>JGI24158J21664_10009068_pt1 | contig 13277 bp, 11 predicted proteins | sample Ectturendosymbi3_FD_21664 | JGI IMG/M metagenome (IMG submission 21664) | reverse complement strand
TTTGCTATGCATTGAACTGATAAGTAAATCAGAATGGCTAAAGACTACTATACTACAAAACAATTGAAGTCAAAGAACATACCCAACTTGAACACACGCGGTATCACAAACTGTCAACATTTTGCTCAACTGAATGTCTGTAGCCTGTTTCATTTCGTTCAAAACAGAACGGAAAAGTTCTTGCAACTTACCTTGGTAATGAAATGTCCCTTTTTTACTACGTCACGCGTTCTTTTTCGGATACGTGTAGTGGCGTTTCTTTCACATTGCAATTAATTTGGGGAGACGCTATCTTTGCAAGAGTGGTCGCAGTAAGTTTTTGTTTGAGCTTCGTGGCACGGATTGTACTAACTAAACTGAAAACAACTGCATAATTCGCTTTTTTGCAATCGAACGAATTTCGTCTTATGAAGAAAATATCTTGTTTGAGAATCGTCAAAAACAATATTATTACTCCAGTTAACAATAGCGTTGTTTGTTCTCATTACCATTTGTATTTTTCGTAGGTACTTGCACGGTTACAAGTCCAGCAACAAAAACTTTGCACCAGTGAAAAATCAAAGTTTTCGCTGAGCAAATAGTGATGTGCACAGGCTCACAGCAACGTTGAATAAAAAAACGTAAGTTTGACTAAGATAGGGGTTCCCAAACTATTTCTGGTCATGTACCCCTTCAGCATTTCGATAGATGAGCGTGTACCTCTAAAACAGTGTTTCTCAAACTTTTTATTCCATCGCCCCCCTTACACTCTCGACATGTCGTTTGCGCCCCCCAAGCCTGATGAAGCACACACAAGGCAGTAAATTTAAAGAATTTTATTTAGAAATACTGTTTTAAATAGCTGAACCAAGCTAAATAGCTTACTAAGCAATTGTATTGCGACGCTGATATTACGTTCAGGATTCTTGTGAAAATAATCCACACTGTAGCCGGACACACAGACGATCCAGAGTGAATATTTAGCGGAGGAATTGCTTTAACAACAAGCTCCATCGAATACCATGCTAAATTAAAATTTGCAAGAAACTAACATGTCATATCAGTAGGCTATTGAAGTTATCTCAACGATTGATTAGTAGTTGAGCGTTTTCGCCCCCTTTGTGCTTTTCCCCCCCGTCTCCCCCTTTGGTTTTATCGCCCCTTGCCCCTCAAAATCACCTCCAAGGAGGTGATTCCGCCCACTTTGAGAACCACTGATCTAAAATTTCTTATGACAAAAAGGCTGAGGAAGATAATATAAATATGTTTACCAACAAACATATGCAACGATTACAGGCTGTAGCTATGCAGCAGGATGTTTGAGGAATCTTCTGCCTGGTTCTGCTCCCATCTTCTTGTAATGATTCAAGCTTGCACCTATCATTCAGCAATAATAGTTAAGTCACAACAGTGACCCACACCAAGCTAATCAGTCGCAATTTATTGCGTTAAGGAAACTAGTTTCTTGTGTGACACGTCGTACACCAATTATTTTTACAGCTGGTGCAGGACTACGCACGCTTGCAGCCAATCCATTCAACATTTGGATTGCGCTTTGAAAAGATAGAATTTTAAAAAAACTATGGTTGGCCAATTTACTCTCGATATCTAAATAGGCTATCTTTACACGCAGGCTATATAAACTACATCCTATTCAAAGCTGTTGTTGTGAATAAGCTTAAACATGAAGAAACAAGGAGTTCAGTTAGCAGTACATATAGTCAATAGGTTGCTCAGGGGCTTTCACTAAAACCAAAGATGCGGTAGCGAATAGCGGTAGCGATAGCTCGCTACTATTTTTGTACAGTAACGGGAGGGGTAGCGCCGCTATTATTTTCAGCAAATAGCGATAGCGTTAGCGACGCTATTTTCAAAGTAGCGGTTGTCCACTTCTGAGGCTGCTAAAGCTTAAACCAGCCATGTCCAACCGAAATGTCTCACTGGGCCAAAAATTGTGTCCCTACCTTCGTGAGGACCGCACATCAAATGACTTACTTTCATTTTTGCAAACCAAAATGTAGTTGTTTAGCTTCAAGCTACTGAGAGCATTTGAGTAGGCTACTAACTGCAATAGTAAGTAACGACTGGTACTCAATTACTCCGAAACTGGGATACCATAGGCAAATTTACTGCTAACGGAACAACAAGTGTATACTTAGAAAACAGTTTAACACAGTGGAACACATGAGTAGAAATCAGAAAACTAGAAGCCAGTTTTGAACCGACAGGTTAGTGGACACGTGGAAATATACCAATTAATAGAACATCATTTTCTTCATCGTTTTGAGCGAGTTCTTATCCACTGCTAGGCCGCACTACATCTCGGGGCAGGTGTTTAGCAGTCATTCGATTTTCTCATCGTCAGGGACCGTCAGGCTATGCACTCCATGGATTGGCTGATGGATTAGCCAGTGGAGGGTAACAAGGTCATCGGTCTGTTCTTCTGCGACACACTCACGAGCCACTGAAGGGGCCGTACCGCATGTGTGTAAGCAGCAGAGATGAGCGGAGTCACATTTTTAAGACTCCGGCTCCGCTCCTGCTACACGCTTTAAGACTCCTGCTCCGACTCCGATAAAGTTTGAAATATCAACTCCGAATCCTGTTGACAGTCCGAAAACTTACAACTAACGCATATTAAAAGATACTGTCTATATTGCCTCATGAGGCAAAATATATGTCGTGGCTATTTTGCCTTTGATAGAACACAAATGGTTGAAACGGTCATGTGACTAGCACAGCACAGAGAGACACATGTTGAGGTTTTTAAGGTTATGGCTTAGCCTATTCTTTACACAACGTAGACAAACAGCCACTAAAAAAATCTTGCGCACATTTAAATTAAACGTTGTGGTCAGCTATGTAGGTAATGCATTCCAAACTTGGCATGTGATCATTTCATACAAATGTATGCAGCTCCTGACAAAATAACTTCAGAACTGTTTTTGTCTCATGAGGCAAAATAGATGCTGATTACCAAAGATACACCTTAAAAGTACAGGTTCTACTGTTATTAAATAATGAAGTGGATAACACGGAAACACTAGTTAAGTAGTTCAACTCAAGGTTCAATAACTAACCCCGCAGTATTACAGACAGTTAGTATTTTGCTCCATTAAATATCTGCAGCCGTGGCACAGTGTAGGCTAGTCTTATGTTTACCCCCATATCGTCATTTCTCTGGCCTCTTGTAATTTGAATTCTGAAAAATGGATTCATTCGTTTTGTTCCACTCATTATACGTACAGTAACAATAACCAATTCTCAACGTTGCAGAAAGAGCATACTCGTCGTCATTTACTTCAATCCTTCGCGCTCATTCTTCTCTATAAAGATCTTTTGACAGCGGCATAGTAAGAAAACGTGCGTTGAACCAAAACAAAAATATCATTACTTACAAAAATGCTGGAAAATTTCCTTGCTCCCAAAATTTTGCGACCTCCCAAAATTGAGGGCCCTAGGCTCAAGCCTTTTTAGCCTAATGGTAAATCCGCGCACTCCTAAAATTTTGGGACCGCCAAAAAATTGGGGGCCCCAGGCTCAAGCGTTTTTAGCCTAATGGTAAATCCGCGCCTGCAGTTAGTGTGATGTAGTGAGGCAATGTTAGAAGATAACTTGAATTGCTTTCTAAGCTTTTTTTATTTGAATCTTTGAGTTGGATTACATATTGACCTAGCCTAACAACAGTGATAAGAATTTGGATTTAAAGACGATTTGGCTTTCGCGTTTGGATTGGATGACAACTTTGCGTAACCTTCGGATGTTGAACGTAAACGTTACTTCTACTTCACGACGTCCATCAGATGGGGTAGTGACACTCAAACATAGCACAAAAATGAAAAGTTTGAATGCGTGTTGTCGTCAGCGCGAAACAATCTGATAGCGCCAGAAAATTTCAGGTAGATCCTCAAAAGTTTTACTTTATATTCAACTTCATTAGCTACAACAGGATGTAGCAATCAGAAACATGTAACCGCGTTTTAACGAAATTACTGTTTTTGAAACGCCCTTGTGTAAATTGACCGGACCTTGTTAAAAAGCTAACAGAAACTTTTATCAGTTCGCTGCAAGATTTACATTAAAAAAATACGTTGGAACATGTCATCAGTTTCTCATGACACAGTGCATCATTTTCACATGACAGGGATTTGTAATTTTCAAATGACAGAGATTCATATTTTTCACATGAAATGGTCTCATGATTTTTACATGACATGGGCTCATGAGTTTCATCTGACAGCAAAGGTTGTGTCAAACACCTGGCAGGGGCGGATCCTCTGGGGGCGATTGCCCCCCTAAAACCTACGAAAGCCTTTTTTTCAAAACCTTTTTTCACCATGATTTTGTACAAATCGGAAAACAACATTTGTGATATAAGCACATTTTGTCGTCCATTGTTTTGTCACAGCAAAGTTGTGAAGTAAGATTCATCCCTCTTACAGTAGTGAACCCGTAATGATGCTTTACTACCAAATATTACTAAAATCGTCCCCCTAAACTTACTGGCTAGATCCGCACCTGACTCCTGGCAACAAGCGTGCAATTACGTTACATTCCCAAAGCAACTGTGCCTCAAGTGTAGCGAATGTTTAGAGCAGGATTTTGATTCCCAGCACTGACCTTCTCCAAACGTTAGATCAACAAAGCGCCACAGATAATTTTTAAATAACGGTCTCTGCATGTTGCATGCAGCAACAAACAATTTTCCAGTTGTTTGTTTTAACACAAAATTTACCATTTCAAGTCCACAATTTGAGTGTATAGCGATATATCTACTGGTGTGCGTCCAAACGCGCATGTTAAGCGTTTGATGCGTGTTGCTGTCACAGCTGTCACTTTAGCAACAACCCAAGTACCTTCAGTTGTTGCAAACGAAGGGCTACTTTTTGCCTGTGAAATGGCTTACAAGCATATACTACGCTGTATGTTTTGACTTGCACGTTGTTGCAATCTCCTTGCACGACAGTATTGAAAGAAACGGAACAGTACCAACGCGAAACCAGGCGTGAAGAAAATAAAACTTCAGTATATATCGTCAGAAAAAATTGTAACATTCCAATAAGGTACAACTTTGAAAGAAACTCTTCACAAGATGAAACTATTTTATATCTTAAAACGCCGAAGTTTCTTCGATCGTGAAATGTCGGCTACACCTAAAAAAGGCTATGTCGCAAAAACAATTTCAACAAATTCGTTTGAAAGTGTTCCATATGTTATGTGAGGTTTGTTGACAGAAGCTCTTCAGTGTGGAACAAAGTCCCATAAATTCGTGTTAAGAACAGTTATCATAAAAGCATTACACATCCAAGAAAAAAATTTGAATCACGTGCATTCGCGTAATGAAGTGGAATGTAAATTTCAAAAGCAATGAACTTTTTTGTGAGAGGATGTTAAATCGGCGAACGTCAATTTTATGACAATAATAACAAGTGGAAGCAGGATTCCAAGAACCTGGGATAGATGTTCGGTTCAACAATGTTTGATGCATAAACTTTGTAGTTTTCTAATTGACTTCGTTTTATTTTCATTGCAAAGTTTTTTTCATCCAACGCCAGCACAAGCAAAAGTTCATTCGGCGAAACGAAAAACTTGTCGGTAGATTAATTCTTCTTCACCGACATTTACGCATTTGGCGACCAACCAACTGCGTCGGCATGTTCCAATTACAAATAAGAAAGCAGCACCGTTGAAATCAGCACACCTAATCTCATTGCTTCAGTTGCCCAATCCCCAGGCACAGGTCAGCAGTTTGTCCCTGTTGAGTTGCGTCCCAAATATCGACTCACAGGCAAACTCTGTGAGCGCTGCGTCCTGTGAACCGAGGCTGACTTCGTCAATCCGTCTTCCAGGGGCGCGATGCGTCTGCGGCGATTCTCCTGTTCTGCTGTTTTTTCTTCTTGGATTTTGGAGGGGGGGCGAACGGGATTGTTTGACTCGCAAAGCGATGACTTGTACTGTGGCGGCATGTGTTGTCTTGAATAGGGAGGGGGTGCTGGGGCGATTCCGGCTTGATCGCTGCGCGCACGAGTTTCCGTTTAAACGTGAGTGTTACGAGTATTATAAGCTTTAAGCCAGCGTTTTTTAAACAGTTGTTCGTCACGGACCCCTAGTTCATCCGACTGAAGGTTCCGGACCCCTCAAGAAGAAACGTTGCAATAAGTATATGAAGTTAGATCTTAATCAACGTAGTGGTAATCGAAATGTCTGCAATGCCTATTAACCATTTCGAATGTCACAGCAAATACTAGCCTTTGAAATCACATTCATGGACCCCTTAGGGTTTCACGGAACCCAGCTTAAAAACCCGTGCTTTAGGACAAAACAGGAAAGTTCTGTGAATTTGAAAAACGTCTTTACTCTAAATCAGGGGTGGGGAACCTGTAGGTCGCGGGCTAAATGCGGCCGGCGTGAACCTTTGATATGGCCCGCAATATAATTTTCGTTACCCAAGTTATGGTACCAACGCGTCAAAAGGAAGCTCCATGATAAGCAGGTACTTTGATGGCAAGTCAAGAGAAGTCACTCTTCCCCGTAGTTAGATAAAGGTAGAATTTTTGGATAAAATCAATTGATTTTGCGGCCCGCCAGCGATAATGCACAATTCACGCGACCCGTAATTGTGAATAGGTTCCCCATCCCTGCTCTAAATTTATCAAAATTAACGTCCGTAACAAAAGCTAAAAATAGTAAATAAAAGTAATTTGAATACCCCCTTTTGCCTGGTGCCAGGTCTGCTACAAGGGTCGCACGAAAAAAAGCGACTTGACATCTTATTAACATATGAGCAAAGTCACTGGGTTCTCAGCGATATTTTACAACAAATATAAACACGCATTACCTCAGAGCCATCAAACCGTTGAGCAGTTTCTGATTCACAGTTGTCAGTTTGGCTGCAAAAAGACAGTCACTGGTAATTCATAAACCCGGATTCGTGTTGTGTACTTGTTTAAGTAACGGTGACTTACCTTTTTCGGAGTGCTAAGACGATACACCCCGTCATTACGAGAACTTAGAAAGTTTATTACGTAAACACACGTTATCTGATTGGTTTGAGTTTTTTTAGATCAGCAACATTGGTTTTCTATTGTTTTCGCAAATCTTTCAAGTACGTAAAGTTCAAGACATATGTGAATCGTTTCGGTCTTGTATGTATATGTGCCTATTGTCTAAAACAGGACTGCACAGCTCACGATCACATCAACACGCTATTCCTAATCTTACCTAATGAGGACTTGAAATTTATAAAACATTATGAAGTGGCTCGTGTGTCATTAGCCAACACAAGTTTTATGGCTGATAAATTCGGGAATAGTCACTGCCAACCACTTCAAAAAGGTGCAAATCTGTGGTGTGGTGGGTTCACAGACGATTCCCACACCTTTTCAAAAACCATTTTCCATACTTATTCAATACCTTTTCACTACTAAATGAAAAAATCAACACTATCACTTATCTTCATTTTCTCAAAATTTCAATCATGAAACACAATTTCACACAACCACAAGAAACAGCTGCTGCCTTAACTTCTGCAAAACTGTCACGATCGGCAAAAAAACAAAAATTTGAGTAAACAAATGCCTGAATGCTTACTGCATAAATCTTACTGAAAATACGCAAGATGCAAACCTCTGTTTTGTGATACAATTGAAATAAAGCTTTAAAAAACTTGAAATCCAGACTACACTGTTCTTCTTTTGAAAAAGCAAACGCAGTTTGTGGAAGCTGCATGATTCCACTTTCACCAGATCTTTCTCAAAATGCGTTTCTTTTGCTTTTTCAAACTTGTTGGAAAACTTCTAATTTGCATAGGGACCATCCATTGATAGTTGAAGAATGATTTTTGTGCTAGTGTGTCTTCTACGTTTTCATGAGCAAAATCATACACACTAATTGCTCTGGCGTTCTCCACGAATTTTGAATCAAAGCAACATCTTCACTGCTTACAAATTGAAGCTAATCAGTGTACTGCAACAAGCGACGATTCTGCTCAGAAACTTTATGATTCCTTTTCCTATTAAAATTTCCATACTTTTTCAATATTTATATGCACTTTGGCCAAATTACATACTTTTTCACATTCTTGAAGACCGATTTCACAACTCAATGCTTTCAACACCGCGCGGGAACAAGGGATTTTAAGACACAACGATAACACCAGATAGTTAAGAGTAGAGGTTGGTCGGAAATGTTTTACGCAATTTTGGTCAGTGGCGCTATTTTAGGATAATTCCAAAGGAGATAAAAGCATGCAAAGGATCTCCGCTAAACATGAATTGCAGTGGATAGAGCAGACGGTTTGTGTGTGGGTTGGTTGTGGGTGGTTGGCCGTCGCGCAAAATACAGTAAAAAAAAAAAAAAGTCAAATCACCTATTTTGCGCTTTTGATCCTTGATAGTTCGGTGCTGCTTCCGAAAGCGACGTTCGAGTTCATTTCGTTCAGTCTCCAATCTACTTTCCAAAACCATCAAACTCGTCTCAATGTTTCCAAGCTGAGAGGCCTTCTCCTTGGCGCAGTCGAGATATCTGTTCAGGGAGAGTGTGTAGAGATGAAAAAGCTCAGAAAATTTGAAGTCATTTTATGCGAAAATGTTTTTGCGTGGTTTCGGTTTACCAGCCGGAACAGCATCATGGCGTTCAGAGCCCAATACCAGACGTAGGCGCGGGGACCTTCTGACCAGTGGTTTTGTGACGTCATCGTGCTCAGTCAACCGTGCTACGACCTTTTCGATTAAGACGGTTTAGCAAAAATGATCTATCAATACGAATATAAAAAAGGGGGCAAATAATTAGAATCGATCCGTATGTACATATTATCAGAAATTCCTTCTTGTTTGGAGGGGTGTGGGCAAAGATCATGCGTCCCGTAGACAGGGACAACGAGAGGGAGTACAAGAGGTACATCGAACCCGGGCCCGGTAAAGTGAAAGTGTGCATGATCAGTGTTTTTTCTGTAATCAAGCCTAAAGTGCAAGCCAGCTGCCAGTGCAACAATTAATCTATTTTGAAATCTAAGCATGACAGCTGACTGTGGTTGCTGCAGACTACAAACAAGCCATACGAGTTTCGACGGGGGCTCAAGAAAATAAGGGGGCCCGGTGTCGGTCTTCGTATCCTCTGGTAAAGTTTCTCTCGGAGGCCCTGCTCGCAGATACATCCATGTTTACGACTAATGACATGTTGTCGTGGTGGACATTTGACAGTATACCGCTACCAGCTGTTATTTGAAGGCTGTTATTTTGAAGGCTGTTGAAGGCTGAAGGCTGTTACCAGCTGAAGGCTGTTATTTTCGTGTATTGCATCGCGCTCTTAATTAAGGCGAAAGTTCTAAAGGGTGATCAGAGCGGCGTGCTCAAGCGCAGAGTTACGTCAATGATACAGAACTGACAAGCGAACTGAACTTCAATTGCAGTTACTTCACTCTTCTTTTCGAAGAACGACTGACGTGAAGAAAACTGCTAAGATGAACTGATTGCCTGTCTCGCATTTGCAAGCCACAGGCGAAGGCGTATTCTTGTATAAACGTAATGTCTGGGCGCGATGCAATACACGAAAATAACAGCCTTCACCATGGAACTGCCCAAAGATCCGCCAAAACCCAATTTTATAGTTGTTCTTAATGCATGGATTTGGATGCCAATGCAAACTGTTTTTACTAATTAGAAAAGTAATGTACACGATTTTGCAATTACCACATCACAGATCTAGAAACAATGCATCAACCGCAAAATATAATGACCATGGTTCATTTCTGAAAAAGAAGCATACAGCCGCCAAATACTATGATAAACAGCGACCAGTGTGCTGGATAACATTCATAATTTTTGTGATGCTTAGTCAAGCCGTAGTGCAGCTTTAAAAATGTCCTTCGCGTTAATGTGCGTAGATATTATGTTTATGTGCCCGGAAAGCGGCATTTCTTGAAATGCTTACTAAACCTGTCACTACGATAGCAACCACTGCTACCCGTGCTGGATGTGTTCAGCGCGGGCTGGGTAGGAAACATCCTTTTCTCGGCGACAACCACACAAACCCTCTCTCTCTCCCTTAATTATCCGTCGGATGGACAATGACGCTGCTCAGCGCGTTCCCTTGTGTCGGCGTATTTGGCTCCTTAGTCCGAAGGCTGAGGCGCAAACACGGCCACATATTGCACAAGCGGATCCCTGCCGCGTTGTTGTTGGGGGTGGTGAGTTGCGCTGTTGGTGTCTGCGCATACGCTTTGCTTCTGCCGCATCAATATGTTGCTGTTCAAATGCTGGCAGCCCTTTGTCGCAAACAGCACGCCATTCTTCTTGGTCCCTGGTCAATTCCTCACGTCTGTCGAAAGGGATACCCCATTACTTAACGACGACTTAATGTGGTCTTTAAAACGCTTCTTTTGACCCCCCACCGAACGTCGACCGCAGGAAAGTTCACTGTAAAGCAGGCGGCGGGGAAATCTGTTTCAAGGCATCCTTACCACATGCCCGAGTCACCTCAGTTATCTTCTGAGTATCGTCTCGAGGCATGTTGTGCTTGCTCTTCGGCAAATCTGGACATGAGGTATTTTGTCCCACCAGCGTACATGCAGGATAGTTTGAAGCACCGAATGTGAAGAGCCTCGAGGGTTCTGATGTGACGACGGTACGGTGTCAATCGCTCGCATGCATAGAGCTGTGTCGAAACGCAGATGGCGTTGTAAACGGCCATACTGGTGCGTGTGGAAAGGTTACGGTTTGTGAAAACGCGCTTGGACAGCCTACCGAAGGAAGTGGACGCTGGGTTAACACGATGTTGAATCTTCGCAGTGAGATCACATGTGGAGTGATGCTTCCCAGGTACGTGAACTGTTCAGTGAGGCCACGTTGATCCCTACTGATAAAAAAAAGTCGAGGAAGGCGACGAATCTGATGGAAGGTGAAGGACTTCCTGTTTTTGGAGTTCATGACCAGTTCTGCACAAGAGTATGCAGAAGAGATTGCATCCAGCTGCCGCTGCAGCCCGTCTGGCGTGTGGCTGGGCAGGGCAGCATCGCCTGCGTATTGTAAATCGAAGATGATGTCGTTTGTTGCTTTCGTCACTGCTTGGAAACGGCAGATATTGAACAAGTCGCCACTGAGCCTGTACTTGATGCGAAGGTCATCTGCAGCGGAGATGTTGTGACGAAAGACGAGAGTCACTGCCACAAGAATGAGATTGAAAATAACAGGTGCTAGGACGCAGACCAGTTTAAACTCCTGTGTTAACGCCACAACACTTCGACATTTCTCCTCCCTGCACGACGCGGGAACTCATATCAGTATATGCTGAGAAAATGTGGAGGGCATCCTAATTTGCCCAGGACTCGCCACAGATCACGATTGACGGTGTCAAAGGCCTTTGCAAGGCCGATGAAGGCAATAAAAACGTCACGATGTTGTTCTCTTTCTCAACATATTTCCAGGACAAGTCTTGCAACGAACCACACAATCCACCTTTCCCGAGTTTCGAACTCCATCCAACTTGATTATGTCTTATGAACATCCCTATTGGCTATCTGCTGGCCTGGACATCTGGTTTTGTCGCGAGTGTTTCATACTGAATTGAGATTATTGTTTTACTGTGTCTAATGATTAGTGTTTTGAGTTACATCGAGTTAACTTTATTTTGACAAAATATTAAAATAAGTAATCATATGTTAAAGTCTACCATGAAGATAAACTTTAGGCGTTTGTCAAAACGCAAATGACCCGCAACCAACCAAGAACTTTTCAAAACAGAAGAGTCTTTCGTGAACTGTACAAGGTTACGTTAGTGTAACTGCCAACGACAGACATTCNTCTCCACCTATTCATTGCGAGTTATGCACTACACACCTTACTTCCAATACCTATAGGCATGCTGTANTCGCAACTGGTAACACTGACAACCACGTTCAATCCATGAAGAATGGGACGTGACTGAGCGCAGGTAGAANGTCCTAATGCGTGGATTGAGCACGTTTGATAATGTTCCCTAGTTAAACGAGGTTCGTTCTAAGGAGAGCATTGTTTGTTAACAATAAGATTTATTTGTCCTTTATACCGAAATCTCGAGCGTAAGGATATCTACCAAAAAATGCACAACCTGTCCAAACAACATAGCGCACGGTCCAGTGCAGCTGCATCGGCTTAGAGCCGGCCTTGATGGCGGTATCAAACTGCACAATAAATTTTGATACAACACAATGAAGGAAATCTTATACCATCTTTCTTACAAAAATCAGTTCCGGAAGAGATATAAAAACCCAGCATTTTTTATAAGTTGTTTTACTCTGTGTTAAAATTAAACAAATGTGTTATGAGTAGTTTTGTTTCACTTTGCATTGTGCAAAGCAAAACAAATGTGGTAAATTGCCAACCAAGGATTTTGCTTTAAATAACCTCTGTGATGACAAAATGAAAGTCAGACTTTTGGAACGACGTTACATGTCGTCTTACAAACCTCTTTTTCCACATCAAAGCTTCTTTTGAAGCTGCAAGGTACATCATCTTGATGTTTTTCTCGTCGCATTCGGCTTCGCATGCCTGAAAAGCGATGAAGAGAGGCCAAGTGAAAAAAAGCATACTGCAACTGGCAGTCAACGATAAGGCAAGAGCTTCCAGGAGATGTTTCAGGTAAAAAGAGAATTCAAAGGGCATTTTTTTTGTACAAATATATCCAACTTAACATCAAGCAAATCGACATTGGCCACTGAAAAGAGGAATGCCACGTTAGCAAAAAATACGACCAGCTGCATCAAAAGCAACAGTGGTAAATCTCAGGAACAACAAAAAGCAAAATTAACAAAACTTTGTAAGTCAGCATACCGGTTACAGCAAACAGTATAAATCGGCAACCTGAAACAAAGTTCAGGACTAAGTAAGCAGTCCAGCAACATGTTATATTCTAAGATAAATTTGTTTTAACGTCCTAAACTTTTAAGTGATTTGATATGACTAAAACTAAACACATTACAAAACTGACGTAAGTTGCCTCGTATTTGGTTATTACATAATCTTTACGTGTTTCAGTTAAAAAAAAACTCAGCTACCTAGCCTATACTTAGATTCCATCAGCTATGAACAACGAAGAAATGGAATTGTACGTCATAAAGATCATTTGAAGTAACCTGTGACAGTACAAGATAATTTTTTCTTCCGGTTTTACTTGTTTAACTCGGCAAATCTTTTTGATACCAAAACGTAGACCTACCATACGTCCCGGTTTGGCCGGGACTGTCCCGGTTTAAACGTCTGTCCCAGTGTCCCGTCCCGGTTAGCAAAATGTCCCGGAATTTCACTTCAGTGAAATTTTCAAAA
>JGI24158J21664_10009066_pt1 | contig 13279 bp, 9 predicted proteins | sample Ectturendosymbi3_FD_21664 | JGI IMG/M metagenome (IMG submission 21664) | reverse complement strand
ATTCTTAGAAAAAATGTTGAACATCTCATTCTAGAAGAGGTAAAGGATGCAAAGTATTTTTTCTATTTTAGTACACAGGCACAGCGCTCCTCACTGTCTCATACTCACCGATTGGCTTTTGTTGTTAGATACGTACAAGTTGACAGCAGTGAAGTAAAAAAGTCTTTCCTGTATTTCTATTCACTGTACAGGAAAAAAACATAAGAAATAGCTACGTCTATTCTAAATGAGCTTCAAGAAAATGGCTTGGACGTAATGATGCACGCAGATGTCAAGCGTATGACAATGCTTCCGTAATGGCAAGAATCCATTTGGGAGTACAGCGCAGAGTAAAAGAGATTAAATTAAAAGTATTATTCACCCCACGTGGAAATCACTGACTTGACCTCACTGATGTACATGTACCTGCAGTGGAATCGTCTGATTTTTCCGAAACATTTTTTTTTCTGTATTCCTTTTTCTCCGCTTCTACTCACAAATGAGGATTCCACGTATAAGCATGAGTCTAATGTGGTAAAAAGAGTTATTAAAACACGATGGAGTTCATACCACGAAGCCCTGAAAGAGCTTCATCACGGTAAGCGAGCTTTGCGCACAAAAAAAGTACAGTATTGATACACAAAGTCACGTTCGTGGATTGTTGGATGCGACTCACATTTTTTTGCATTTTTCGAATGAACTTCTGAGAGAATCTTATAATGCCAAGAAATATTTGCAGCCGCAACGTTTGCTAATGGAGATTTGTGCCAACAAAATGAAAACATTTAATTTTTTGTGATGAATGAACGCGATGCTCTGGTTAAGCGATGCACTGACAACGCCCTCAGGATTTGCAAAGTGCAAGAAATCCCGGTTGAGGATCGACGAGTCTGAAAAGAAAACCTGGCGAACTTGCGGAAGACGAAGGTCTTTTTACTACGAAAGAAACCAAGCGATGTATTCTGAAAGCTGTGGGCCGATTTCGGAGTGAAGCAGAAAAGATATGCAGTGAAATTAGTCTGTTAACTGAAACATTTGGCGTTTAATTTCCATGCATTGTCACTAAGTGGAAGACGTGAGAGACAGATATGAACAAAGTATGCACATGTATGCGAATGACGTTTATCTTTCTGTGTTATCAGTAGAAGTCACTAGGTTCAGTCGGCTGGTACACACACAGCAGCGGTACCACATTTCAAAGCGATACTACAGCGCTGGATCTGCTTCAGTGGTAAACAAAATGACGTTTATGTTTTTCATAAACGCGTTTGATTTTGTTTCTGAAGCTTCATGACACTCTATTGCAAGCTGGGAGAGTTTTTTAAGTAGTTGAATCGTAATTAAGATTTACTTCGTCATGAATCCTTTCCATTGAATGCAATTTCGTCAAGTAACTATCTTTTGCAGATATGTTGAAGTTAGCTTTAGTGAAAGCCAGACGAGCCGATCTTTGAAATTTTGATGAGATTTGAACGATCAAACAGTAAATTTGAAACTGATGATAGGTGTACGCTACACTTGGCGAATTGGTATTTTCTGTATTGTGATGAACCTTCAAAATAAAGTAATGTTAGTGTTGAGGAGTGGTGCTGTTAAAGGGGGTGGCATTTCGCACTGAAAATTGGAGGGCAGCAGTTTGCTGTGCTAGTGTCCTACGCCACCACCACACGGTAGTGCTGACTAATTGCTAAAGTACGAGAAAAATTATACAATCTCTTTATTGCCAGTAGTGGTCGAATCCAAATGTTGAGCAAGGCTGCAGAGCGAAAAGATGTCTGTAAGCGGCAAAGTAAGTGTGGTCAAAGAGCAAGACCCTGCAAAAAATCTTTGCATCTAAATTTAACATACCGCAATTGGCAGTTTTGCCAATATGTAAGACGAATGAAAAGCTCTTAGAAAATCATTTCCATCAAGGAAACACACGCCAGAGAAAGTTGCATTACAAACAATCGCAATACTCTTTGCGCCCGAGTTAACCGATAGATATCCCCCAACACTGCGTCTGTTCACAATTAAACTTTGTTCCAGAGCAAATGACTTAAATCAAAGATTACCTAATGGACGTCACGACGTCCCGATACGTCGCTTTGAGATTGCAAGGGCGTCGCAAGCTTAAATCCACCTTCACAATCAAGATTTTGGGATTTTAGAAAAATCTGTTCAAACCCAATCGATGTACGTGCAAATGACTCTGCAAGAGGTTACAAAAATATCGTGTGAGTCAATGACGTAGCAATTGCGAAATCGACTTCAGCATTGAAGTATGAGAAAATTAGGAACAAAATTCATTTTGTTTAGGTCAGGTGAGCTTTAGGCTAGTGGTTGACAACTGACTGGTGGAACTATGTGGGTGCGTCATTACTCTGACACCACAGCCTTGGAAGTATTACCAAGGAAGCGGGGAAGATAGGAGCAAAGTCAGTTCGAATTGCAAAAGCTGGTTAGGCTGAAAAACGCAATAATTTGAAACTTGTTTTGAAGCGCTGCTGTGTCTGGGCATCGAACAACAAAAGCAGGAAGACCGGTTAATACAATCCGTTTTGTTCAAGAAAAACTCTCAGTGACTGACTTCTGACTATTTTAGTAAAGATGCAACTTGTAATTTCAAAAAAGCTTTTTTGACCTCCAAGGATATGCTTCAGGGTAAGAGAGGAAAAATAAACAAAAATAACATTTCTGCACATGGAGAATTTGTCTGGAGTATTTGACATGAAGATAAGAACAAACCTGTATAGCAGAGCTTCCCAAACTATGGCTCGCGAAATGTAATTTTTGGGTCGTGAAGCAAATCGGCTTGACAAATCAGATATAAAAGTTTTTGTAAACTTTACAAGAAAGCTAAAAGTAGGCCTGCAGTGAATCTATTTCTACTGCATTTTTAGTAGCAATACCGTGTTTCATGCTGTCAGTTATTTACTACCATGTCTGCCTGAACTATCAAATAATACTAATCAACGCAGCACAAGTTATGCGTTGTTACGTCACGACTGTTTTAGCGCACTGACCAATATTAAGCCTTGTTGTAGTCATTCCGATACGAGGGCACACATGTGTCTAAAACTATACGTCTAGTCTAGCGGTTATGCTAACTGCTTTGAGAGCACACTGAGTTGCTTTACTGTAGACAAAAGTTAAAAGCTTCATGCACAGTTTCAGAAGTACTTTGGAATTTGATTCAGAGAATTTGGATCCACCAACTATATAGAATTAAATTTTCAGGAGACCGCACACCTGCCATGCCCATGAGTTTGTGGGGTTATTAAACGACAAAAGTTTGCAACTGGAATGTTTAAAACAAGAGTTTGCAATTTTTGGATAAGAACAAGAAATTTCCGATGTAGCTATTCATAAACTCTTAGCTTTTACAAATGTATTTATGTAAAGAGGCATTCTCAAAATATGATCAAGTCAAAAAAACGATCCTTTTTGAAAAATGTTGAGAATGTCCTTCGTCCTCCGTTGTCTTGTATCAATCTACGAATGGATGATTTGTGTAAGAATCATCAAGTGCATCCATCTCATTGGTTGTGCTTGATAAAGAAGTTAACCTTTTTTCCGCTTTACTGTTTCCATTACGTGGTGATTTTAATACTATAGTTACTTTCGCCAATTGTGTGCACTTGTATGATTTCGCCATAGACAAAAATGCCTCTTAAGAATTGTAATGGGACGTTAACACGTACCAATAACATCTAGTCCAGGGGTTCCCAACGTTTCTCTGAACATGGACCCTTCAGCATTTCGACAAAACGTGCATTTACACCCAAAATTTCTTATGAAAAAATGGTTGAGTATAATAACAAAATATATTGATTTTGCAATGGACATTTTAGATTTTTAGAACTATAAACATAGACTCCGTTTTTATGCCTCAGGTTAATTTGTTGCGGCTGTACAATAATGAACCCCTTGAGATAGGCAAATGTCCCCCTAGAGGTGCATGCACCACAGGTTGGGAACCCTGATTTAGGCTATCCATGAAGGGGGTCGCATAGAAAAGCATTTTTCATATTGGGTTCGCAAAACAAAGAAGTTTGAGAAGCGCTGCTGTAAAGGACTCAGGTATGGCCACAGGAAAGCGCTGTCATCTTGAGTCAAAAAGTAACCCTTAAAACTTTCAAATCAAAAAGTTAAACAACATTGATTATATCCAAAACAGATTTAGAAAACTGCAAGACAAAAAATTTAAGCTGCGAAACTTTGCAACATACACTAACTTTTTGCAAGAAAGGGGATGCAGATAAAGACCTACCTAGATTTTTTCAACGCTTCTGCGATCGATGAACTTTTTAGATTTTCTTGTCTGATCTTGTCAGGATTAAAAAGCTTGCCAGCCTCATCCACCATAGACAACAGCTCCTGCAACAAGCATTAGGCTCTGTCACAATCAGTTGCAGTGCAAAGTCGTACAGCAACACAACCCCATAGTATCAATTCCGACGTATTTTCAAAAGTGACCTTGAAACACCATGGCGATGTTTTTATGCTCCTGCCATGAAAGTTCACACAAAACACGTGACGGGTTGATATGCAAAGTGTGAGAGTCCGTCAGGCAAAAACTACATTATCAGCAAAGACCACAGAACTGTGTAGCTACAATGAGTACGATATAAAAAATTTTGTAGCACGCTTGTACTTTTTTGCTGTTCTTTTTAATTCTGATGACGGCAGACCGAAGCCTGAATCGTGATTCTTGCCGGGGCAATTGAGGCGAACACTCTTGCCCAAGGAGCGCTACGGCAATTCACTCAGTGGCTGTGGATCGAACACCCAACCTTCCAATTGAGAGGCGGACACTACCACTGAACTATTGCTGGCCCGTGTATTTGTATTTCAAAAGCAGTGGGGCATGACATACTTTTCTGCGAAAGAACGTTTCGTTAATACACGCTTGAATTCAAAAACCTTTGTTCTCAAACCTGCATGAACCTAAAAGATTTTTTTTATAATGACAGTAAAGACCATTTAATACTTTAAAATCTTGACATCTTCTAAACCGCAATCAAACCGGAAAATGAGGAAAAATTGTACAGCTCTGTCAGGCTTGGTAGACAAATGCTTCACCGCAGAAATACCACCCTAAAAAGTTTTACTATTTCCCATGATACTTATTTTTCTTCATTTTTAACAAGACGAATCTTTCCTTGTTGACGGTTGTCGAGGAAAAGTCGGAAATTCTTTCGATGCGTTGCTACACGGGGTTGCACACAAATTTATTATATTTCATTTTGACGTGGGATGAAGTTATAATAAAAGATTGCAATGCGTGTATGAACGTGGGCTCTGCAAACCAGTCGCATTGAAAATTGTTCCCGTATATTAAAGCAAGTGTTCGAAACTTCATTAGAATAAAAATTTTATAGTACCTTGTTGTAAATTCACCCAAATTAACATATTGAGCTTTATTATTGGCAAACTTAGCACAAGAACATCAGTCATCAGTATCTGAAGTTCCTGAAAACAAGTGTTCATTTGAACTACCAAAAGTGAGAAAGGTGTGCCTACAAAAAACGTACCAAGGAAAGTTGCTGTACATCACCACAACGTGCAAATTCTGACGCTACAAAATGATTATCATTAAATGTCCAGCAGTGAAGTGTTGAAAAAACGAAATAACAGTGCTGTTTCGTGGTATCGCTATCGTTAATTGAGAAAGGAAATCGATACAAGCAGGAAAACATCTTTGCAAGCCCCTGCTGGGTTAGGCCAAGTAGTTGTTGCAACATGAAATTGATGTAGTTTGTCAATACCTTCCGGTTGTTTTTTCGTTGACAAGATAAATCTAAATAAGTAGGCTTGAGTTGTGACCTAGAGCAGTGCTCCGCAACCGGTGTGCCGCGGAATAATTTCAGAAAATATGAGCATTACAGTTCGCTAACTCAAATCCTAGCGAGACCTCCTCTGTGGATTTATGTGGTTTTTGTGAAGTCAGAGTTGAAGTTTTCACAAACACACGGTAGGCCTGGTGTACAGCAGGCGAAGGTAGATGTTTTTCTGCGTTACTGAAAAGTCAAAATCCAGTCATTTAATTTACGCACTCCTGTTTACATTGAGAAGCCAGGCCAGTAGTTAGGTAATAAAGTTTGGGAGGCAAAATACATTTCAGGGGGAATAATTTTTTATTGTATGTTAGAAACATATTTTTCTGGACACATTAACATCTAGGAAGGCTATTGCCCGTGGCTAAGGTCCTGAGGGAAGCTCTGATGATCAAAGTTTTACCAAAGGAATTGTCTGAAACGATGAACGACTGTATCCACATTGTCAACTTTGTTGAAGCAAGAGCCTTGAATTCACGAATTTTTTCGTTGCTATGAGAAGAAATGGGATCAGAACATCAATCACTGCTGTTTCATACGTCTGTGCGTTGGGTTTCGGGGGGCAAAGTTCTCGCAAGACTCTTCGAGCATGAAACAAGTCTGTTCGTATAAAGTCAGAACTCAGCACAACCATCATTTGTATAAACATCTTAAAAATGGTCGTTGGATTGTTCAACTTGCACATATGACCGACATCTTTTAAAACTTGAATGAACTCAACATTAAAATGCAAGGCAAAACTGAAAATATACAGACATGTTCTGACAAGTCAAAAGGTTTTAAACAAAAAATAGTACTCTGAAAAACTGAGTTAACACGGGGATCATTGGAAATGTTTCCAAGAAGCAATCAAAATAGAACTATTGATAAAGAATTTGTTGGATTTTGCCCCAGAACACTTAACTTTGTTGCATCAGATATATGTCCATTACTTTTTCACAATTACTGTGGAACAATATGGTTGGATCCGAAATCCTTCTACGGCTATTGTTGAAATGTCAACGCAAGAATTATCCTTGCCTGTTAGGAAAAACATCCTTGAACTACGAAATCACAGCACTCCGAGATTAAAATTCAGCGATGTTCCACATCATCATTTTTTTATTTGTATTGAATTGTCATACTGTGAAAGCAAATTTTGAAAGTGGCTATTGAAATTCTTCTAAAGTTTTGCTCTAAATGCTTGTGTGAACAAAGTCTCTCAGCTTTGTTACTGATCAAAAATGACAAATGCTCCATGCTTATGAGAAGTTGATGGAGAACCTCGAGTTGCTCTTTCAAATTTTGAGCCTAATGTACAGCGATTGGTCATTAAAACAAGCGCAAATAACTCAAAATAAGCCATGAAGTGCATTGTTTACATTAGTAGTCCAGTTGTTGTTAATGTGCCAAGAATGAAAAAAGGTTGTGGAGCACTGGCCTAGAGCAGCCTTGGCTACAAGTCTGGAAGATGTTATCCAAATGTATACCGATTAACAAAGATTTTCACAAGGTCATGTTTTGTTCATTGCATATCCAAACCTTCTGAAACCTTCAATGCAATGATCTTAAGGTAAAGTTAGCAAGCAACATAACAATAAAGTGCACAATGTAGGCAGAAACGCTGCCAACAGCGATAAGCTGCAAAACAATTATGCAGAAACAACAACTCAAAGATCAGGCAATTAAATTACAGACAATCTTACAAAACTAAACTGTAACAGCATCGTCGCAACAAGAAGTCTTTTATGTAACTGACGTACCATTTATTACAAAAATGACAAATTGCGGTAACTGTGCCATAATGACTGAAAACATAGACAATTTTTAAGCCAAAGCACCCGAACCCGATGCCGGTACATCAGTACTTCAATGCAAAATGACTTTGCTTCAACAACTACGGGGCACAAAGTGCTTTCAAATTTATGTTTCGACTTTACTCAGATGTAAAAGCTACACGTCCACAACAATTACGAGAGGTTATTTCAAGCCATAAAATAGCGACCGAAAGAACTCATAGTTTGCTGAAAACATAGTTCCATTGCAACACACCAAGTACGAGTAAACTGAAGACAAACATACATAAAACGTCAGGTTCTAACAAGCTCATATCAGCAAAAAAGTTACTTTTTTAAGTGAAGAACTCAGCTGTAGCAACTCAGATAGAAAAGGATCAGCACATCGCTGAACAAGCTGATCGAACTTGAAATCATCTTGTCCGCTCTGCAATTGTGAAAAAAAAGTAAGAATATCCCTAAAAACATGGAATAGTTGTCGAACTCATTACACATGGATACAGAAGTTCCCAAAAAATAATAGCTATGTTAAAAACTAGGCATAACATAAAAAAATCCACAATACAACACAAAAAGATCAACAACAGCGTGGAATGCACTCCTTACGAGATTGCTAGTGCTCAGTTTTTCCAAATGTTGCAATAGGGATATTGCTCTAGTTACATCAACTTGGGTACCACTGATGATCAGCGTTTCATTCTTCTGTTGCTTGACAACGACTGAGCACGAGTACTCGATCCAGTTCAACCAGAACTTCTATGAAGTACAAAATATCATCGAACGTGAATAAATGGGCTTTTCCGTTTCAAGTACACCGCTTGCAGGTCGCTTCTACGTTTTGTGTCAGCAGCAATAATCATCAGGACCCAGCAATATTTTATTTTCTTGTAAGAGCAAGTATTTTTTACTTTGCCTGCCTAGTTTCTCCAGCGTGTACGTCCAATGACACAATAAAATGTTAGGACCTATGCTACGCACTATCGAGCCGGCAATTAAGATCACAATTGATAGTATCATTATTTTCGACCTTCTAACTAGATTCGAGCACGATAGCAGATGGACAACCGGCTGAATAAAGCAGCATAACTTGTTTTTTCAGCAAACGAGTAGACAAGGACGTGGCTGTTGAACCTTCACTAAATCTTACAATCATCTGTTTTTCACTGATCTAAGCCAGTGGTGCTTTTATCGCTGCCTCTTAAATCTTCATTATGTTGGCAGTGAGTTTGGTTTCACTGGGTTTCAACCCATGCTAACATGCTCCTGCACCAGTGTTACTTTCGGGGATCATCACTATCAGGTTATTTTCACTTTTTGCTCCACAAAACAGATCTTCGTTGGGACCCATCCTGACATACATTTAGAAGTAGCACAAGTTTCATAATCTTCTGTCATGGCTGAAAAATGTAATATATTCTAGAATCTGGATAATTACAAACAGTTTCACGATTTTCAGTGTTGCAGTATCACTAAACAGACAGCACAAACATAGATGTCACATCTATCCAGGAGCTTATTTTATATTGCATTTTTCATAACTTTGCTGTAAAATACTGCTTTTTTCATGCTCATGAGCTGAAATATTAACAATTATTAAGAACAGTGTACTAGGCTAGAATCCAAGTCTTTTGATTAGCTTTCCAGCATTGCTGGTTTAAAAGTTAGGGCCTAAAAACAACGAAATACTTAATTAATCCCCTAATTAGATAATTAATTTTGTTTTTTTTTTAGGCCATAGCTTTTGAACCATATACGCTAGAAAGGCAATCAAGGGCTCAAAAGACTCAGATTCTAGCCTAGTTTACAATATAAACTCAAGTCAAGTCAAAACTATTCCATCTAGCAGTTGAGGCCCAGGGCCAACTAACCTGAGCCAAAATGGCTCAAAATCTATCTCACTTATGGCGCCACCCACAACAAAACGGATTCCAAAACCAGGGTTTTTATACGGAAAATGTTAGGTAACCGACCCGCAGGGACCCAATTTCTCCAATTTTAGGGACCTGATTTTCTCTGATTCTAGGGGCCCAATGATAATTTTCTGATTCTAGAGACCCGATTTTCAATTCTAAGGACCCGAACCAGGTTCCTAAAACACCTTAAAAAATCTGCCAAAACCTAAAAATTTTTTTAATTACAAACTAGAGGACTTGCCACATCTTTTGAGGGTTTGAACAGCTTCTAACACAATCGACTGGCGAGTTATGGAGTTGCAAAGTGGCATGGAGATAACTGCTAATGTGGGAGCACAAAGTACAATATATTTGTACACAGGCAGCAAACAGGCTAATTTAGTGGGTGTGCTATACCACATTCTACCATTATGCAACTTTTGATAGAAAACTAGTGATATCAGGCTTTGTTGCACCATCATTTCAAAGTTGGCAATCGCTTATGCAAAGTTTGGATTCAAGTAAGAATTTACTTTCACTTGCCATCTGAATATGGTGTCATCTAATCATCAAACCACAGTATGGGCTAAAATTGATAAAAATTTGCATGGGTAGTTATCACAACAGTAGCCAATAGCTTGTTGGATAAACAAACCAAATTGCACACATGCCCACTACAGGTCATAATTATCATCAGTTTTGTTGAAACCTTATACTACCACCAATATTACACAATATATTAACTGTCAGCAAAAACAGACTACATTCAAGTAACAAACTGACTTAAGCATTTTAGATTACAAGGCTTGAAAGCTGTTTATATAAATGTTAACAATACTAGTACTGTAGTCAAATCCAAAGTGGCCCCTTCAGCTACATACTGCTTGTTACACACATACGATATTTGAAACTAAATTACAGTTATCAGATCGCTATTTATAATAAGATGAAGAAAAGCGGTGCATTATGCAACAGCTGCAGTTTTTGAAAATTGCCTATATTTTCTCTATCCAACACTCAGGCATTCATCTTAAAACAAAATTTGCACCAAAAAATTGAAGCTACAGTACTACCTGCAATCCAACAAGAACACAAGTTGGAAGATTATGTAGCCACAGATTATCTTCACAATCTGGATTGCACACTGCTTTCACATAAGCCTGTAAAGCAAACAATTTTTTTCTGGTATTTAGTCCTTCTTCTGGACACAGCAGCAACATTGCATCAAAGTCAAATCTAAAATCATTAAAATTAAATGCATCTGTAATAAACTGTGCTACAACTAACAAAAAGCAACAATCACATCCTAAAAAGGAAACAGTAAGAACTTATGACATAACAACTGTTGCATTTGTTCTTAAAATATGATTTCATACAACTGACATTAATGCATGATTATTAGATGCAATGCTTAGTCCGCAGATAAAATGTAAGACTGAGTGAATAAATAGAGTTTGTGCATAGGGAATTTGTCAATGAAAACCAGCCAACAATTGCACAATGCACCTACCGTATTTTTCGTACCATAAGGCACACCAGATTACACGCCACATTAAATGAAGCAAAACTCAGATAAGATTAACCCTTTAACGACCGCATGAGCCAATAAATTGGCTCGCAATTTTTTGGCCATAAATCGCCAGCTGCTAGAGCTAGAGAGCTGTTCAATCCCTCTACGGATTCAGCAAGTCTTCTAGTCAAAATTGAAAAAAAAATTTTCGGTTTCGGTGGGAGGTTTTCTGGAGGTGACGTCACAAAGAGGACATGTTTTGGAAATTTTGGCCATCTTTGGTCGGTCCTAGGCCCCAACACATTGATCCATTCTTTTGGCTCAAAGTTTTGTTGAAAACTAGGTGAAAATCCGCGTCTATGGAGCTCTTGATTGACTTGCTAGCACATCTGTGTCTAAAACTAGGTGAAAATCCGCGTCTATGGAGCCCTTGATTGACTTGCTAGCACATCTGTGTCCAAAATTAAATTATTCCTAACTTTTCAGAAAAAGCATAATTTGCCCTTTCAGGCCAAACTTTGGCCGGCCATAACTCGGCAGCAGATAGAGCTAGAGAGCTGTTTAAACCATGTAATAACTAGTGGCGTCGTGTAGTTTAAAACAAAAAAAAATTTTAATTTGGATGGTGGGTTTTGGGCCAACTAGATCATGATGGGGGTATGATTTTTGGTTAATTATATGACGTCATCATCCGATCCCACGCGCCAATATTTTGGCTCACAGTATTTTTTTATTCTAGGCTAAAATACGCATCTTTAGAGTCCTTGATTGAGTTTCTAGCGTTTCTGGTTCAAACGTTATGCCAAAAATATTCCAAATATGTCAGGAATATCTCAGGGGATTAGCAGGGATTTGACATTCTTGATGATCTTAGTGATCTTCCTTGGCGATCTTAGTGATCTTAGCAATCTTGTGGTAGTTACAGGTGTCCCTTTGTGACCCGTGGGGCAGCGTTTTGCCATATTATTTTACCTGCCACAAGACATGCCATGTGGGAAAAAAGGAAAACTGAACAAACCCAAACTGTACTTCTCAAGTATGAATACCTTTGTTTACTGTAAAAGTTTCCATTACAGAAAGCAATCGAACTTACTTTAGCTTTGCTAACATTCGTTATTGGACCACGAAGTTTTATCCAAACAGCATCACTGTCATCATATTTCTCATTTGGAATAACCAACGAAACTTGAAACTTATCCTTTATATTGCTGACTTCTTTTCTGAGTGTGCCAGCTTGCCCAGCTGCGATTACAAATTCATCCACAGATGGAGCAGACATTAGCCCTAATATTATCTGATACCATTTCAGAACCTGCAGTAAAGAAGTGAGTATGCAATGCATAAAAGTTATACCAGTATTAAGTAAGTGTACTTTGTTTTGCGACAAAACAACGGTTCGCACAGTCAATAGGTCACTCAGCATTGCATAGAGTATAGGCTAATGTGGAAACTATAGCATTATTTAAAGCAAACCTCTACACAAGCAACGAACATTTATTGGTTCATTGTCGCAAAGGATTGGTGAAGGACCATGAGGTCATCTAGTCTACCAACCCTGCAATACAGCTTTCAGTGCTATCATAAATAGTCATTGAACAGAAAAGGAGATAAAAAACAAAGACACATATTTACAGATGAGTGCATGCCTATGCACAAACAGTCCCATAATGAGATAATCAATTTCACGGGTGTGGAGAGAACCAACACTGAAATTAAAGCATGTTTATTTGACAATGCAAATGTTTATATGACAAAAAAACAGCAAGGTGGAAAATATCAAATGACAGACATATGAAGAAGATTAACCCCACTATAAAGGGAAGCTTTGCAGTGTCTGTTAAGTATAAAATATCTAGCAAGGCATAAGAAAAAGTTTTACAAATCACAAAGAACGGACAATACAAGATGAGTTTAAACAAATTCCTTTTGTTGATTTGCACCAAGAAGCCCAGAGAGTAGGTAATTTTTGTACAGATGTTTGAAATCAAAGTAAGATCGAAACTTGATATGGTCAGGTATTTCTGACCATACCTTGGGTCCAATGAATTTGAGGGAGCATTGTCCTTGGGAAGAGTTTACCCTGGGTAAGAAGAATTTTTTTGAACATACAAGTCTGGTGGGGTATTTATGAACTGTCTGAATAGATTTGAAATATTGGTTAAAATGTGATGGAAGTTAATTGTTTTCATAAGTGTGCATAAACTTATCAGCAGACATTTTAAACAGATTGTTGATTGTCAGAATGTTATTTTGTATATATATTTCATCCAAAGTGGCTTTGTTGGATGTTTTGAGAAATTTCAC
>JGI24158J21664_10009065_pt1 | contig 13280 bp, 4 predicted proteins | sample Ectturendosymbi3_FD_21664 | JGI IMG/M metagenome (IMG submission 21664) | reverse complement strand
TAGTAAAGAAGAACATTGTGTTGAGCTTAAACTTCGTTGCAAAAAACTCTGAACAGACCGTGATTCAAGGTTTGGCCTCTGACAAAGTTTACTGCACTCATTACAACCGACAACACATCTTTAAAATTTCCAGGGCGTGCATTCATAAAAATTTCGGTGCTTCGTACCCCCTGTTTCGGTGTTTGGTACCCCCAAGGGGTACGTGCACCCCCGGTTAAGAACCACTGACCTAGACTCTTGAGTCTCAACAATAGGCCTGTCGTGAAAACTAGTTACGTCATGTGCGTCCAACCGTGACCCCGTTTATTGGATTGCTACTTTTCGATGTTACCAGTGCTTGTCAGGTGGACCGTGTGTAGTTGAGACATATTCCAAGCACCAGTCTGCGGTTTTTTTCGAGTTTCACGTTTACCGCTCTCGGAGCGCGATCACGCTATGGGGAACGTATACAAAAACACTCCCGTGCTTGTAGCCACGGTTGTGTTCATACACCGATGGCTTGCCTCGAACTGCTACGGTAACCTGCAGCAGGGCAATGTTCGCCAATAACTGGTTCGAGGGTTAAACTTTAAATACTGGGCGATCAGCTGCAGTTCCACTTCGCTTTGCCGCTGCGTCCAGTGGCGTAGCCAGCCCAAAATTTTGCTGGGGCCAAATTTTTTGACTTTAGGCGGGCAACAGTATTTTGCTTGGAAAACCGCCTCTTAAGGCACAATGACTAGATATGTTAAAAAATTTGAGGGGCATGGCTCCCTGCCCCTCTTGGCTACGCCTATGACTGACTCCCGAACAATAATGTTAATTCAAGGATAAAATTCGAAAAGCGATCTTCAAAATGCATCTGCACAAGGTTTACTAGGTTTTGAAGAAGCCATACACTTCATCAATAAGGCCACAACGTTTTTCAAGCCCAGGCATTAATTGAGATGGTTAAGGTTTTAGATACCATCAGTCGCAATTACAGTCTTGCAATGTTGGGCGAAGGTAGATTTCCTGCAAAACCTTCTCCAAAAATAAAAAGCCAGAAAGTAATCGTTTTCTCAAACAACAACAAATTTCACGGACCAACGTCTTCGTCATTCTCATTCGCAAACTTTCATTCTTCCTGCCTTCATCCGGTCTAGCTTTCCATTGCAATCTGCTAGAAACAGCCAGCGACGAATGGCCACGGTGTGGCGTGGTCACTCACAGCAACACCAATTGGGTTTTGCTTTCATGCTGGCCACAAACCTAGTAATGTACATTTTTCCGGTCAGGGAAGTCTGCCGTTCTCGTTTCCATCAGTGCAGTTGGAACGATTAGCATATGTTAAATCTAATGACTTAATACCATCTAGTCTATTTTTAAGTGAATATCTAATACTGGTTAGTAACATTTTCGGCTCTTAGTGTAACGTTGCAACTCTGCATCATGGTTTTGTAATCTCATTGCTTCAAAATGCACAGCAAATAGTAAGATTTCTCACAAAAAATGTTAAGACCAGGGGCGTGAAAGCAGGGCGAATTGGTTGAAATCATCCCGCCACATTTTGCAAGGGGGAATGATATATCGATTCACCCCCTGGATTTTTCTCCTACCAGTTTCTACCAAGTCATAACTGTTGCGGCAGCTAACATTTTAATTGCGAGCCGTGGGGGAGCTAGTCCGCAGAACTTTGAGAAACGCGCCTTGACAATCTTTCGCCTAGAACCTGGCCCTTACGAATCCGCGCATCAATTGGACTGTAGTCCTCTGTTCCCTACAGCAATGGCTACAGAGTTATGGGCACTCAGCAAATTCTTTGTTAGCAAATCCAACAAACAACAAACTTCAGCGGCGATTGGTCGTCAACACGATTTCTGAAACACAACAGAAACAAACTAAAAGCATTCTACCAGCTCAGCTAAACTACCAAGACAAACTTCTTCAGATTAGCTGAACGTACGACAAGCAATAAACAAACAGACAAACGCGCGGCTCGCACGACTGCCGCTGTTTACATAGATCAACTGGCATTAGCACATGACTGTAGTTCAACTAACTGCGTTGAACTGCGCAGAGAACGGCTCTCATAATGAAGCAGACGTGCTAGAATGACAATTAAAGAAGTAGTGAGCGCGCGATGCATTAATTCAACAGTTAACGAGAGAGGCACTTGGCTGCGACTATTTCAGTGACAAGACACGACTCGAAGACACAACAGCTACCTTGCGCTAAGCTTTACTGTGTTAACACTTAAACATGAACAAAAACAAGTTTACGTACCAAAGTGGAGTGATCACCACGGCTCAGACATTTGGACTTTGCAATCAGAAAACTCGCTGTTGCGGTTGGCAGAAATTTGGCATATTTTACGTAAAGCCGAAATCGTTACTAAAGGTCTAGATTAAATCGATCTACATTTTATCGTGCTATGCGCGGCAAAAACAGAAAAAACAACTTTCTTTGCTAGGACTGTTCGAGGTTGCAAAGCAGACGAAGGTCTGTCCCAACATCCTGTTCGCAGACGCAAAACGGAGACATGGGAGAAATAAACGGTTACTCAACGTCTTCTCTGCCGACCCACGCCAGGGAGTTGCAAAAGGGTTGCTACTGTAGAACTGTCAGTGCAATTCATCAAAGCAGTCCATTAATATTAGAGTTTAAGGCGGCGTTCAAAGAGTGAATCACACTGTTTGGACGTAGAAACAAAGGTTAAGGCATTTTGGTCGCTGCGCGCCGTTACAATAACTTTTTCACAAATATCTGCTCTTTAGCTCGTAAGCACAGAATATTCTTCCAGACATTTATTTTCTACGGTATTTTTGCCATTTAACAGCAAAATCATGTCGACGGGAATGAAGTCTGCAGCTTAGGCTTTCAGAACCATCGCCTCGGCCGCTACAGTTTCACTAAACGTCCAAAGTCTAAACCATTCTTATGACATCATAACTGCAGCCAACAATGCGTTGGACGTTTACCAACTATTTCTTCCGCTGCGTGTTTGTACCTCTCATGCACGTTCTGGCTACAGTAACCCAGAACAATACCACACCAATCCTTACTGCGACCTAAAATTCTGCTGCAGTTTCAAAGTACTTTGACTCTTCTCATTGGCCCTGCAAATTGGTCCTTTTGGGTTATTTTAACCAAGGTTCTGTAGAGCAGGGTCTCCAGACTTTTTTCCGAGGGCCACATAAGCAAATACACAACAGACCGAGGGCTGGACGTCTTACGTGATATGACTGATTCAGGTTCTGTTACATTCTACAACGTCAAGAAATTTTTCGTAAATATACTATTCTTTTATAATAGACAAAATGTCATCGCGGACCGGATGAAATGGCTTTGCGGGCCGAATTTGGCCCCTCGGCACGTAGTTTGGAGACCCTGCTGCAGGGAATAGATATCGGACATGCACAAGATATAATGTACTTTCCTATTAATGGTTTCGAATCCCATGATACAGGACAGTCACAAGTTTCCATGGTCGAATGGATAAACCTGTTTTGCGGTGTTTTGCTTCTTATGTCCTTCAGCATTTTCTGTGAGGAATATGAGGTTGCACAACTGTAGAATCACGCTATTTGTGATTGTGAGGTGCAGGATAGGTGAAAGATTGTCAAGCGCGTGTTGAAAACCACGTGAGTGCTCAGCCCCCACAATTCGCAAAACAGGGCTGACGCCGCAACACAATCAAGTAACTAATTGTGGCGCAACCATAAAGCGCGAGACGTATGTGGCCACATTATTACTCAGGCATTACTTTATGACGCTACAGTTATAACAGGTCGAATTTTGCATGATCACCGTACAGGTTACAACCAGTAACAAACGTTGGTGTTCTGTTCTTCTGTTCTAGGGCTTGAAAACATTGTAATATAAATAGTGGCGTCACAATGTCTTGGCCACCCACAGGAAAAGATGATTTTTGAAGCACTCAAATGCTGCAATTGAGTGACGGGTCTCCAGTTACGTCCCAACCACCTAAAGCATCCATTTTCCGCAGCCGTATAACCATCTTCAGACGAGAAACTGTTGAAATTGGTATAAAGTTTTCTCTACACTGCCGCAGAAGTACATCTACAGTAGATCTTGGGACATGTTTCCTTCTTTATCGTTATGAACGCCGAAAAGACCAAGACCGAAATGATCCGTGACCGAAACGGCTCAGGACGAAACGGCCAGACTGAATGGGCCAGACCGAAAAGTCCTGTTCCATGAAAAGAGTGGAATAAAGCTGCTCGCCGCAGTTCACACATATTGGTTAAGAGCAGCCAGTGAAAGGTTAAAAGGTTAAGCCAACAACTTACTTCCAAGTAACGACAGGCATAGTATAGAATAGACCAGAGCGCGACAGCTAGATTTGCGTCAAGCACAAACTGAACTTCATGAAACTTGTTGTAGACCAATGTTTAAAATAGTAAACTATTAGCTTTGATGAACAGAATACGAACAACTCTAAAAAAACAAAAGAACATTGAAAAGCCACGCAATACGCCAACAAACTGAACAGTACGCTGAAAAGCTGCCAAATGAAACGCCCGAGAACGAATCAAAACACATAGCATTCAATCATGTGAACCACACATCTGCAGCGGGAGCAATGCGCAAACTAACGATTACTTTACAACAAATTTAAAAAAATATTAAAATTTATACACGTTCAACGTAAAGAATTCATGATAACTGTAGCAGTAAAGTTTTGTGTGGAATGTAGTTGCAAGTATTGCCGGGTGCAACAACTGTACTACAGCTACTTCAGGCTATTGAAAAGAGAGCGTACCTATCGATGTAATGCAAGCGTACATGCGATCCTCCCATCTGCTCGCTGCACACTCCGAGTCAACAATAAGAAAGGTCACAAATGGTTTTGAAGGCACCATGGTTGGGGCATGATGATCACAAACATAGCCGATGACGTGGTTTTCATATACGGGGAAGCATGGAAGACATTTAGTCACTTGCGAACATGGTAAAGGAAGCTATAGAGGAATTATGCCCGACCTGCGAAAGTTTTGTGCGGCTCAGTTTAGATTTTGGCTGTAGTACAAGTAGCCTACGCACTGACAACCTATCCTTATTTTGATAATCTTAAATTTGACATTTTTGATACAGGTGGTCGTAAGTGCCGCTTTGTCAGGTCTTCTGTACCGCGCGCTGGGCGATTTCCATATTGTCCACGGACACCTTGGTGCAAAACTTATACTACTTTTCTGATTTCTACCCTTGTTCCATTGGCACTGAAGTTGCCTATGAAATCACGCTTACGGAGTGGCTAAAAAAAGTGCCAAAAAGTCGTTACCATTGCAGTTAGGATTCGAACGCTTTCACTACATTTGCTTAAATTGAATTTAGTTTGCTAAGATCAAAGTAAGGCATTGAATGTGTGGCGCTCATTAATATGTCATTTCAATGTGCGTCCCTGGTTAAGATAGTGACATAATTCTTGGCTCATTAAGCAAGTTGGTTGGAAGTAGCTGCTATAGAGGCTCGATTCCAGCGGAATCCAAACAAAAGTCATGAGTTCAGAAATTTAACTCAAAGCACTAAAGGCACTGGACTGAATTGAATCGTGATTCGGGAGAACGTTGCGAACACGAAAAATTTGGGATAGTTTTGTTGAAAGTTCACGGATGATTATGACGATTCAAATAAAATAAAGGAGAAGACTATGCATAACTTGAAATGCTATAGTTTCTCTTACGAACAAGGTAGGCCCTAAGCCGACCCGATCAATGCAATTGCTATGGGCCAGCTCCTCTAACGGCCCTTCTGCTACCCCTCTGTGGTTGGGCAGGCTTATCCTCTATCACCGAAATCTCCTAGAGCCCGACAATTGCTGTGGATTCCGCTTAGCAAATCCATTTTCAATTCTGACATTGTTAGCTAACAATAACTCCGTCTGAACAAAGAAAATCTCATCCCAGTATGGAACGTTACTAAACGTGTCATTCCGTCCTACACTGCTAAGGCTTTTTACCATATTTTAAATAAAAATACAAGTCTTACATGGTCTTGACTACGATGAAATAATCAGACTTTGCACTGCAGACATTAAGTCCTGTGAGAAAATTTTTCAAGGCAGTGGTTCCAGCCGCCGGTCTGCCGGCCAGTACTGCCCGATAACATTTTGGCCAGCGAGCAAGAAAATTCTGATTCCATAAATTCATCGAGTTTTTCTATTTTATAGTATACGTCACCATGTCGTAACGGTAGCCTAAAATTTATTGGTAAATATTTTGTAAAGTGAGCATTCTCGCTTTTGCGTGTTCGCTGCGTGAATTGATTCTCTTTATTTTCGGGATCGCAAGAAAGTTTATATCGTTTTTATAAAATTTAAACGTTAGCAAAAAGTTGTGTTTTGCCCATCCGAAAGCATAGGGCTGATAAAGAGGTTTGAAAACTACCGCTATTACGTTCAATGCAGTTTAATCTAAACCAGTGGGTTTCAATCTTTTTTGTACCGCGACCCCTTATAGCAACCCACCATAACCCAACGACCCCCATCTCAACCTCGAACAAAGCAAATGTAATGCAGCAGTGTACGTACAATATCTACTCGCGACCCCTCCAAAAATGATTCACGACCCCTGTTGGGGATCGCGACCCCAGGTTGAAAACCACTGATCTAAACATAGCGAAGGAGTAAAGAATGATCCAGTACATGCTCATTCCCTGTTCATCGTTGGGTTGAATTTATCGATTGTACCGATCTTGCGTGGTATATTTCATGCAGGGATGTGCAATTCCGAATGATTTACTCTTCTAAAATGATTTTGGAATAGCTTATTCGAATTCAAAATACTGAATCTTATTCTGAACTTTTTGTCGTATAGTAATGCAATAAAACTGTCATGAAGACAATTCATTCTTCACAACAACACCAAAAAATGTATCGTCAAAGCACCATTTTATTGCAGTGCAATATATCATGATTTTCCTAAAGTCCGTCCGTTAAACGAGATCCCATCTCGACAGCGCAGCAATCCCTGCTCTGGAAAACGATCTTTGTAAAGATGCTGGCGTGTCAGGTATATGCAGAGATATTTTGAAACCAACTGCTTTGGTAAAGGCAACTGTTATGAACTTTTGCACCATGATCTAGACGTGTCAGCCTCATTTAGGTAAACTTTTAACTTCAGATTGCTTGCGATATCTGTTTCCCACGATTTCTGTTCGCATGCAGTGCAAGTGGGTAATCAAGACGAAGATGAAGGGAATAGCCAGCGAGCACAATGTGGTGTTACCTCTGTTTCTTTTCTTCAATTACGTCACTAGATCGCACCGGATGTCGCGCTATATGAGCAAAACAAGAGTCATCTAAATTATTTGCACGTGTCACACACGCACGTGACGAACATGTCATAGAATGAGTCATTACTCATTACGAAAGCTAAATCCTGTTACACGAATCACCCTGGCATTTTCTGTTCGGATAGTTTAGCACCCGAACCGTTTGATATCGTTGTTTTGAATCGAACATCCCTAATTGTATAAACATAGCCTACGAACGTGATGTATGTAGTTTAGCAAATTCTTGTTTTGCTGTGGATTTCTAAATCGTAACGAATTTTTGTATATCTAAAATTAAGCGTTTGTAAGAGTAGTAATAAAATTGTGTTATTTTTAGCCTTTGGCATGGTGGTGGGAAATGTTTTTCTAGGGGTACTCAAAATGATTTTTCCAGGGGGGCCAAAAGTGGTGAAATTTCATTTTACTCACTTGAAACTATGAAAACAAACTTTTCTGCTAAACCTTTAATTGGAAAATGTAAGATTTCAAAATTTAGGGTAACAATAACCCCACTGCCCCTCCCTTCCGACGCCCATGGGTTTGATATTTCAAAGCAGGGAGCTAGGTCCTTATTTCTTGCATGTGCTATGCACTGTACATGCTTTGCCCGGTCCTGTGGACATACAAGATTATGCATTGCCTCTGCTGGTGTCGAGGAATATTTTGCCCAGTGTTGCTAGCCACATAAGGAAAATTGTTGGGCAAAACAAACCCTTACCTGTGTTGCTTCCTTTCTGCTGACACTAAAGTAATATCTTACCGACGATGTCGAAATTCATTTTTTCTCAAATGTTTTTTAGCAAATGCTTTTACCTAATCTTCAAGCGTCATTCCGCATCGCTAACAGGGCTGTGACTCTAACACATTTGTTTATTTTATTTTTTCGGAGCATCTCAAGAACTGAAATATGTTTTTACGGAGTCAGTCTAAACTTTAGACTCTAAAGCAAAGGTTCGTGTTGAAAAAAGTAGGTTTGTCTACTCTCGAAGTTGAACTATCCCCTTAGAAATCCATTTTACTCGTAACACGCACCTTCTCCGATGTGTGCGGGGGCAGATACTTTGCAGCGGCAACAAAGTCTCTGCCACCTCACAGTGCTGTTTGGTGTCGTTACGCATCTTTCTGGTGCAATGTTGACGCAAACGGCAGTTGGGCCACCACAACGAAGCTGTCGATAATTTTGTCATATCACTTGCGTGTACAACGGTCTGTGCAGCTTCAGGTCTTGATGTGTAACTGGTTTATGTAACACATGTTTTCATTACTGACCGTCTACCATCTCGTTGGTAAACAATGCCGTTTACGAAAAGCGGTGGTGGACTGGACTGAAGTGACACATAGCTAAGGGGTTGGCAGCCGTTCCTACACGTTGTTTTTTGTGCCAACAACCTTCAGACCCTTTTCACTTCATAATTTTATTTCTCCGGCAGTACATGGGTGCAATTAGGTGGGGGACACGGGGCACGCGTCCCCCCACTTGTTCAGACAGTGGGAATATAATATGCATGTCCTCCCACTTTTTTCTCTTTAGGTTTCTTAATATATTGGTTTCACACCAAGCTGTCCCCCCCACATTTTACAACAAAATTGCACCCATGCGGCAGAAGAATATCATTCGAGTTTCGAACCGCTAAAAGGGTTCCTTTCTACTTCGATATTTCATTTGAAAGGGCGTAATTATTCATCCAAAACGAAACCCTTTCTTTGATCAGAATGATTTAATGTTTTCCGTCGTCGTACTAACTTTCTCAGCAATCATAGGGTTTTGTTGAAACGTTTTGTCAACACATTTTAATGAGCAGCGTTTTTCTCAGCATGTCAGTGGCTTACAAGAACTATTAAAAACTTTCTTACTGTACTGCATGCCACGGCTACGCTTAGTCCAGTGTAAGAAAATGGCAGAAATATTAAAGTGCTGAAACCTAGTTAATATCTTGATCCTAAAATGACCACTTTCATTTGTTCCCAGAGAAAATTCGTTGGAGAGTGTGAGAATCTTGCCACTTTGCAATTGCGCTAAGAAACTGAAAATTGAAGTAATTCACGAACTCATCAACGTACTTGCGTAAGTTAAATCAATAGCGCAGTTTAGGCGATGGTTATATGATCTAGTAAGTAGGGGCTATCAAAGGCGTTTTATAGATCAGAAATAGCATTGGCATTTAGGATTAAAGTGCCTTTTTCGTACTTTTCTAAGCGCAATTTTTAGCGATATGCTTCACAGTGTCAGATAAAACTCACTAAAGCGGATGTTTCCTTAGGCAACTTGGGCTAGTGAAATGGATCAAGAAGTTGCTTCTTGGGGTTTTTGGTTTGCGAAACTTTTTTATCTGCTTAGTGTGTCGCGCTTCTACGAATGTGTTGTGAGCATCTGACGACGGAGTTGCCATGTGTTAAGAATACTAAATAGATATAAAGAGTATTCCTTCACATTCCATTCCCTGGTGCTGTAGTTTTGTCGTTGCAGTGGAAGTTGTGGTTGTTTGCGCAGGTACATGATGACAAACGCAGCTTCTTGCGTATACTGATTTTGGTGCACTTTCAAGGCTCAGTGCAAAACATACCGCTGCATTTATAAAAAATTCCCGTGTTTCCTTTGCACCACCTTTTGGGTTTTGCATCCACAGTGGGAATCGAATGTATCGCAAGAAAACTGTGATTGCAGCACAACCATACTTGATGAGAAAGCAGACCTTAACCTGAGACAGTTGAAGATGCGGTCCGTATATTTTCTTTGGTTTAAATTTTCTTCCTACTTTGCGTGGGCTAAGGTCAAGCCAGTCATTCTTGATCAGCTTTTAGGAGTTAGACCATGTGTTCACTTATGTGTACACCGTTTTTGCATATAACTTCATAATAACATTTTACTTAAGGGTTGGCTTACGCACAGCGAATTTTGGTTAATTTTAACAGTGCGCTTTGCAGTCGGTGTTGATGACAACACCAAATGGAAAAGGCATAGGACTGTTCACCACCACAACTGCGATGACATAGACCGCCCTCAAAAAGCACGACAGCTGAATACATCGAGTTAGTTTCTTATTTTGTTTGTGATTTATAAACTTCCATATTATCTATGGCGCAGTCGTTTACGGATAGTGACGTCAAATTGACGTTTGATTCCTGCCGGCTTAACGATAGAGACTCATCTTTCGTCGTAGTAAAAAACTTGAGCGTTACTTCTATGGTTTATGCTACATTGTTTAGTTACTGGTGCCAAAGAAGGTTTTCCCCACGGTTAGTTGTGAAGAAAGAAAATTGGCAGGAACAGATCGTGCCCGACTTGATTGCTTCCGTTCGAGCTGAGGGAATGACAGAGAATGTTAAATTATTTTGAAGGCCCAACTTCCATCGCGTTTAATTTGACTTAAAAGTATGGGATCATGTGGCATATTGTTAGAAGTCGCCTTCCATTATATAGCTTAAGCATACGTTTTGCTGAGACATTTCGGTCATTTGTCAGAAATAGCTTAAAAACCTTCGATCAATTTTTAGTTATAGGACATATTTTTTATGACTGAAAAAGGCATTATGACCGAATTGACTTCAGTTTTTTCGGTCATTTTAATGAAAAAGTGGCGAATGACTGAAAAATCACCGTAGAAAACAGGTTTCAAACCCGAACTAATGTAAATGAATTTGGGGACGGTTATTGTCAACACGCAGCTCTGTTCTAAACGCAGCTGTCGGAAATGATCGCTCATGGCTTACTTGGCCATCAAATAGAAGACACGAAAAAGTTGGCCGATTACGCATCAACTCTACACGCAATGGGCTCAGGAGGGCTGGCAAGCTTCTTGGCTGACAAGCACTATGAACTGTAAACTATATGGTGTTTGTTTTTGCCGCAGTGCTTTACGAACAACTTGATTTCATGCGAGATTTTTGTTCTTGCAAACGTAATTTCATATGTCACATAATCGAAATAAAATGACGTTTATGACGGTTCTCACTTCTGACACGTTAGTGCAGCGCAGTTTATGGCGGATGAGAGTTGGGTTTTGGCATGCATGTTCCAGTGTTTACCACGAACAAGAAGCGCGGAACTATCGACTGCGGCAACAAGGAGGTCATATGCAGCGACCCATGACCATCGCTCTGTTCCCAACCTGTGCTTCCCTTACCAAGAATTCAAGGTAAATGAAAATTTGTTTCGGTTGACAACGTCTGTGCGTATTCGGTAGAACGAATCCAACTCTTGACGTTGGCATCCGTTGTGGTTTCTTCCTCTGACGCACGTCAATCATTGTGCTGTGATGAAACGGTTACAAAAAGAAAGATACCACCCTGCATGCAGCAGCGGTTGCTCTCACAGTTATGCAGTTCGATCAATTACGCTTCCCTCATACCCTCTGCGAAACAGCTACAAAGGCGGTGTTCGCCGTTGAGGACTTCACCTGTGTCAACGTCACCTGTTTATCGTAGCTTTTCGTTGTTTAACATTAGCTGATCGGAGGGCATTCCACATAGCTTCGGGAGAAGTCAAATATATTATGATCGTTTCATCCTTACTGTCTAATGCCTTCTAGAGATCTACCTCGATCTCACTGCAACAGTCTGGTGAATGACCTTCACGGCCATATGCTGTAGCATCTCATGCTTCACTGCTTTTGCAAAAAAAAACAAATAACTTACTAATCTTCGCTTAGTTTTCGTTTTTAACTGCACCAGATCTAACTTTTTACCGTCAGCCTGACTGACTGAAAAAATAGAATTTTCGCCACTTTTTATTCTGCTGACTATTTCATAAAAGCTACTGTCCAAGATTGCCAAGCTTAATGGGCAAATCATTTTGCTGAACAGGCACTTTTCACACTTCACCACTGTTTCTTTGGCAAGTATTTCTGCGATAAGTGTTTTGGAGCTTATGATATACTGCAACAATCTTATTGATGTCGAACTTCTTACCTCTGTAAACCTTCCTTCAGGAGACTTTAATGTTATGAAATTAATCTCTGAACTAACAGAGTTCTCCGTAGAAAGCAAATATTTTCATTCCACTCCGTGACAGAGAGAGAAAACGTGCGCAGTAAATGCGGATAAACTGAGTTTGGAATAGTGTGTAACTGTAGGATGACTTTATAGTAGAGTGGGAAGGAGGTTCGGAGTTGTGCCAGGTCATATTATGTTGCTATTTTGCAAAAAATAAAAAATTCGTCACAGGTGTGTGATAAACAAAAAATAATTTGAACTTTTGCCAAAGTAGAAAGACATCTTTCAAAACATTACCTTATCTAAAAATGGCAAGTGGGCAAACTCGAAATTTGCCTGAGGTCTACTTTTCAAAAATAGGTGGACAAACAAACTTTCAACACAGCTGTTGAAAGCGAAAGCCAGCTTTCACAGTCTCTGAACAAAGTGGACGAGCACACATCAAGTCTAATGCAGGAAGGACAAAGGTCTTATGCACTTCGAGTGGATTCCCTCTTAAATTGCCGCCTGCCGGTAACGTTAAGTTTATTTTTCCCACCTGAGCACAGGATGCGAAAAAGTTGTACTGATATATAATTAAAAACTGACTTTTAAAGGAAATCTACAATCGTAAACAAAAGGTCTTTGAATAAGTGGGTTCGTGCCAGGAATTAAAAAGTTGTTGCGTGCAAAAAACTCGTTCCGTTAAATCCATTGCTCCTGTGCGCCACCCTCTCCGGCGTTTGAGGCTGCAGTGTTGATGCATTGCAGCAAGAACAAAGCTTTAGTCACCACAGGGTTCTGTTTGCTGCTGTTCACTTCCTGCTGGTTTGTTGACCCAAACTGCGCTACGAACAGTAAAACAACATCTACGCGATCGAACTGGGCTGTCGAAAATTTCGTCAAACCCTTTGCGTGTGCTACCATCTGCGCAGCGGAGTATTGCGAATTTTTGGCGCATGGCTGATATTTGTTTTCACCGCAAGCATCTTCCACTCTGAGTGACCATCGCATATGACAACCACCATCAACATGCGTCTCCCCTACCTCGGGGAAATTTCCTATGAAGTCCGCCGAGAAATGCAAAGACTTGTACACCGCTATGCCATCATGCC
>JGI24158J21664_10009063_pt1 | contig 13281 bp, 5 predicted proteins | sample Ectturendosymbi3_FD_21664 | JGI IMG/M metagenome (IMG submission 21664) | reverse complement strand
GCAATGTCTGTATCTGTGTCATTACCCTTCCTTGTCACATTTGACATACTCCTCATTGACTGTTGTCCACTTCATTCAGTCAAAATCAGTAATCTCAGATGAACAACTTATTCACCATACAAACCCTACAAACTTTATTCAATTAGAAACTATACACCATACAAACCCTATAAACCTTGTACAAATAGAAAAATGTCTGCTGAGACTATTTTGCCTTTTGTGGAACATGATTGGTTGAAGTGTACATATCATGTGACAAGCACACTAAACAAAGTTACATGCTTGGATTAGTGTGTAAGCCTAAAACTCTATACCTAACAGAGGTGCCCGGAGTCACTTTTTCAGTCTCCGACTCCGTTTCTGTTCCAAAATTTTTGAATCCGGATCCGTGTCCAGGTATTCTTCAAATTTAACAATCCGACTCCTGTTCAGAATCCGGCTATAACCATCGCTCCAACTGTAATTTACCCATGTTTTTACCTAAAAAGTGACCGCACAGATTCTTGCTACTGCTGAAATGGAAAAGTGACTCGGGATCCGGTCCGTTTTTTCACAGTTTTTTTGACTCCTGGTCCGGATCCGAAAGAAAACGCGCAATCCTGCCGGAGTCGACTCCGGTAATCCAGATCCGGTCCTACCTCTGAAACCTAAGACCTTGATAAATCTAAAACCCCAAACCGAAAACCCGAAACCTAAACTTAAAATCCCAAAGCTAAAACCCTAACCACAAAACATTAAACCTAAATCCCCAAACCTAAAAATAAAACCCTCAACCAGTACCGTCACCATGGGATAACTTTTTTGGGCTTAGCGCACCCAAAGAAAGCTCCAAGCCTCCACAAACTGAAATATGAAACTATCCTGTATAAATCAGTGGATTTGTTGTCAAGTTTGGAATGTCAAGATCCCCGCACAAAAGTAAAGCTTCCCTATTGAATACTTTCTGGAGCCTGTTCTGCTCTCAACCTAAAACTCTCATCCTACAAGCCTAAACCTGAACCCCCACAATAAAACCTTCAACCTTTAGCCTAAACCTAAATCCCTAAACCTAAAACTCTAAACGTAAAACCCCGCAATCTTACTTACAAAGCGATTATGATTTGGTGCATATATCAAAAATACCTATAGCACGCCATCAAAATGTTGCATAACACGTTTCCTACAAGAAGCAACTCAGCACCAAAACCGCTGACCGCCACGCTCATGCAAGAAATTATCACCATGCACGAAAAGTTTCTTAAACAACGGGTACCAGCTAGTGGCGCCTGACGGAGTGCTCACATATGGGAAAAGCAATTTGCCTTAAAATACAGCAACGGCAAAGCAATGCCAAGTGGTTTCAGTCACTTTTATTGCCACCGAGTGGTTCTTTCAACTCAAAAATTTTTTGAAGGTTTTTTTCAATATCAGCGGGCAGCTCGGTGAAGTCCAACCGCTAAAAATATCGTTAGCTACCCGCTCATTCAACCTCAGCGGCCCGACCAAAATCCCGACCATTAGCGGCCCGTGCCATCGCTAGTGTAGGCCTACTGTGATCTAGTCTAGACTAGCTAGAGCACTCTAACTTTTAATGTGGTCTGTAGTCTACACCAGTCTTTGCAGTCTTCACGTCTATTCTACGTGAGCCACATGATATGAAAAATTGTTTTGTGACATTGACTTGTTAGACTGAATATTTAGTCAGTTATTCCATATAAATGACATAGTTTGAGCCAGTGCATTGTTGTGTATTGTTTGTAGACTAGCATTGCTACAGTAGTTACAGGTAGGTTTGGTGCAACAATGGGTAGGATTAATCAATGAATTATGAATGTGAACTCATGGATGGTGTTAAAATCTAACCACTGTTACCGACGAAATGGCTAATGAAAAGCTTGGTGTGCCAACAGAACCGTTACCGGAAAGTCTTCAATGTAGGCGCTTTACGTTTGTGCAGTGGGGCTTGACATTCTGAAATTTGAACAAACATCACTGTTTTATAGTGCTTCGTATTTCAATTGGGGGATCGTGGAGCTTTGTTTCTTAGGAGCTAAGCCCACCATAACACCCCCGCCACAAGTACTTATGTTACGCGATATGTCAAGCTTGCAAGATATGTCAAACTTTCTGTTTATAAGCATGACAGGGCCCAAAGTGGTGTTGCAACCTCTCAGTTGGCATTGCGTTGATTGTGCGATTCACCACGAACGGGATGTGCGCAAAGAATAATACCCATGCATGTGGCGTGAACAAGCAATAATAGAGTGCTCCCAATGGAGTGATTTTGGTGAGTGACCCGTAATGATGCTTGTGAAGCTAGTGAACAGTTGATAGTACTTACTAATGGTGACGACAAAAGTTATCTTGTGATCTCTATTATTGCTTGCTGCCACAGTGTGAAGCTCTGCGCACTTGCCGTTCAGGCTTTCCGACCACAACAGTGACACAACGCATTCAGGCAGTTGGTGTCTATTCGGTTTCATGAGGTAAAACCTGTGTTGGGACTATTTTGCCTTCATTCGAACACAATTGATTGAAGTGGTTTTGTGACAAGTACAATACACAGAGACAAATTGGTTGTGGTTTAAGAGTTTATGGTTAGGGTTTAGGATCAGTGCTGATGGTCAAGGTTTAGGTTCAAGATTTAGGTTTAGTGGTTCAGTGTTTAGAGTTAGGGTTTAGACTGCAGTTCACATAATACAAACAAGAAGCTGCTAACTGCTTGCCAGCCCTGAAGCCATTACAACACTCGTCCATGGATGTAGGACTGAACTGTTACAGATGTCACGGTCAACTAAGTAGGACATACGTTCCAAACTTGTCATGTGACTACTTCAGCCAATCGTTTTCAGCTAAAGGTAAAATAGCTTCAGCAGTTATTTTGCCTCGCAAGGCAAAATAGACACTACAAAAAATGTATGTTGTGCATCATAATAAACTTTCGGATAGTTTTCGGATATGGATAGTATGATTTTAACTAAAACAGGAATCGGATCGTATACGGATATCATTTTTCAAAAACAGAAAAGGATCGGATAGTAAAAGTCCACTATCCGATCATCTCTGCTGCTCAGTGTTCAGCGCAAGCCAGGCTTGGCAAACCAGATCCTGTACGACACAGGTATGATCCTTCATGCCAACAGAAACCGATGAGTTTTCCCCAAGTCTGTGCCGCGCAGAGTGAGCATGGACAGCATTTTAGTGAGGAATTTCAGAAATATATGACTTGCTTCAGAGCTTTTCAAATGTAGCTCTGGAGTGGTTCATAATATTGTTACACAACAATGCACAAACTAAGTTCGAAACACTCAAAGGGGTTCAACGGCATAACAGGAATTGAGATTCTCCGCTCGACGAGATTTACTTTTCCACGAACTGTCTTGAATGTGGCGCAATCACCTTACCAAACCCCAAGTTGCTCGCTTCTGCAAATCGCTCCTAATCCTGTCTGCCATTACCTGCACACGTTATTTCTAAAGTTGTGCATCACGATGTTTTCATATAATGCAGTGATAGCACAAAATGGAAGTGGCATGTAGCAAATGACAATGAACGCGAAAGTAACAGCAAAGGTAAAGGAAGGGATTGAAGGCATAGCATGCTGGAATTCGGCGCGTAAAGGACGTTGCACAGTAGAATTGCCCTACACTTTATGGGACCACAAAGAAGCGTCGTTATAGGCGAACTGTCGTTACAGTTCAGCTACAATAAATCGTTTCTAAAATGCCTTTTTAGTTCACTGCCAAGTCCTGGCAAGGGTTAAAAGTGTTCATTGGTTAGGATTGCCGCTTACTGTAACGTGTTTTCGCGTATAGTTTGATAAGGAAATGTGCTCTGAGAAATTAATTATTTTTGCCTTTATTTTTCAAAGTTCAAGTCAACGTCGTTCGTTCTCGGGATATTGAAATTGTGCCGCTTTCGTATTATTTTCGCCATTGAATAAAACGTTGTCTTAATTTTCCATAATGGGATGCTGCTTAATTCTTTAGTTCGACCATTTACGCACTGCTGCATCAAGACTATCGATCGTCGCGACAATTCCTAATACTGCACAGTAAAATTCATATAACGATTTGCCTCCATTGGTGCTGATGGCGCAATCCTTGATGCCATTCTCACGTCACAACTGTCACGGCTCAACGATTAGCCACTTAACTTGAATGCGATCATATTCGGTCGTAAAAGATTTTTGAGGTGACTCCAGATGTGTGAGCACTTCAAACTATAACAAACTAGACTTCAAACTATAACGAAAACTTGGAACTGTCATTATAAACGACCAAATCATTTTGGGGATCGACAAATAACGTCGCTTTTGTCATAAAACGCTTATAAAAAGTCACAGCTGCTTGCAGGTGTGTAAGCACTTTTTCTGATTTACTGCATGCAGTTACAGGGTATAAAACCTTTTGTGTGGGATGTTGTTGTATTAACAACGCTGCTGAAGACGTAATACACAGAAAAAATCAATTTGCAACACCGTCTTTTACAAATGGAACACAGTTTGTACAAGACACAAGATCAGCTATAGGGAACACATACTCGGTGCAATTTTAATGTAAAAACTACGCACAGTCCACATTTCTTGTGCCGTACGCTACGTACATGAGGCGGTACAGGGAATTCACTGCTGCTGTATTCGTGTGCCAAACCGAAATTTACAATAAAGGCACATTGCACTGTAATGAGGTACTGCACGAAGACACAGTAGCCTACTGCTTTCATGTGAAAGGGCACCAACCTTCACAACACGGATTCATAGCCAAAAATGCAAGATGAGGCATTTAATAAAAAAAACACGGAATGGTACAGTGCATAACCTTTCTGCATTTCTACGAAACAGAACAACTGGCCATTTCGTAACAATTTCGGAAAAACAGTTTTTGCTCTTAGGAGTTTTTCGAACTCCCACACATGATGCATGCATCCAGGTGAGGCAGCTATCACAGCTGATCTGAAGCGCATTACTGGCCTGCAACTCCACGTGACAAACACTGCAAATCCAAGCCATACGCTTTACAGATTTCACCACTGTTTGCAAATCTTTCCAACCAGCTTCTATGAAGTACTTTCTGATTATTGACAGCTGCACTTTTTTGTCTCTGCATGAATTTGAAACGTCGAATGGTCTTTTGATTTCTTCTGTCGTTAGCAAATTGCCTGGACGAAGGCAATTTCCAGCAACGGAGTCGCTCACAAACCAGCATAACATGCCTGGAACAAAAGGCCACATTCTTAACGAATGGAGGAATGCATAAATGTTTATCACCAAAAAGTAATTATCATAATCAACGCCTTTTATCTGCTCAACGTTGATATGTAAACAAGTATTGTGATGCGAACATTAAAAAAATTCAAGTTGTCAATTAATAGACTAATGTTGCGGTAAATTTCAATACTATCATGGTACAAGGGTTGCGAGATCACTTGAAATTTTTTCAAGAACCTTTTGCCATTTTGTTATTATTTAAATTTTACTTGATGCCTACTTTGAATACTTTTTATATAGAGTGGTGTAGCACATTTTTTCTAGCAAACATTGCTGAATGACAATGGGTGCTTTTTACTGCACAACTTTTTAAGATGGACAAGTCTACGCCTTATTCTGTTCAGTTACATTGTTTTATCATGATACTTGATTGTTCAATGCAATTTTTTAAACCTCTCCGGTGGCGTTGCATTGAATGTGTGAGTCACCACAAACAGGATGTGCGCGAAAAACAATAATATCATGAGGTTTTGCTCTGGTGATGCAAATTCCGAAAAGCAAAAAATAATTCGATTATGGTTCACAAAATATAATAGCGGACTCTTTATTTTTCTGTTACGATTCAATTTTACTCACTTGGTTTTACACCTATTGCAGCCTTTGCAATCGTGAGGTGAAAAATCCCAATGACGGTTTTTTGGATGTTTAAAGGCGAGTGGAGACTTTGTGCAAGTGTCAGTCAGTCGCGTACGCAGAAAATTTCTGAGGGGAGGGCCAAGTTTCATCACAATCGTGTGACGTCGCAAATCAACTTTAGAGGAAGTGCCGAAAGCACGACCATTTTAGGGGGGTCCGTGGACATGTCCCCGGGAAAATTTTGCAAAATTACACCTAAAAATACGCATGTTTGTGCATTCTGGAAGCAAGTTTGAGACAATACTGTTTATATATTTTTTTATTTTTCCGGTCTGAGGGGGTGGCCATGGCACAGTGGCCTCCCCCCTCCGTACGTTAGTGGTCACAGTCTAATATATGTAATTTTGTTGGCCAACACTGAAAAGAATGTAGGACCACAATCCGCTTTGTCGACAGACCTGCGTACTTTACTGAAAACAAGATGCATACCTGAACGATAAACATGACTGTTAAAGCAAAAATCACATGTGATACAGTGCTCTGAATCTTTGCGTACGATATTGGCTTGCCGTCACTACTTTAAAGTATATACGTCGTTACTCGTCAGGCATCTGAAGTAAAATGCTTCAAATCTGTAGATGGTGTCCACTAACGCTGACGCTGCAATTAAAACCAACTTTCAGTGATTTTTGACTTCCTTGCACAAATAATGGGCATTTTCCGCTGACTGTGTTGAGCCGCTGCTTGTAGATCATAACAGCAGCAGTATTCGGAATGTGGATTCAGTGCCATCGACGTCAGAGTTTCGGAATCTAGTCATTGTCTGCACTTAGTCCTAGAAGTACATATTGGCCTCTTGCTAGGAGTTTGATTGCATTTTATTTGCTGTTATTGGTGTGGCTGCACCTAGCACTAGGAATAACAAAGAAACGAGGAAGGTAACTTTTTGGATAGTGAGTTTGAGTTTATCTTAATTTTTACAAAACGCAGTTGAGTTCGGAAGGTATGACTAAAATCAATCTAAATACGGGCTAATCCTAACTGTAACACATCGCATGGCGTAACAACGAACGGCTGTGTAAACCAATGCCCCTACGCTGCCATGGTCAGGTGACACTGCTTTTATGCAAGATTGAATTTTGGCATAATACGCCACTTCCATGAAACCAAGTCCAAAACTATTTCTGCGTATGTGGTTGAAACAACCTGAAAGTAGCTCAGAAGTGGTCAATAGCAACTAACGTTACGTAGTAGAGTACAAGCATGTAAAAATTCTTAAAATTTTTCTGGCTATCAGATGTTACTGCAACTGAACAAACATAACAATTTTAACTTCTTCCAATCAGGGGTGGGTCCAGTAAGCAAGTTAAGGGGGGGGGGGCGATTTCAGTAATATTTGGCGGTCAAGTCTGATTATGTGTTCACTACTGAAAGAGAGTATACTTCACAACACTGCTGTGACAAAACAATGAACGACAAATGGCCTTAATCACGAATGCTGTTTTGCGAATTGTACAAAATCATGGTGAGTAAAGTTACTTTTGCAGGTTTTAGGGGGACGATTTCCCCAATCACCCGCCCTGGATCCGCCCCTGCTTTATAACAAGCTGTGAAAAGTTAAAACTGGCTCAAAATGCGGTGATTTTTACAAGGTTTCATCGTAATGAACAAAAAGGTTTCTAAACATATTTTGTCAAAAATAAACCTTAAACGTTTAGATAAAACATATTTGTAGCCAGGCCCGTAACCAGCTTGGGTCACCAGCAGGGGTGAAGAGTTTTCTGGTAGGGGACCAAATTTTTGCAACTATGCCCAATAATTTTTTAACTATACCAACACATTTTTCCAGCGGGGGCGAAAAATTTGCTAGGAGGCTTCTCCCCCTTGACTGTTTGTAGCATTTAAAATGTTTAGCGTTCTTAACTATAGAAGCTGAGATAGCCTCGGCGAATCTCACTTTCCAGTCTGAACACATCCTGAGAGCAGGCGCAGATAAGCTGTGTACACAACACTCAGCAGTCCTCAACTTAAGCGTTTTCATTGCAATTTTATGTTGTGATAAGCACCCCTAACCACGTTATAAACGTATATGGAATACAATACTTTGATTTATGGACATTACAGGCAAGTTGAACAACCGGGTTTAGGTAGTGGTAATTTTAAAGCTTGTGCGACAAGGATGCAAGCTATTTCAGCAGGATTTAAAAATTTTTTGGAAGGGATACGGGGCCCCGCCTGCCAGGGGCCCCAGGTTTAAGCCCCGCTACCCCCATTGTAAATCCGGGCCTGACGCCGGGACAAAGCCCTCAAAACCGAGATTGTCCCAGCTAAAACGGGACGTATGGTATGCCTAGCTATATGTTTCGCGGAAAGATGTTGAATTTTAAATGGAATCGAAGAATTGTGTAATGGGATTTCAATGCAAATTTCTTGCTATTACTGTCTATAGGTAGATTAACGTTTCGGTCTCGTGTGTCATTCATAGCAAACAAATCTTTTATAATAGACAAAGAAAATGATATAAAACTCATTGTTCATTGTTGTATGTTTTTCTGGAAAGTTGGTTAATATTTGATGAAACATATTGGTGTTTTTGTTGTTGAGCACTTTTGGCGATGGCCTTTTTGGTAAATTTTGATGCGTGTTTTCCAAATCATGGTTTTAACTGACCAGCAATGGTATTCTTTTATTCTTCCCGTGCATTTTTTCATCTTAAAAGTCTTTCTTATGTGCTGTTTTGAATTTAAAAAAATTTTACGTTCATTCCTTGCACCCATCGAAAAAGTCGGCTGATTTTACCTTGTTGGTGCACCAGAGTGGCAACACTCTATGTGAAAGCAGGCAGTCATGCAGGCCGAGAATGCTATGCTAGGGGCATTTCCTCTGACCACTGGCAAACGCTGGCACAACCACTCATTCTCTATCGTCACCAGTCATGTCAACACGTATTTTACAAGATTGCTCAGAAAGGACCAGTGCAATGACTTATCATAAACAAAACACCTGTGGTCTCAATGCAATTGCAGGTGATTCAAATATGTTTGAAAAGTTGGTGTTTTTTTGCAATGTAATCTCTGTAACAAAGGGCATCCCACTCCCAGGTTGCTTGTATGTCTGCTTCTTCTGACAATGATTTATGCTGTGAGGACCAAAACACAATGGCATCACTTATTTTTCCATCCCAAGATAAGTCCCATTGTTAAAAGAAGGAAGCAAGCTATCGATATAAAGCCCTATAACAGCCTTGCGAGCATGACAGGAAATACATTAAATATAGTGGTGTAGCTGAATGAAGGCCTGTGTGGCCTGTGATGGATGGTAAATGATGCGTGCAGCCAGATTTCTTTCTGAAAGGTAATGCTTCATACTTTTCCTTCCAATCCTTGTTGACTTTTACAGCATTATTTTGATTTTGGTGACAGCCACTAGTGGCAGGCAAAGGCTGCAGTCTGCTTCTTTCCAGAGCAGTTGAGGTCAACACTCTTATCCAACACGTGCTACAATGATTCACTCAGTGGCCGTGGATCGAACCCCCAATCCTTCCATTTCTGAGGACACTCTGTCATTAAGCTATTGCCGCCACCACATCATTAACACTTTCGCTACTAGCCGACATATTTGTATGTTGTGTGAATTTGTTAACGTGTTCTTAGCCAACATAAAATATACATTTTTGCCAAGTAAAGCTTCTTGGAAACATGCATATATGTTTTTATCCAAATTTCGCAGTGGTATGTAACTCTATAACTTGGTCCCGGGCTGAGATGATGTAACTTTAGCTTTTGGAATGAGAATCCAAACTCTTTGTGGCTCAGAGGCTGTGTAAATGCATGGTCTTTGGGAGTTGGTCTACCTAGTTGGGACCAGGGTCCACTGGCAATGGTTGTGATTTTGTGCAATATTAGTGTTTTGATATGCTTTCAAACGTTAGGAATGCATGTAAGAATGTATCAGAAGTGTTTCTGTACGCATGTTTCAGCATGTTGATAACGTTTGATTGTTTGATGCCAGTGTATTTAGCTGCTTTCATTGTCTCAAAAAAGCGAAAATTTTACAAAAAACTAGCTTCAGTAGGCCCAGGCTTGTTGCAGTGGTTTGTAGCCTAAATGTTTTGAAATTGATTTGATATGTTGGCAATTGATTAGTTTAATGGCAATAAAACATTTTCTAGGCTTGGTCTATTTGCCTAAACCTGGTAAACACCTAGCAGTATCTGCCTTCTGTAGGAGACTGCATTTGAATTTCCTGCCAAAATCACCTGGAAACTGTGGGTATCGCCATATGAAAACCACCTAAGAGTGAAAGTGTTAAAAGTCTAAAGGTGGTCAGTGAGCTCGAAACATGGGTACTTCTCTACAATAATGTTTGTGGTGGGATTAACAGCAATTTTTGTGAAATGTACTTACTGTGGTTTAAATTACATAACAACTTTCTATGATCCCTTCCAGGACTTTGGTTTTGAGCTCCATTTGCAAGGGGAACAGAAATTTCATGCAATGGGGTACCAACAACTATTTGTATTTGGGTGTTTGGGTTGTGGGATTGAGCTTAGAGAAAAAAGATGAAACGGCTTACTTTTTTCATGTTCATGGCATGTTTTGAAGTTAATGATGGTTAGCTCACATTTGGAAATATTTGACTTTAGGCAGTGACTGAATCCAAGAAAAGCTTTCCATATTGTAAAGGATATGTTCAAAGAATGGCAAACTCATGAAAAAGCCTTGATTTATTGGAGGTGTACACTGTACAGTTGAGCTGACTGCAATACATTACAACATCATGCTCATGGTAAATGCTGTTGAATGCAGTTTTAACACTTAATTTTATCATCATTTTTATTTTGTCTTATTGGTAAGTGGTATGATTTGCAGCTGTATTTGCCATGCGAGTTCTAGCCTGACGTTGGAAAGGAGCTGACAAAGCCTTGGGATGTCGTGTCACCAATAAACTTTGGCAACCATGCATTAGTAAGTGCTACACACAGCAATGGACCTTGAGTCACCATTATTTTTTCACAGGATGTGAATTGTTCACCATGAAGGGATGGTTGATGGTTGGAGTTGATAAATATCCTTATGCAAAGAAACTTACTAGGTCATTTAGGTCCAACTAACCAGAAAAGAGCTACCTTCATTAACAGCTCTAGTAGATGCAGTCTTTCAGATGTTGTAATCATGTAGAAAGGAGATGGCTGCATGAACTTTGCTCTGATTAGATTCATTGCTGGGGCTAATAGAAAAGCTGTTGTCAGAAAAAAAATTGCATGATGCATTTGATATTGAAATTACAATATCTGGTTTACCAGTCCTTTTATATTATTGGCAAGAAAGTTCTTGTGCTAGTTGGTGATGGTGATTTTATGTGTCTGGGGAAGAGGTTCAGGGGTGGAAGAAAATCTGAGTCTAGGTAAGCATTGATTCTTGATTCGATTGAAATAATCAGAGAGGTGTTTTTGACTCAGGACCTGATAAGAAGACAAAAAAGGGAAGCAATTAACAGACTTAAAAATCTTATTATTTGGAAAGTTTTTTCGAATCGATGTTGTTTAACTGTGATATTAAACATTTAACAATTTCCAGAAAACCTGTTATTTAACTGTTTGGAATTTCCGGTGTAAACTAACCACTTTGCATTTCACAAAAATCTGTAGGTGCCTGCGGCAGATTTTGATGCTTTTTGAGGTTCCAGTTGAAACAATAAGTTGTGTGCATTTTGGTAGAGTTGTAAAACATGCATGCTGTCACTTTTAAGTTACTTTTTACTTGCTGTTGGAGTGTTAATAAACTTAGGTGTGTTCAGTTATTAAATTTGTGTATCTGGGAACTGTTCACTTGTCATTTATAGTCTTTATACTGCACTCCTTTTTTGGGAGTGCCACAGGACTTCTGCAGCGCTCGTCTCTGGTTGCTTGCCCTGGGAGCCATGTGGCTATTTTCATAGTGGATGTTGCATTGATGATTAATCAAAGGCACCCCAGTGTGTCAGCAATATCCTTGCACCACTCATTAATGACAAGCATTGAAGCTGGACAGGCCACAAGTAGCGATTTTATAATCTTTGGTATAACACAAGCAATCAGCTATCATGACAAGCCTCCTTGTAACGTAGGTACTCTGCATTTACGCTGATCAAATATCAAATGCTGCTACTGCAGAGAACACAGTTGCAGATCGTTATCATTGTGTTTTGCACTTTAGGCACAAAATTGTATCTGCGCTTACCAACTAGATGGTTATGGTAGGATAAAATATGGTTTATGCCTACATCAATGTCACTCCATGTAACATAGATTCATTTCCATATAAGCTATATTTTAACAAAATAATTTATCTTATTGAAAGACCAAAAGCTGGCCTTAAAAGTTGTTGTCGTACTATCTAAACAAAATAACAGTCAAGTGTTGTATTTTTAAAAAAGCCTGTTTAGAAAGAACCATTGACGACATTGTTTGCTGTGTAATAAGCCTTATACTACTTTCTCGTATATCACTTTTACATCGCGATGTCAAATCATCAGAGCAATTGCACTCAGTCGTTCTTCTGCGGATTAATTTCCCAAGTATCTTTGTAACTATCTCAATCTGGATAGAGAGTACTCTGCAGATGCAGTTGTGCAGGTGATTGTCAATGTTGCAACCTCTTTGTTGGCATTGCATTGAATGTACGATTCACCATGAACAGGATGTGTATGAAGAACAACACCTATATATATATGTGTGGCACAAACAAGCAATAATAGATCATGGCACATGATCTCTATTGTTACTTGTTGCCTCAGTGTGAAGCTTTGCGCACTTGCTGCTCAGGTTTTCCTATGGCAACAAAATGGTGCTGTGACCAGGATGTGAAGGTTGTGCCAGGTGCAAACTTCACAAAAAGAACGTGTGATTGGTGCAGTGTTATGCAATGTGTAAAATTTAGTTTCATGATCAAGGATTTCTAATAAACAGAAGTAATGCTGTTGAACTTCTTAAGTTTAGCATTTAAGTATGGAAATTAATTCATTTGTAAAAATGTGTGGGAACCCTGCTGTCTGGATAGACACATTTTTCATTGCTGATGCTTGCTGATTCCTCGACAAAGTCTTCAGGACCATTTTCACAGGAACAAACAAACCAAATGGAGATTGGCCAAAAATTATGTGAATCATCGATGACTACTAGTAAGACAAAGCATTTGGAGAACTGGTCAGCCACTCAAAATAAAGAACAAGTTTTTTATAATAGCTGCAGCACTTCTGCTGAAGAAGCTTGTCACCTGGTGGTGGATTGCAGTGATCCAGTGGCAGACAGTTTGGAGTTTCACAATGCATCTTCAGTTGACACTGATGGTCATGCATCTAACAGCCAAGGGACATGTGATTCAACATCTAGCAATGGACAAGCTTATGGTCATTGCACGACTGCAGCCAGAAATATAAATTTTGCTAGCATAGAACTTGTCAATGCCAAGTCTACT
>JGI24158J21664_10009061_pt1 | contig 13282 bp, 9 predicted proteins | sample Ectturendosymbi3_FD_21664 | JGI IMG/M metagenome (IMG submission 21664) | reverse complement strand
GAAAACGTCCTCAACATGCTGATATACGTAAAACCTGGGCTTATATGTTACATAATACCGTATCAGTTGAGTTCTTGTGAAGAAACGATTCACCATTTTTACAAGATTAACTCGCTTCCGCTTTTGCAAGTTGCAAACTCCGTTCAGGTGTTATAAAAACCTGAACATGTAGGTACTTAACTTGCCAAAAAATTTCCAAAAATTTAGCAGCGCAGGCACATTTTTCAACAACACAGCATTTATTCTCAAGCTCATCTGACCTGGAAAAACTAACTTTTATATTTGGAAATATATATTTTTTTCAAAAATAAACATATTTTCCTTTAAAAATTGTGGAAGCTGCGCAAGGTACCTCTTGCCACAATTGCAAATTCCTTTCAAAGGGTAAATGCGAACAACCGATGTTAACTGTGAGCCACGCGGTTCGACTCAGCTTATCTTATCGGCGAATTCGCTGATGGGACGAAGTTGCAAAGCTTCCTCGTCCATAAGAATGTCAGACTTGTTTATGAAAAATACCATTAGTGACCTCACGCACAGCTTTTGTTTCCATACGTCAGGTGTACACTGTCATCTTGGCGGTATAGCGGTAACCCCCTAACTCAAACACACACCGTATTCGCATTTCGATGGGAATGTTCGACAGCACGCTTGGAAAAATTCAGTGACTGAAGAAATCAAGTTAATAAGGGCATTTTAAATCTTATTAAAATTTAGATGAAACTTAATTACGTATAATGCCGGTAGTCACCTCATCGGGGAACCGCATGCAAAGCAGTTCAGTGCAGGGACGCCAGAACAGCGATTGGGAAGGGAGGGCAGTAAAAGAGTTGAGGGCAATGTAAAATTGTAAAGAACATAGAAATTGTTACCGGTTTTGCTTGTTTTTGTGCAGCAACAACGTTTCCCTCAAAAATGATAGCAGAAATTTTAGAAAACCATTCTGCATTTTATGGGTACGCGAATAGTTGCAATAAATTTGTTTCAATATATCCAGAAAAACCATGAAATTATCTATGATTCTCTTATGAAAAGGTACCTCCACCCCAATTGACCCCCTTCTAAAAGGAAAGGGGGCAATAACCCTTTCGTTTCATCGCTCTCCGGCGTCCCTGGAATTACCTACTGTATGATTCTGATATGTAAGGGCTCCTGTGCCCCGTTGCCCCTTTTTCAAACGGCACGGTGGGCACTTCCCCGTCATGCACCGCCGTTCCGATGACTCTGGTTCAGTATAAAGAACAAATCTTAGCAGGTCGGTTGAATTTTTTGCTTATTCGAAGGAAAGGAAAAAAAACATAAAAATGTTTGATTATACAGCGAGGAGAACAGTGATTAGATTTTCCAAACGCTATTGATACCATCGTCATTGTCGTGTCGTGACCAAACAAAGTAAAGGAAATGAAATATGTAGGTCACAGTATCGTGAGGAGCTTAAGCAACATATTTGATTTGTTTTATTGTCGTCACAGCTACGAAATACATTTGACCAGTACTGAAAACAGACATCTTAATGATGTCGTAAAAATTCGTTGGAAGCAAAAGGAAACAAACGTTGATTACAGCGTTAAAAGAGAGCTTTTGCCGATAAGCTTATTTGAAAAAGCGTACTATTATAATGAGACCTCTGCCGAAGAACCAGGTGAAAAGAGTTTGAGGAACTCTGCCAAGATTTACGCGTTGAATTCAAAACTTGAAACCAAGTGTGACGCTCTCAAACTGATGTATCGCGCCAAGGAGACCTCAAACGCATATCTTCATGCAGAAATCTGGATAGCAGTGCGTACCAGACGAAACATAATATCAGTACGTTGGCTTCTCTAAAATGTGGAGATTGACCTGAAGTAAAATCCAGTTTTCAGACGTATTTAATCTGCTTGTTCCTCATCTGACGTTCCATTTTTTCTAGTACTCGACTGCGAATATTTCAGATTTCGCTCAAGATGCACATTTACTAACCACCAAAAGAACTTTTTACATCTGTTGCTACGTCTTCCCTCGTGATAAACAGGGTTTGCATGCATAAGAAGCGACCTACTAAAAACATCCATAAGAAGCGACCGACTACGAATATGTCTACCAGTAGCAGAGTTGGTTGCAATTTTTGCTATTCAAGATATGTCAAAACCCGAATAGCTGTGGTGGATACTGTCTGTGCATTAACTGTCTTTGAACTCTGACAAATTTGATGAAAGGTTATGGTGAGGTGCAATCGAGCATTTCAACACATACGCAGCACAAAGATGATTCTCGAAAAACGCAGTTGGTCTGCATTGAGAATCAAACAAAATTTGCTCAAACTGGGATGTTATCAAAATTGAAACACCTCCAAAATATCACTACCAGTTGAATGGAAAACTTGTTAGACACGTTTAGAAATCAGCCCGCGGCTGTGCGAAGTTATCATTCATCATTTGCTGAAGACATTCTGGCATTCGGATGCTCACTTTAGTGACGTGACGTCCATGCAAGCACTTGATAGATTAATGTTGCTGTATTCTAAAAGTAAAGTTGACGAATGGCAAGTGTTTGGAAAATCAGAAAATCATTTTCGTTTTGGGAATGAAAGAATTGTTAAAGTAGAGTGGCTATGAAAAGTAAGATGGTTGCTGGAGGTAACCTTTGCAAAAACAATGGAAGTCAGGATGGAGTTTGCAGCATAATGAAACAAAAGAAGGCAAAATCTATCAACTGAGTGTGCAAAACTTACTTGATGATCAAAACGTTTCAGCGACACTCTAAAGTACGTCACTGATTGTAAATTTTATGAGACAGATAAGTCTGCCAAAAGTTTCTTTCAAGCTTGGCCAGCTCTGTTTTTAAACTGAGAAAATCATCTAAGCAAATATAGTTCACTGAAACGAACAGGTGCTTTATATTCATAATATCTTTTTTGGTAACAAACATTTTGAGGAAAGAGTTTCGTTCTCTATGACGACAAGGTTTTGTTATTGATTTTTTGCTATTTTAGCAACAACATACTATAAAGCGGCAGCTTTTGTCAGTTATATCTACAAGTGAGGGATTCTGAAGCCTTAGCGGCAAGTCCATTTGGGATGGCAAGGGCTTCAGTGTGGGAGCTTCTTTGTAGTCGTCATAACTTTTCGCAGCACAACGTGGTTGAATCTACTGCGCATCGCGAAAAATTGTAATCACCAAATGTTCTCTGATTTCCAGATTTGCACGCCGTATTTTCCTCCCAATTTACGCGTTGATGCGCAAACTTTGCACATCGCCAAGGGCAACTTGCCGAGTTCCTCAGGGATCTGGCTGTGGCGTGATAAGTTAGAGTTATAACAAACAGATGTACTTTGTTCAGCAAATTGGTAAATTGGTACTTTGTTCAACAAATTGGTAAATAGGTACTTTGTTCAACAAATAATCTATTAATGGATTACAGCACGTTTAAATGGTTAATTAACAGTGTTGCGTAGTTGCTAGAATATTTACTTGGCTACTTGTTCCCATCAGATTCGTCTTTGGGTATAACACTGAAGCGTAACTTTAATGCTTCGTTTCTGTGCCAATTTGGGATTACTAATCCCAATAATACAGAAAAGTGCGTCGTTTAACAAGGAAATAGCGCAAAATTCCTCAGTTGCTACCTTATGCGTCCTTCTGTGTGGTGTTGTGGACAACATACATAAACGACATAGACGAAAAGATGATAGATGGGAATAAGAAGAAAATGTGTTGATAACCCACTTGCTAATGCAAATAGTTTGTCAAATGAAATTGAACTTGATGCCAAGGCATTTGTCTTTATGGCGTTTATTTCGAGTGGGAGTCAAAATATTTAGATGAAGGTTCTAGCAATAACGCAATGGAAAGTTAAGCTCGTTGCTGTCTGAAAAACCTTCCTGTTTCTTTTTCTGTTCCTGCTCCGACAGGTTAAACTTGTAGAAAGCTCATGACAATGTTTTTTTGGTGACACAAGCAGCTGGTAAAAAGCACTAACAGCAGAAAAGCCGTCGTCGGCAAATAAATTAGGACATCCAGAAGCAACAACAGTACTTTGAAGTTGAATTCATTTACTTGTCATTTCCTGTTCTGAAACCTTGCTTCTCTAGCAGGTTTGCACATTTGATATTTTTTAACTACCGCATTTATTCGATTGTAAGCGGCGACTAATAAAGTTTTTTTTTCATTTCGTGCGGCTGATAATCAAGGACAAGGACGGCAAACAATCAAGTAAATACGGTATGCAACACGTTTCGATTTTTTGCTATCAAAACAGTTGCCTACATGAAACTCAAATGAAATCGTACATGTTTTTTAAAAGAATTTTTTGAAGTTGCTTGGTCTTAATCTCTTAATTACACTCAACTCGGTCCGTATATGGATTTGTACAATGCCCTTTTCACACTAAATATGCAGCGAATGCAATATTGTTGTTGCTACATTACGTCATGACACAATTTCGACTTAGAGGAACTAAACCCATTTTGAATTTAAACAAAATTACTGCTTATTTTCACAAAGCAATAACCAGATGTCACGCGGAATTAAACAGCAAAAAGGAAATTGTTTCAATACAGAAACCTTTTTTCTGACTAATGGCCAATTTTGACTAGATATGAATGGCGAGGTTTGCAAGTGGTCAGCAGGAATAAGAACATTAAGTGGACAAGAAAGTACGTAGCGGCTGCTGAAATATTTACCTCTGGATGCTTCTGCAGCGTTGTTAATGACAATAAGCTTCAATTTTTTCATCTTTTAGTTTGTTTTATTAATTCATAACAAGATGCATAACAAAATGAGCTCGGGTTACGTCGCCGTTTTTGGTTTACTTCCTTTTTGTTAAAATGTAGTGAAAGTTTCCACTTTTACAAATATAATCAAAAACAACGCAATTCATGTGCAGCAATTTTCTGTGTCTATAAGTAAACTCCTTTTTTCTACATATTGTGTTATGTGAAAGTGTACTATATTAAAGGGAATGAGAAACAGTGAATTTGAAGCAAGAAATCTAACCCAAGCTTTTATAACTCTAAATACTTGTGTTTATTTAAACTTACCAAGGATGGGTATGTTAAAACAAATTTTTAACAATTTAACCCTATAAAACGTAGCAAAATCTGTATTGCTTTTTAATCATGCTTAAGTCTATAAAGTGCACCGTATCAGGCAATATTCTGCACTTTCCTATGTTTTTCTCTTGAGAAGATGACACATAGAGTCAGTGATATAAAATGCATCAGTGTATAAAAGGATTGTGAGAAACACTTCAACACTATTTGTTCAAATTGCTTTCATTCCAGGAAAGTGTCAGCGGAAATAAATGAAAAATTTGTGAAAAAACTTACCTTTGACAAATCTCTTTCCTTATTAGAAGAACAATACTTCATTCAGTAAACTTCTGTCTTAAAGTTTTTCAATAGGATATTTGATAAATTCCCTGGAAGTTTCAATTCGCCATGCATCAACCAACTGCTGTAAGTCCTTTGGGTCGTTTATTACATACTGTATAAGTAATGTTACTATAACTCACATTGAAAAATTGAAATAAGTCCAATGTAGAGACCAGAAGCCCAAACGGGAAAATTAAAAAATTTAGATCATGATAGAAATAGTTTCGAAGTTCACAGTAAATTCTAAAATTCTACCATTTTCAGTGAAAATCGTTAAACATATAAATTTTATTTGCTAAAACGTCAAACCTGATTGACCAAGGTTTTACAGGTTCCTCATACTTTTCAGGTGAATTCTCGATTCGCAGTTTTTTGTCTTGTGACAACCGGTTTTCCAGCTTTGTTTGTGATCGGGTATATGTTGAGTTATTTAAGTCCTGTTGTTCCGATATTACAACACATGTACAATTTTACGTACACGGTATGTATAAATGGTATGTATGTGAATAGATTCGAATCGAATAAGGACTGAGGATGGGTAGTTTTACATGAAACCGATTTCCCGTTAAACTTTGCTGATCGGTTCCTTGCACACCCCAATTGTGGAGAGTACGTACTTGAATAATATGCATCCCTAATAAAAACAAACAAACATGGCATCTATATACACATTTTGAAAATAATGTGTATGTATGACAGATTAACTTGAAAATCAACAAAATATTTCTATAGCTTGAAAGAGTTAGCCACCGTGTCAATCCCTGTAAGTGCTTTAGTTCCGTAAAGCATGCCAGCTTGTGTAACAAGGTAATGAACAGTGAACTTTCACACCAGAAAATGTATTGCTTTTTGATGGTAGCATTTATAATTCATAACAGCATTCAATGCATCTCGGCATTTTTCTACGACGTAACATAGGAAAATGTATAATCTCTACGTCTGTCTTGAAACTTTAAAATAATTATCGTTTTTATTGAAGATCGTTAGCAGATTGTTGAGGTTAAACATTTTTAATAGACAAGTTGCACATGTTTCAGAGTAAAAACTACATTTCACGAGTGAAAATTGTCAGATAACCTCTGGAGTGACAACTATTTTGACACCAATTGTGGTGTTATAAAAAACTAAAGGAAGAGAAAAACTTCCTTTGATTTTGTTATTGCTAAACGTTTAAAAGTAAGTGTTTTCAACATTGTATTAGAAATAAGGTCACGACCTTTAATGTCAAGAAAGCGAATATAGCCCTGAGGCCCTGCCTGCTGATTTCATGCAGCCGACTATGTTGGCTTGTGTGCTACTTACTGAGGAACAATTAATTTCCTGCTCTGAAAGGCTCTGCATATTGCTCTGTCAGACCTGATGTTTTCCTACTATAAAAGGCGCAATAAAGCTTGCCGCTTTCTTTTTAGAACTGTAGCTTCTAAATACAAATTCTTTAGCTTCTAGTCGGAAGGATTTATCTCAAAATTATTATTATTTTTTATTCCAAGCAACTACACTCCACATGTGAAACAAGCAAGAAATCTATCTGCAAATTTTAATAGGATATCGATTTCACGTAACACTACGCATCGTCAGTCCTTAAATCCGCAAGCAATTGTATCAGGTGACAGCTGAATGGCTAAAACAAGGGCAGAGAAAGCAAACAACTTCAAGTCTAAAGCTAATACATCGTAACACCAACTGCGACAGTTAAAACATGGAATTATGTCCTTCTCAAATAATTGCATTACTGGAACGTCAAAATTCAGATATAACTTAAATTTAATAAACAATAACACAAGGTGCTATAAATACGTCGTTCTCAGATAATTTCGTTCAATAAATTACGACTTTCTCAGACAACTGCAAAATACGTTGTTCTTAGATAATTGCGTTCACTTGAATACAGATATCCGCAAGATTCAATCATCGCCCAACCGGATGATTCTTCGCCCAACCGGATGATTCTTCGAAAGCCTTCTGAAACGCTATAGCTTTTAATTGTTTTTTAAATTTCAGAATAGATATGGCATGTCTTTATCAGAAGATACATGGACATTGTACGTAACGCTGACTTCAACGTTTGTACTTGTTGGTGCCATGGCAGGTGCCTCATCAAGGAAGTTTTTATTGGATTCCTTTTCACGGAAACGTCTTTTGCAAGGTTGTCATTTTCTAAATATCCTGGCAGCTGTCATTTTGGCTTTAGTAGGAATGCTAACGTGGTCACCGGAAGTGATCATGGCTGGAAGGCTTTTGAATGGAATTCCAATGGGAATGTGGTATGGTAAGTAATTTAAATGTAAGATATATTACAAGTCATATTATTAGCTTAAAAGACGTTTGCAGCAACATGTTACAGCTGGCTTACGGATCAGACAAAAAATAAATCGAACACAAAGCAAGAAGTTTTGGGTCAGTTTAGCAAACTACAAACGGGATGTACATTATTTTATCCTTTTATTATTGCGATAATAAATAATCAGCAAAACTTGACAAAATGAAGTAATATTTTGTCTGCTGCAGATGCTGTTTAAACTTGCTTAAATAACGCAGTTGTGAAATTCCAGGCATTCCACTGCAACACATTTTCTGCGAGGATAATATTTGCACAGAGTAGGACCACTGATGACATGCCAGATGGACCCCTTCAACAATTTTTCCTACCTCAAATTGTTTTTTCGTTAAATAAAATGGCTAAAATGGCATCAAGTGAAATTTTTAGAAGTTTTAGCTCTGTCCCGCAAAATTGTTTCGTTTTCACTGGAAAGGTTTTGCACCAAACCTTGAAGCAGCCAGACCAACTTAACTGCAAGTTTAAAGGAAAACGCTACGTTACTCAACTTGAAAAAAGTAATGACATCATCAGATTATGCAAAGAGAGTCTTTGCGTTTTATCTAGTACCTTCCAAGATAGACACGAATGCAGTACACTGAAACCGAATGTGCAGCTTTGCAAACTGTGCTCAAGACGTTTCAATACTTTACTTAGAACGAAAAAATCCTAAAACCAGGTTTTCGTTTTTGCAGTGCAGGTCAGTGATTTTGTAGGGCGTTATATATCGTATACGCTGCGTGAAAGCCTGCTTCTGCTTTCCAGGTTTAATTCCTCTTGTGGTGGCAGAAATTAGCACTCGCGAAAAGCAGCAAACCTGGCAAAGCATATCAACCAGCGGCTTTCCTCTTGGCTTATTTTTGGGAACGGCCCTTGCTCATCCGAAGGTGATTGCTAAAAATTTGTTATGAGATTACACAGGAAATAATTGATAAAGAGTTGAGACAAACAAAATTATTTTAGCAAACTGATTGAAACCGATTTCCTTTGGTTAATGTAGCAAGATCAAGTTTCCAAATGCAATTTGTTCAACCGGGACAGAAAGCTCATGGATAACTCCAGGATGTTTGCACTGAGTAACATGTTCTGCAGTAGCGTTGAAAATGCCAGAAGCTGACGTTTTTCAAGCTTTGTCGGACATGGTCAAATCAGTCCAAATAAAACAAGATTTGGTTGTTGTTATAATGGTTTTATCTATAGGTTTGAAAGTAATCTTCAATAAATCTTTTGAAAATTTTTTAAGGTTTTCGGAACTGTTGAAAGACTACCAGTGCTTTTCTGCATTTGTGCCGTGCCATCACTTTTCTACATCATTGCAAGCTTTTGGATCCCAAACACTCCTTTCTATTTACTGACACAAGGCAACCAAAACGAAGCAGAAATTGTTCTGGAAAAGCTAAGGAAGCCAAACAAGGCAAACTTGTTTTCACACAGGATGTCAATTATATTTTACGAAAACCTCGCATAATTCACCAATCATAACCGGTTTGTAGAAATGTCATAGCGCAACTTGGTTAATTCAAAACCCTGCAATTCGTAACGGTTATTTGTTTTCCACTTTGAACTTTTAAAGGAAAATGTATCGATCATGATGACTTACGTTAAGTGAAATTACGTTAAATTGCTTTACGTTAATCTTAAAAATTGATTCAAAGTTCGCTGCTGAAATGATTTCAAAAGTTGTGCAGTTTTGCAGTAGTGAAGTAAAAGTTAATGATTCCGGTTTCACCATGGAATTTGAGAAGATGAGTTTCTTCAAATGTTTAACTGTAAATTATTTTTTAAGTATTCCTAGCAAGAAAACTTCACGTCTGCAAAAATCTTTAGATTTCATGTAATTTTCCACCGTAAATTAAAAGTAACTATTTATTGATCAATGCCAGGATTTGACAACAAACTTGCCGATCTTTTGATGTTGTATTCACACTCTTTGTATTATCTGTATTCATATCCATCTTGTGTCTAAATTTTGTCCGTGGTGTGTCGTTTGTGGCGATGTAAGTACAAATAGAGTAAGATATTTTCGTACATATTTTATGCTTACTTACTTTAGCTTGCTCACGAGGAAGAACTAGACCTGATGAAAAATGAGATAAAGGACAAGCCAGTTATGACAACACAAGACATGATTCTAACTAAACAATATAGGTTTGTAGAACTATTTTAACGCTTTGGAAGTCTGTAGCATTGCAAATGAGTTGCTGGAAGTAATGGCAGTGGTAAAATTTACTGTTACTGCAGTTGTTTTATATAATTTGTTGTATTATTACTTCAGTTACGTTCGAGTCGAACGAACGAAATGATAAAATCGACTCGAAATTTCTCAATATCCTGTTTATTAGTGGCATATGCAAGTAAATTGTAAATAAAACAAAATTCGCAACTTTTAAATTGACATTAGGTAGACAGTAATCAACACAGAACTTTCTTATTCCTGGAAATATAAGAATATAGCGCATTTCTCTATTTTAAGCGTTATTCCGCAAACGAAACGGTGCACTTCAATTAATGCCAAAGAAAGTGGCTTTTGATATTTTAAATTTTAATGCAAATCTTTTCCTATGAAACTGCACTTAGAAATCTCAGGTTAATTCGTATTAACTAAACCGTGCATGTGTTATTGTTATATATCCCACTTGAAAGGTTTCTCCAGTCATTGTAAATACCCCAATGAGTTATCGCCGGCCGTAATTCTAGTACATGAAATAAATTACCGTCGTAGATTTTCAACTCATAGACGCGTTATAAAAGAATTTAGCGAGTGAGATTTGACAGAACTTTCAAGCAAACCAACACCAGCTTTTCCTCACGGATGATATGAAAAATTGATTCCACGAAAGAGTTCGTGTGATATAAGCTCAGCAACAGTTTGACTGTTTTCCGCAGAAATCACCTTATCGCAGTATGTGCCTTATATTCCAACCTCGTTCTGGGTGGAATGAACCACATCCTTTTTTATAGTTCAATTCTCCTGCAACAAGCCGGGATAAAGCCTGGAATATCTCCCACAGTGACAATCGGGATATTTTCTGCTGGACTTGTTGCTAGCTTTACCGGGGTAAAAAATTGCATGTGAACTATGACAAATTGTTGAAATTCTAGCTGAACTTCGTGTTGAAAGCTTTTCATATCCACCTTGGTTCGCTACAATATTTCGAAATATTAATGAAAGCGTAATTCTATTTAAATATTTCACCTTACATAATTGTGATCATGTAGATCAGTGCTCTTCCACATTTGTCAACGTGGAACCCCTGATATACTTTCGCGTTTGTCATGGAACCCCCATTAAAAAAAAATTAAAAAAACACGAATTACTTTTCGTGCACTTCTTGAATGTACCTGCTAAATTAAAAATTTGGTCACCTAGCAAAAGAACATGTCTCAGATATGTATCGGCCCATTTGCTAACTTTGGCAGTTGAATTACATTTGGTCCACTCCGGAGGAGGTGCCTCATTTCCATTTGAATTACAGTACATTGCTCGTTGCCGTCCACACCTTCGCTGTTATTATTATTTCGCTTCACATAAGTAAATATGCTGTTTTGCTTCATCTAGCTCAGGGGTCTCCAAACTACGGCCCGCGGGCCAAATGCGGCCCGCTAAGACATTTCATCCGGTCCGCGAAGCCATTTTGTCAATGATTAAAAAAATAATGTTGAAAAAAACTGCAAATGTTTTTACGAAAAATTTTTCGATTTGTTAGAATATAACATATCTCGAAACAATCACATTAGGCCTACGTAAAAAGTCCGGCCCTCGACATATTTTTTATTAGCTTATGTGGCCCTAGGACAAAAAAGTTTGGAGACCCCCGATCTAGCTTAACTAAATGGTAAAGGTTGGGTTTCACACCATTTTTATTTTATTCCCACAAAGGCTGCGCAGCAGCTCTTGTCTGTAGTCCAGTGTTTCCCAACCCTTTTAGGCTTGCGGCACCCTACAACAGAGAAATTAAATTAGTGGCAACCAGTGGCGAACCCATAGCAAGTTGCTTAAGATTTGATGACATTTTGAAAAAGTATTTTTAACGACATATTGAAAAACGTATTCGCTCGCGGCACCCCTGAGTATCTTGAGTAAGTGGCACACTCGGGTGCTGCGAAACCACGGTTGGAAACCACTGCTGCAGTCTGTGACTCAGTCTACATTGCTGTTAACCATGCATCGGCAACGTCGTATAACTATGATGCACCAATAGCGTTCCTCTTTATTGCACAACAATGAACAACAAGTGACGCAGTAACTATCAATATTTCTTTTTCCGTTATCTGCACTCAACTCCTACACAACTAACTGGCCTACTTTGAGTCTGAATGCAGCACGATGATTTCATAATGGCGCATCAACATACTGAAGCAAGAAATCATTTCCCTTAAAAAACGATGAACCCTTAAAACTCGCTGAACCTCACCAACAGTTTTGCGGAACACGAGGGTACCAAGGAACCCCTGACTGACATAGTTTGTAGGCCATTCGTTCCCAACCGGGCAGGACGTCCTTCGTAGGGAGGAATTTCATGAGTTCGGGGAGGAATTTCCACTTTGCAGTAAACTTGCGTATTCATTGTAAGTGTTGTATTTCTTTTTTAAGTTGACATTGGCTCTTATGATTAGTTATATCTTTATATTTGTAAGTTATTTAGTGGACTATCGGGCGTTTTTGGGGACAATGGCTCAGTGGTAAAGGGTCCGCCTCTCTATTGGAAGGTTGGGTGTTCGATCCACAGCAACTGAGTGAATTGCCGTATCGTTCCTTGGGCAAGAGCGTTCACCTCAATTGCCTCGGCAAGACGCACAATTCAGGCTTCGGCCTGTCACCAATCGCCGTCACCAAAATTAACCAAAAAAAACAAAGCACGTTTTTGCTGACAAATTTTAGTGCCGTTAATGGAAACAAACAGTTTTTGTCCCACTCTTCAAGTTGTTGTCGTCAACAAAGCAGAACCGTTGCCACAAAGTTTTCGATAGGAGTGCTTTACATTCTGAAATTTGATAAAAACTCCACAGATTTATATTGCTTCATAATTCAATTTTGGGGGAATCTTGGGGCTTTGTTTGAGGGGATATGCCCCCAGAAGCCCGTGGCGACGGGACTGCAACAAAGACCATTGTTCCAATTGTAGTTAATACTAGCCTACGAAGCCGAACAGGGGAGGAATGAAAGCTTCCATAGGGGAGGAATGAAAAGTTCCAAAATGAGCAAATTTAGCAATGCATCCAAAAAGGTTCGGACCACTGTTGTGGACCACTTCACTGATCACGATTCAAGAAGGTTTGATTTCAATAACTGCGAACTCCATCAAAAAATCTTGGCAGTGAAAGCTTCTAAAAATGTTCGTTCACAGGCGGTTATGGTCAGTCAATTTGGTTCGTTGAAAGTGAACATTGGAGCCAATATTGTCATAATTATTGCTCACACGCTCGAATGAAGATACTTTCACGGTTCTTTAAGTGTAAGAAAGTATTTCATGGTATTGTGATTGCAGCAGCATCGTAAAAGTGTTCATTGACAGGTAGCTATGGTCAATCGGTTTGGTTCACTGAAAGTGAATATTGGAGCCAATATCGTCATCATCATTGCTCATACGCTTTACACCATCAGTCAAAGCAC
>JGI24158J21664_10009060_pt1 | contig 13282 bp, 10 predicted proteins | sample Ectturendosymbi3_FD_21664 | JGI IMG/M metagenome (IMG submission 21664) | reverse complement strand
CATTAACAGAAAACCCGTGATCTCAAGCTGAAAATTTTTTTTTCAGTCTAAACTACTAGTCTTCACGAATCTTTAGAGGGTTTGAACAGCTCTCTAGTCTATTCTGACAGCAAGTTATGGCCATATCGAAAAGGGGTGTTATTCTACCCTGGTTACTTTTTTTAGGGGTAGGATTTTTGACTACTTTTTGGTTTTTGCGGCATAATTTTTCATCCAGATATGCTAGAAAGTCAATCAAGGGCTCTGAAGACTCGTGAGATAGCCTAGTTTCATCAAAATCTTTGGGCCAAAACGTGGGCCCATTAGATGGGTGTCCAGGGCCGTGCAAAGTAGGCCACAAAAATACGAAAACACCCCCACTTGTGACGCCCCCCCAAGATAACGCCAAACCCAAAACTGAAAATTTTTTTTTTGACTCGAAACTACTAGACTTGCTGAATCCATAGTGGGTTTGAACACCTCTCTAGCTATAGCGACTGGCGAGTTATAACCAAAAAAACTAGAGCCAATTTATTGGCTTTTGTGGTCGTTAAAGGGACACTCCATGACAAGTGTGCAGTAGGCTGAACTACGCTTGACACTCCATGACAAGTGTGCAGTAGGCTGGAATACGCTTGGTAGAAACTTAGTAAACCTTAACGTAAAACTTATTAAACCTAAACCACACATCTGACCATGAAAGTTTGGAAACTTGAAAAAAGTAAATAAAAACCGGTACCATGAAAAGTGCAACCACTACAACCAAAACAAATGGTGCCCGATTACGACAAGAGTCAGCACAAAAACCATTCACACAGTAAGAGACGCCTACGTGACTACCATGACAGTGCTGCTAATGTGACAAACTGAGCACTTTGTTCTGTGTCGCTGCCAGCGGACCTATAGCCACTTTAAAACAAAAACACACTGTCATTTTGAAACCCAATCCATAAAAAGAACATCACATGTGCACTTTCAAATGTAAAAACAGAAAGTGAATGTATATTTTGCTGTCAGAGGTACAGCTCTGCTATGCTTATTTTTCCATTTCAATTTGAACTGTAGTGTATCTGGCTTTGTCCACTTATAACACTGAGTTCGTGGCACTAGCAGTTTGTACGATGAACCTGGTTCAAAGGGAACACCTGCTGTGCGAGTGGTCGTTGTTTGGGCTCTCAGCATTGTTGTTTAGGCTGGGCTGATAGAGACGACCCTTTTCGTGGGAAACTTTTGATGTAAGCTACAGCACTTTTTCAATAAGTTTTGAAAACCAGACACAGGTTTATAATTTGGGTTATATGGCAAAGAAGATCCACTAATCCATGGGTATAGTCCTTGTCATATGACCAATTCGACCTGCATCAGCTAATTGCAAAAGAGCTCCAGCATTCAATCAATTGATAAAATGAAATTTGTAACACTGAGAGTAGATCACAGTAAAAAATAACTGTGTAGCTTACAATAACTACATTAATCAAACTGTCTTTTAGCAAGGTTGACTGCATAAAAACTTAAGGTAGAATGTTTAAAATTCTAACCAAAAGAAATGCAGCTTAAACACTGAAATAGTCCAGTGGTGGCCAACAGGTTGATCGCATCAACCAGTTGATCGCAAAGTGTCACTTGGTTGATTGCACCTGATTTTGCGTTGAATTGACAAGCTGCCTAAAAAAAATTTTTCGATCAATATTCCAGAAAGTAGGCCTACATAAAAATTACCTATCAATTGCTTGGTCACCTATATTCTTTGGTGCCTCTTGACATGGTTGACCATAGGCTAGCTCGGCAGATGCCACGAAGGTATTGAAATAGACTACGTTTTTCTGTTACTGCGTGGCAATCATGATTTAGGTGTAACATACCCTTTGCCTTCTGTCTGTGCATCATCACTTACTAAGGCGATGGTACACTGCATTTGCACATGTGATACTCTACTTTGGCATTTTGTATTTGTGACTATATCACCAACTGGTAGATCACGAGTTATCAAGAAATTTTCTAGTCGATCCCACTCAAAGACAAATTGGCCACCCATTAAATAGACTATATTAGCCTACACAACATACACATAATATGCCACTCAGCACAACAAAACAAAACAGCATACCAGCAACATAAAAGCAGCTTACGATTTCCACCTCGCCGGAAAATATTTACGAAGCAACACGAATTATCATCGATTGTGATGAGTGCAACACATACTGACAAAATCATTTTGATTTTTTGTGAATATAAAAATCATAGCAAAGAAAACAACAGCACCATCATTTGTGACATCTTGACTGAATCATTATCAGGAAAATTTCGTAATAAAAATCAAACCAATATCCTGGTCCTGTCCTGATCCAATTTTTTTCAAAAATAAATATCCAAATCCAATCCTGATCCAAAAAAATCGCAAGTATCCTGCAAGATATCCAATCCTGATCCTGTTCATGCTCACCTCTGGTAGAGAGACGGCTCTAACTTACTAATACAATATATATTGTGGGGCCCCTACGAATGGTCTCCCCCCAGAGCAGGGGGTACGGGGCTGCCTTGTCACGGATACTGCCAACGTTTCGTTGACGGTGCAGTCAGCTTCGTTAGGGCGAATGAAAGAGTGGCAAGAACATTTGTCAACCAAGCGTCGACCGGGGCTTAGGTATAATCATTAGCAGCGCGCAACACGAGAATCGGGCAGCGAAAGGCATTTTGGTGATAGAGTACCTTTGCCATTTTTCTTCTAATTTCGTTGAAACAAAACTAACCCCGCGATTTTTTTACAGATCAGTAGTTCGATAAATTTCAAAGATGTTGATATAAAATTTATTATCAATACCCCTCGGAAAGTATTTTAATATTAAATTGAAATCGATAGACGCGCAACACGAGAATCTGGCAGCGAAAGGCATTTTTGGTGTTAGAGTACCTTTCTCATTTTTCTACTCATTTCATTCAAACAAAAATAACCCCCGCGATTTTTTTACAGATCAATAGTTCGATAAATATCTAAGATGTTGATCGAAAATTTATCATCATAACCCCTCGGAAAGTATTTTAATATTGAATTGAAATCGATAGTCGCGCAACACGAGAATTTGGCAGCAAAAGGCATTTTTGGTGTTAGAGTACCTTTGCCATTTTTCTTCTAATTTGGTTTAAACAAAAATATCCCCCGCGATTTTTTACAGATCAACAGTCGGATAAATTCCGAAGACTTTGATATGAAATTTATCATCATAACCCCCTCGGAAAGTATTTTAATTTGTAGTTGAATTACCACTAATTTTCAAAAACATGCTTGTTTTAAGCAATTCGTATTCGTATGTGCTTGCTACAACATATTTGCAAGTTTTTTTGCTTTGGATGTTGTGTCAGGACTTGCTCTTTCATTTGCTTGCGTTTATTTTGTCGTAACAGGCCATTTTATGTCTTTTTGAGGTCTTTCAATCTTACGCGCGAACTTCGCATCCACTGAAAAAAGTGAGGATGGAAAAGTGGGCTCACCTCACCTAGTAGGTCTAAGAAACTACTACCACACAACAATCTGTGGCGTGTGGTTTGGAATGACGCTATAATCCTTGCTTTGGTGGTGCTTCATGATGCAACTGAAAACAAATTTTCTGTTACTTTTCAAGGAACCGTTATTTTTTGAACACCTGCAACATTCTTCGGTTCGAATAATTAAAACTAGGTTTATTTCAAAAGTTTTCGCCGATCTCAGGTTGCCTCATCAGATCTCTACGAGAGTGAAATTAATTAAAATTAGGTTTATTTCAAAAGTTTTCGCTGATCTCAGGTTGCCTCATGAGATCTCCACGAGAGTGATAAGGGCCCACACCTAAAAATACTGCCGGCCACGTGCCGGCACTACACAAGCACCAGCAGCTTTAAATGGAAGTGTTAGAAGTGTAAGTTTTTAGTTTGTGTAAGTTAGTACTAGGCATGGTGTGAGGCCCGATTGGAGGCAATCGGTCCAATCGGCTGAAGGCCGGCCCTGATTGCTGTGATTACTAAGATCGTCAAGAATGCGAAGATTAGAAATTAATCTTAATAATCTCAGCGATCTTACTAATCTTAGTGATCTTGTGGTATTTACAGCTGTCCAATTTTAGGATGGGCAGTTTTGCAAAAGACTGTCTTCAACCATTATTAGTAAACAGAATTCCAGTCAAAACTTTAGAGAAGTATTGACTTAGCTGTATATTGACCTATAACTCAAAACGTAGGAACATGGTAGTTAGTTGCAGCCACAATGATGCTGCAAGGTAGACTAAACCATGTGATGGTATGCTACACGCAAAGAGAAATGCTGAAACTGTTGAAATCAGAAAAAAATATTAAAAAATTTGTAGATGTTGAGTGTGGAAGAAATTTATTTCTGTATTTTTAAATGCAAGTTCTTTTGGTGGTTCTACATGCATGTAGAATAGAGTGGAGTAGCTGGTTGTTTTTTTTTCATGAAGTCGAACAGAATTTATCGGTATTAACTTGTTGGCTAATCTTGATTGTTGACATTAACTTATTCAGGGACGCCGGAACAGCAGTAGGGTTGGAGGGGACAATTAAAGAAGACAATGAGGACTTATATAAAGCAAAAAAATCCTTACCAGTTATGCTTGATTCTGTGCAGCAACAATGTTGATCTCAAAAATAATGACAAAAAAAAACATTCTAAATTTTCTGGATGCGTGAATAGCTGCAATAAATTTGTTTGAAGTCGATCTTGATAACCCATGAAATTACCTATGATACTCATAAAGGCACCTCTGCTCCATTGCCCTCCTTGTGAATTGGCAGGGGACAATGCCACCATAATGGCCCTGCTCTCCGACATCCCTGTAATTATTGCCAATTCGTACTTTTACTTGTAACAACAGATGCATGCTGTACGTTTGTCAAAGTTAAGAATGCTGATCATGTTGCTGAACTATATTACCATGTCCAGTAACAAAATTGAGTATATTTCATTGATAAATCATGTCATATGTAACAATAAAGCAAAGCATGATTAGTGTTGCTTTTAAAACGCCTCAGAAAAACAAGGTTGGGAATCTGTATTTATAAAACTTCATTTTAGCATTGACGTGATCACTATATTGGTTTCACGCCAAGTTGTCCCCCCACATTTTGCATCAAAATTGCACCCATTGTTGGGGCATTGTTAAAGTATTTTGCTCCTTTCAGTGTTTTTTCTCATAACATGCCGAAAACAAGACAGCTAATTAATTAAAACAAGCAAGGTAGCAAAGTTATCAAGTTGATTAATAAATGATAACAGCAAAATGTAGGCTACTACAGAAACATAAATGCCAAATTATAAACAGTAACACACAACATTCATTCGTACAACACAGATAATGACAGGCAAGCAATGGGTGAAGAGTTGAGGCATGTACAGATGGACAGGTGAATCATGCACACAGGTGAGAAAGGTAAGCAACAATTAGGGAAATGAGGCAGAGAGCAATGCCATAAACATAACATTTCCAAACAAAAGCAATGGCAAAAACATTTTCATCCACAAATTATGAACATGTAATTGCGTATTCAGTGTTGGCACATAACACAGGTCAAAAAACACTTTGTTTTAAACAAGAATGTGACAACTTTTTTAGATAAAATTTGGGTGCTGATTCAAAATTCACTTTCTTATGGCACATCAAATTTTGAAATTACAGTGAAGGCTTTTGGGTATATAAGCAGTTGTATGCTAATATATTAGTTTTTGTTTCCAAGTAAAAAATGACCTGGTAATTCAGTCTATGTAACTTTTGTTAATTTATTATGAATGATAAAAAAACAAGTTGAGCAAATAAACAGGACTCATGGCTTTGATAGTGGAACTCATAAAACAAGTGTTTTGAACAAGACTTTCTTATAAAAAGCGTTGTTGGATCACTATGAGACAACATCCAGCAGACAATACCATCGTTGATTTTTTTTCAGAACCCTTGTTATCTTGCTTTCATAGCTTGAATATTATTTACCCTGGTAGTCACTCATGGCATCAAGGTTTTCCAAAAACGTTGGTGTGAATGAAGAAAATGCATCTTTAGAGTTATATGCATTCCATTTCCATGTGAGCTAAAGCAATTCTGCAACTCCTGCTTGAAAACAAAGAGCCTTAATATTTCCTATAAAAATCGAGCCTATCCACCTGAATGCTTTCTGAGCTTGTACTCTAGTGCGTTCTTAACTGGACATTCTTAACTCGAAGTTCCGATCTGTCAAAACCTCTACAAACCTATAGGCCTACAAAATTCCTGATAAGTGAAAATTTTGGACTATGTTGTTTACAAATGTTGTTTTAACATAAAGTCAGAACATTTGATACTTTAAAACTCTAATCTATACTGCTGCAACACAAGTATCTAAAAATGATTATAAATGGTTATTGACTACTGGGAGTAGTGTAGCCAGCCCAATACTTGGAGGGCAAAGATTTGAGGCCGTGGCTATAGGTCAGCCAGCAGACTTTCAATTTTGAAAACTTACTTGTCTGCCACTTGTAATGTGACAGTAATGCATGACGAGTATGCAATAGACTCAAACTGCAGTACGCTTGGTAGAAATGTACTAAACTAAAACCCAAAAACTTAGCCTAAATGTACTAAACCTAATCTCCAAACTGTATACCTGAACAAAAAAGTTTGGAAACTTTTGAAAAAAGTGAAGAAAAGCCAGTTCCATGAAAAGTGCAACTAATACTACCAAAACGAAAGGCCTTGGTGAGATAAAAGTCTAACTGAAAACCATTCTCACAATAGACGTAAACCCATCCGCTTGACTACTTGAATATCCCACTAGAGTAACAAACTCAGCATTTTATTTGAACCGTGTCACCGCTGGTGGGCCTACAGCCATTTCCAATATTTGACTTTCATCGAACAATACTTTTTTCTTTGGGACACTGCTTATCAAAGCAAAACATTTGAAGATATGCTAGAAATTTGAAGTGGGCATGGCTGTCATGACTGTTCCTATTTTACTAGGCCAGCGTGGTCCAACTGCTCTTGACCTACAGGCCATTTTATTAAAATGTGACTGTGACAACTTGCAGGCCACTTCGAACAAAATAATGTATAAAACAACAGATTCACAATATTTGAAACTAAAAATGGGAGATAAGAGAGACTTTCATTAAAACTGTTGCGGTCGGAAATCCTGAGCGGCATGTGCACAAAGCTTTGCACTGTGGCAGCAAGCAACAATAGAGTTCACATGCCATGATCACTCTATTGTTGCTAGTTCGCACCACATATATGTATGGTGTTGTTCTTCACGCACATCCCGTTGGTGGTGAATCACACATTTAACAGATAAGGCTGCGATGGGTCATTCCATGTAAAGTAGTCCAGGCTGACACTCGCTCAGATTTTGATGTAATTTGGTAGGCTAACTAATAGGACTTTGTCTCCTGATGACAAAAACCTGATTTTTTAAAAAAGTGGGCATCTGTACTGTAGCGAGAATTATAAGCGTTTAACATTAACCTGTTTTTGTGGTCACTCAGCAGAAAAACATGATAAATTCCATATGTATAACTTTGAAGTTTTTCTAACGTCATCTGAACAAATACTAGAAGAGTCACACTTTACATATTATAAATAAAGTATACTATCTATGAGGTAATTCCTAAACACTAACCACAAATGACATGTTTGTTGACCTTTGAACTCAGGCTTAATTAAAAACAACTTTGTGATCTCTCATGTACGATGCCATTTTTAATGGGTTATATCTCAAAGCCTAGGTCATCTCATCTGCAAGTTCAAGATGATGTATATATAACTATGACTTTTATCAAACACGTTTTAACTAACATTACTGGAAGTTTATCTAACCTCTAAACTTTATTGTCAATCTAGTTAAGGTCTACCCTTCTTTCTAACACTTCAATTGAATGAGGTGCTTTGAACTCAAAACAAAACCTTAAGTCTTTAATAAGCTAGGTCACATCAACCTTCAACTGTTTAAAGGACTGCAAAAGTGCAAAAGTTCCATAAAAAACACAAACAAACCCATATGCAAGTAATCAGAGGTAGTTTCCATATTACAGGTTTTTATGATGTCATGAATTATCAATTTACAAAACTGTTAAGTAACAGATAGTATTTGAATGTCACTTGTGATATCATAGAGCAGCCAGATTTGTTTAGAGCCAAATCTGAAGTTTTATTTATGTCTTCATATATAGTTCAAACTTTTATTTCTGTCTTCAGACTTAATAAATGCTAGTCTTGAGAATAATATCTTGTGTTGCTCATCAATGCGAATGTCATCTACTGGTAAAAATACAAAAACAGTGATAAATCAAAAACCGCATGATCAAGTTTTGCAAAATTAGTGTTAATTTTCCTAAATTTGTAGGTGTAAACATTGAGAAAAACAAACGATAACCTAACCATGTGGTTCCAAATTTCAGAAAGTTTGACTGAATTATGAAATGACCCTTAATTAAAACTTGCACTCTAATCTCGAATAGCTTGTTTCACAGTGTTGAAGTCTTGACCCTTTTCCTGGCAGTCAACCCTCAATGCCAATCAAATATGACTTCAATCAAATGAATATTACGCTCATATCTGTGGAAAATATATTAATATTTTACTTGAAATGGGTCATTTACATATCCAACATAATATTTTGCTTGATTAAAACTTGTGCTGTAATCTCAAATAGCTTGTTTTACAGTGTTGAACTCTTGACGTTTTCCTGGCATCAACACTTAATGCTGGTTAAACATGGCTTCAATAAATGGTAATTGCACTCATATCTGTAGAAAAATTATGAATATTTTAACTGAAATGGGTCATTTACATGTCTATATGTTGCTTGATTAAAATTTGCGCTCTCATCTCAAATAGCTTGTTTTACAGCATTGAACTTGTGAACTTTTTGCTGGCAGTCAATGCTCATTGTCAGTCAAACATGACTTCAACCAAGTGATTATTACAATCGTATCTGTAGAAAAATTTTTAATGTTTTAACTAAAATCGATCATTTACATATACAGCATTACATTTTACTTGATTAAAATCTGCTCTCTGATTTCGAAAGGTTCGTAACATTGCGTTGAAATTTTGACCTTTCAGCCTAAACACTCTGCTTGTCAAACATGCCTTCAACCAACTGATTATTGCAATCAAGGTTGTGTTATAGTGCATATTCAGTAACACATGACCATGTGATGATTGTATGTGCCAAAAAATCATAATCAAGATATCAACAAAACTCATCATGGAATGAAAGCATGAAATGTGTTTGAGGTTACATGATGCAGTACTTTTCTCTCCAGTTGCACCAGCATTCTTGATTTTGCAGTTGCGTTACGTAAGCATGGTTTCTAAGTGGACGCTTCCACTCGGATGTTCGGCATGCTTCCCATAGTTCCAGGTTGCTCATTTGTAAGCAAATATTGTGGTATGACCGTGGACACATGTCACATCCAACCTGTTATGAAAAAAGGCCTTGATGTGTGCCAGGAACTGTTTTACAAATAATCTGCTTTTTGATTACAAGTAAATCCAAGGTATTTACTCCTTTTTGTTGTAATTCCAACTGCTTTCATCCACAACAGTTGTGAAAGTCCTCTGAAACAAAAATTTTAGTGGCAGATGCTTGTTTCATCTGCAGTCTGACAAATTGTGTTTTTAGAAACTCTATAATCAGGCATACGTTCATCTCTCAAACAATCACGCGGTGTTTCTCAGTGTTGCTTATGTCATGTGTATCATGTAGGCTACTGCCAAGTTTAGTGACCTCATAAAAGTCAGATGCTTTTGTCTTTTTTATTGATTACTTTTAACAAAGTAATTAACTAGTTGGTCTACTGTGAGATATTTTTGAATGTGAAGAGATAGTACTTGAATTGTTTTCATGTGGACCTTGGGATGTGGTACCAGTTTTACCTGTATCTGCTATTTGCCAAGTTGACATGCATTTTGCGAAGAAAATTGCCATTTGTAGAAAACTCTGGATATTTTAGTGTCGCTGGTAATTGCTTGAGAAATTCTGTTGCTAGCTGCAATGTTACAAAACCACTATTAGCATTTTTGAAATATGTGATAGGCCCTATAGAAAATACAAAAGAAGATCCAGTAAAGCACACTCACTTTTATAACAGTAACTCCACAACTGTAGCTGTCTTTCTGGACAAGATGGTCAAACAGTTATTAGCAACATTGTGCATAGTTCAGTTCACCATATGATAAATTACTTTCTGCTTGCACCATACTTTTATATAGGCTACATGCAACAGCAACACATGGCGATTTCTGTCGTACCTCCAATGCTGCTACTACATCGTGCCACTTCCCATAGGATCTAGAAGATAGGGCTTCAATGAAGGAGTGTGAATATATGGTACAAGAGCAATGATGCTAGTAAAACAGAATAATGTTTGTAACTACATTGACAGCAAGTTTTTATTTACCAGTAGCTTCCAATGTTGGTTGGCCCGTGATGGTAGACACCAAGCAACACATCGTGTTTTGTCAATTGAACCTGTTTCACAAAGAAAATATTTGAAAGTGTATTTCATATAATAGCATTTATTCATGTTCATTCGGTTTCAAGGCTTTTGTACTGATGATGAAATGTTCCTATTAGCAAATTCAAAATTGCCATCCACAATAGAGCTGACAACAAAAAAAAGTACGTAGACATTCAACTGTGTTGCATCTGCAGCCATCTGCAAAGAGTAATTGATTACCTGCAATGTACAAACAAACTCCATAACTAAAGATTACCGATCAGTAATGACAATACTCAGTGTGGTTACAAACAGTTTTTCACTGCTGTCACTTCACTGTCAAGCCATTTGTTTCCATGCGATGCCTGGAAAGATTGTGCTTTAATAATGCGTTGCCGATTTTCTCGCATGGCTGCCATAATCTGCAGAAGTTGTGTCCTATAGCTTTTCAACCTGTACAAAAACACATTTACAGAGGATACAAACAGTTTTCTTTTTTGAGGCGGACAGGCAATCCGTTGGATAGCATCACAGAACTCACCTCTCTTGAAATCTGATACCATGATCTGTGATAAGATTTTGGGCTATTCAGGTTTTTGCAAATAAATGCCAACCTGCTTGTCTGGACCTACTTTTTTCTTTCTTTTTGACCACTTTTCGTAGCTATGTTGCAGTCTTGATATTTCTGAAACACGAAACAATGTAGATTTGACCATGCAGAGATTAATTTCAGTAATTTGGCAAATGTAAACCATAAATGCATTTCTGACCTTTTGTGAAAAACTAGTCTTACAAAATCCATCATCGTATTCTGCTGCAAGTGCATCACTGTGAAGATGGTACTGAATGGCAAAACTCACTTCTGTTTTCCATTCGAGTTCAATTTAGTTCTTGTTGAGACTTTTCCATAATTCCTTAGGTTCTGTTGTGCTTCACAAAGGTCAGTATGCACACTAAAGTTGCAGCGGTCACGTGTTTTGTGAAAACCTGGTTTTGTCAAAGGTGTTTTTATTGGCGTTGGAAATACATTGCGAATAAAGATAAATGCATTGTATTATTTACCTGTCCGTGTTGATGAATTTTTTTTTTATAAAACTGAGAATATTCCTTGTATGGTCTACCTTTCCCAAAATGCCCAAGGTCTCCTGCGATCATTATATATCAAGATTAAAGGGTTTGACATAGACATGCGTGGCCTACGCTCTGCAGTATGTCATAAAAAGCAAAGACAGTTCGTAAAACACGTTGCATCTTACCAAGCATAGTGCTAGACCACAACAATGCCAAAGGCATGCAGTGGTGAACAAAACGATCCAGAAAATCAGGAGCAAAGTGTTGGTTTTGTAACAGTGTCAGTAGAACTTTTAGCCACAGCTTTAGCATTGGTAAGAACTTGGACAATATATTCAGCTACAACTGAATTTTGGCAATCCATGTTGGGTGCACATGAATCGTCCTCCTGCAAAAACAAAAGTTTTTACAATGCCACTGATCACAATGACATAAAATTTCTCATTATAATCAGTTACATGTAACCATTTTTTTAAGGCATTTTAGGGACCTGATTCAGGTCCCTAGAATTGAAAATTGGGTCCCTAGAGTCAGTACACTATCATCGGGTCCCTAGCATCAGAGAAAATCAGGTCTATACCAGGTACCTAACATTGTTTTAAAAAAAACCCTGATGTAACCATTATTTCCTTATACGTGTGATCTTTTGCTAGTACAATTTTATTTATTTAAAAAGTGGAAATTTTTCCTTGCTTGATTATCGCAGGTTGTATTGCAAAGCACAGTGAGAGAAAAAAATATTTGTAAAGTCGTTGGGCAAACCAATATAGCACCAATGGTATGCATTCCAAACTTGAGGTTTCTTGAATTTGTAACAAAAAACAGTTTGCAAGTTAAAGACTCTCATGAGTTTCGCATGGAAAAGCACCAGTTTCAGTTGCATCTGCACTTTGACAAGTCATTGACATAAATGTTCGCATATAATGTATTACGCAAAGCAATTCTTGTTGCGAATACATAGCTACGATGTTTTAAAAAACATCAGCAACAGGATAAAGGTAGCATTGTTCTTTTTGGAAGTCAAATCTTGTTATCAATTGTTTGTATGCAACATTTACTTTGTAGAAAAAGAAAAGTGAATTCCACCACATACTTGGACGTACCACACTGTTTTCATGTAATGTACTGCAAGTTTTTGGCCAGCAAAAGAAAATTTATTTTTAAGAAATCTAGTGCCCTAAGTTATAATTTGGCTTGCTGCAGAAGTTGGAATGGACGGGTGATACAAGCTTTTTAATGTTTTTCATGAAGTGGCTGGCACAGATGGAAAAGGTTCATCATTGAATGATGACATTCTCCCGTGAATGATTTCCCAGCACTTTTTGAAATATTCTTCCAATGAATCTTTGTTTGAACATCGTTATCATCATCATCATGAAGGTCCATTGCCTGAACCAGGCATAAGGGCCAATGTGCAGGCAATCTTCTAACTTTTTCTGTCATGGGGAAGCTGCAAGGTTCCTGCAGTGTTTAACTCCTTGAGAGCTGGCCTACAGTATATTCGTACTTGGATTTCAGCCTAAAAAACAGCAGTTTTTGGTTGCCTTACCAATGCCCTAGCTTCTCCACTGATTGCGGTAGAGAGCTGTTTAAGAGCTCAAACGGATCGGCCAGTCTAGTAGATTGCACTCGAAAAAAATTTTTTGGTTGGGTGTTGCGGATTTTTTGAGACTGACATCATAAGTGAAGTAGTTTTAGGGTCATTTTGGCTCATGTTACCTGGCCTAGGGTCCAACCGCTAGGCCAAAGTGTTTCGCTGAAGTTTTCATTGGAAAC
>JGI24158J21664_10009059_pt1 | contig 13283 bp, 8 predicted proteins | sample Ectturendosymbi3_FD_21664 | JGI IMG/M metagenome (IMG submission 21664) | reverse complement strand
TATTTTTGTCAATTCTGCAATTTCCACGAGTAACATCTTGTTTTCACTTACTGCAAAAAAAATTCCCAAATCAACATAGCTTGCTTCCACGATGGCAGCACCCTGAAAAACGCTTCAAGTAACATTTCAAACGTGATTTCCTGTTCATTCTAACTAAGCCCACTTCACACACTTTGCACTGCACTCATCAGCAAATGTAGTCACTTTCCGACCATTCTTTTCGCTGATGCTATTTGCCTCAACCAGGTCAAGCTTAATCGCATATTTTTCCTTCGATGCTTCAGTCCTACCACATATTACTGAAAAAAATCTACACCATACCAGCGCAAACGCCACACGGCAATTTTATATTTTCAATCTAGTCAAAGCATCTTATTTTTCTAAAAGATTCGAAACCAGCAATACCAGATTCATCACACTAACTAAATCTTTCAAACATCTGCCAAAGATGTACAGATATTCCTCAGCGATGACAATTTATCACAACGATAGGAGCATGACAACTATTTTAGGGTTCCTCAATGTCAGTTATTCTACTGTACATTTTATTAGTACCTTTCTCCATTTAAAGGGCGCTAACACCCATTGCAGTTAGCGTCATACTTTGAAAAGATTCTCCAACCGGTGATACTCAGACATATATCGAATGCAATTATAACAAATCTCGCCCAAATGCTCGATAGACTAATTTCCTCAAAATTGCTAATTTTTCAAGCGCTGCAAATTGCGTCTACCTTGTCTCAATTATTCACCAGTTATATTTTTTCTAGGGCTTCGAAGCAGGAAGGGGATCGCCTATACTTTCTTTTTAAAGATCATAATAATTCTTATATGCACACCAACGTTAAAACTTTCCTACACAATTTTTACGTGTTTGAGATTGCAATAACTATAACAAACTTTTTACAATTGTGCAAACCTCTTCAAGTTGATAGTGAAGCTGAGCTATTAGCTAATTCACTTCAATAACACCGTGCGCAAAAACAAATCAGAGACATCTCTACATTACATGCTTTAAATGTCGCAAGAAAAAAACAACAGCTGTTCCAATGATGTTCCACTTTCGTCTCACATTTTGAATAAAAATATTTTTCCTGCGAATAAACCACACTCACATTTACATATTTGCATAAAATATTTCAAAAACTTAACAGTTTAAGTCATATTGCTCCATTTGCAACATATGACACACAAACTTGGTTACAATTCCTAAGATTTTTTTTCATCCATTACAGCCGTATCTAACCTTACCATACCATTGTAACTAGAAAACAACCGAAAATGCGGCATTTAAAACTCTTCAAGCGTTTTTGCAAAAAAACACAAAGTTGATGTTAATGAAAGCAATCACCTACTACTTCAGGATATATCTTAGAAAAACAATCTTCGAAAAAAAAGTGAAAGTTTCCCAGAGACATTTCACTAGACAAAATAATATACTGTCTTAGGTCTACTAGCCACACCTTGAAAAGAGCTCATACCCACTAAACTCACACTAAAAAGTAAATATCATATTTCCACACACCACTTAATGACTTTCATTTCACGAACTCCAACCGCTTGCCACACTTTTTCAAAACAGCCAAACCTTGTGAACAAATTTCGCACTAGCAACAGTGCAATGACTCACATCCTTCTATTACAACAAGTTCAACTATGTCTACACATTCCGCTGACAATGCTCAAACAAGAATTAATTCTTAATTTTCATACTTTTTCAGCACGTAGCCTTACCATAATATGAATAATGAAACATCTGATACTGAGATTTCGAATCTTGAGTGGAAATCCACTGAAAAATCCAGCAGAGATTTCACACCTTAACACATAAGCCCTGCTTGCGAACAAGATAACAAAACTGACCGAACACAAGCGATGGAATCACCAACAGCGGAAACATCACAGGATCTGCAAGATAAGGATCAAGAAACAATACGCGAGGACCTACATACATTCAGAGAGCAATTAGACAAACTTATCAACGTGTTACAAAACATTTCCACAACCTTAGTGACAATCAGCGAACATAAAAAATCAAGTGACCAACAGCAAAACACACATCCAAGAAAGGTCATCGATATGCGCAAACGTTTCTATTGCAAAATAAGAGGTAATATCGCGCGTGACTGCAGAAAAATATCTGAACATTTATCACAAATCCAATATCACAATCCCAAACCATTTTATAATCCAAACTGGAATAACTTCCAAACGAACTCCAGACTACATAAAAAGACTTGAAATAAAGAAGGTACGATGTAACTCTAATCACACATGGCAGTTGTCAGTAGGGGTTCAAACAATTTTTTGTAATGTAGCATTCACTTATCTAAATAAATTTTTAACAAAACACATTTTCTGCCCACGAAGCGGAAATTTGATTAATAGCCCTTGCAAGCAAGCAGTTTTGATATTCTGATTGCATAGAATTTATGAGAATTTAATTATGCAATTTACTGGGTAGAGATTGTTTTTCCGCTATTTTTGTTTGCGACGGATGGACACTTCCCAACCCTGTTACTATGTGAACAACCCTGTACAAACCTGTGCTTGATAAGCCTGTTTGTACTGACTCACACTCTTTGTCTTAACCCAAGCAAATAAGAATACCGTGACAGAAAGAATCTCTACCTCTCTATTGAACGACACCTTTTAAGATAATCGACAGAAACGCAAGATCCATGCTTCTCGACATAGACGTAACAATGAAGTGAATTTCATATTTATATCTTCATCCCATTCACTTGACACTAGATAAGAATGAAACAGACAATTTGCAATTTCGCAACGGAAGCAAGAATTAAATAAACGAAGCGTGATTAAATAAAAATTACATTTTCAAAACCTCCCAGTACTGGATGAAAACAATCTACCCACCTCTATTCAATCTCTTTCACTATCTTAAACTCTACAACTTCTCCTTACTTCCATCTTCGGGAAAATTGCCGTAAAAACCCCCCTTTTCAAAATTCTCTAAGAACAATGAATCATGCATAAATGATATAACAAAAAGTCAAAGTAACCCATGATATAGTATGCATTCGCCTTAAAAAAGTGAATCCTAAAACTAACGCATACATATAAGGCATAATTTAGGAAGACCCATCATATGCTTTGCATTCACCTTAAAAAGTGAACCCTAAACTAACCCAAACATTCCTGGCCAACTTTATAATTATGATAGTCACAGACGAAAATTTATGATTGCAACAACCCACGATATAATGTGCATTCACCTTAAAACAGTGAATACGGAACTAGCGCATGCATATCTGGAAAAAATTGCAATCATGATAATGACAAAGCAAAAAGTCCTAATTATGAAACCCATGGTATGCCATGCAATCACTTTCAACGTGAATCCTAGAATAACGCATGCATACATGACGATAGCTCATGATTATGATAACGCTGAAGAAGACAGAAAATGATGCGAGGTACATATGAAATGCTAGCAAGAACTCAGATATTTTTTCATTCTTAGACCAATCATCCCGCCATTTCATCGTCATCTAAGATTTCGCTCACTCCGAAAAATGACACAACAAAAAAAACTAACCGCAAATTTCCCCAGAACATGGATCACGATAAACTACAAAGAAGACAGAACCAACAATCCAATTGTCACTAAATCATCGCAAAACTGCTTCTTAAATAAATATACTAATCTAAGCTTCTTTTTGCTTTTCAGAAACCCTCCATATAAAAGCATTAAACTAACTTAAAATCATGAATAAAATTTTAATATTGGTCACATTTCTGATGACACTCCCGGCAGCTTTACAAGCAACACAATCAATCGACCCTGTAATAAATGATGTATTTAAGATATTTTTTCCGTGACTCAAACACTTTGTGTTTGTGCTGAATGTATTGGTTCGTAAGTCATCTCATCTACTTGAGTTTAACGAAACCCACAACGAAGCAACGTTTTCATCCAAGTGGGAAACATTTTCTTTACAAGTACATCACACATATTTTTGTTGGAGATTCTTTTAGTGTTAAAGGGGAAGCTTGGCACTTTTTTGCCAATTCACCGTTGCGCACTTTGATTTAATCTCATATATATTTTCTTGTCGTTATGCAAGTACAAAAGAACTCTTAAAATGAATTTTTGACATGGTGCAGAGTTCTAAGTCAGGCCGGGATTATCGGGCCGGTTTACGGCTTGAGTTTGTCAAAATATTTCGGGCTGATTTCGGGGCTGCATAAAAAAACGTTATTATTGCATTAGGAGTACCGGTACAGACTTTTTTCTTTCATGAAGTAGATTTGTTGTGCTCACCGCGGAAACTTCTGTGAGTGAAGTGATTGTGAGTCTTTTTAGCCAATTCTGTTTGCAAACAAAGTTGCGTTGTTTTCTTCTCTGCTCGTATTAGTCTCACACTCTTTTTGAGAATGCCACAGCGGTGAGGAAATTAGCACGCGATGACTTTGCCTCAAAGAGATCGATCACTCACGCGATTCTTGGCTTGTTTTAAGAGGCCTACAAGCCAGCTTGTCATGCTTATAGCGCCATCGTGGATAGTTTCTTTTTTTCTTGAGAAACATTATATTCCACAGTATTATCGTTTGATAACATCCTACGTTTGTGCCAGATTATGGCAATGTTTTGGTCACGGTTGCTGTTATTCTGGGTGTGATAAACTGTGTACCTGCAGCTATACCTAAACACAACGTTTTTTGTTACTCCACAGTTGCGCATATCTTAACACCCTCGGTAAATTTGGTTTTCGGGCCTAAATCGGGCTTCAAAAATAAATGTCGGGTCGAGCCGGGTTCGGGCTTGTGATTTCGGGCTCAGGCTTAAAAATGAGGCCCTCTTACAACTCTGCGTGGGTGTGTATGTATGCAGGGGCCAACAAGGGGAGATTGAATGCATGCATCCTCCACCCACCAACAATAAATATAGATTGAATTTTTTTTGAAGTAGGTTATGCTAATTTTCGACCAAATGTTTTTGCTCCTGGTAAGAGGATATCAACGGAGATTTTGGTAGGGGTGAGGCTGAACAAGACATCAAATCTCGCTGTAACCCACATTTCTTCTGAAATGCATGAAAGTTGAACTGTTCTAGTGTAAGAGTGATATGCACGTGCGACCAATGCGATTCAGCATTTTGTGCACTCCAACTGAAGGCTCTGATGAAGCCCAACTGATGTTTTCTACTATATTTCTGTGCTTGTTTGTATCCAATTGCGATATTAATAGAAGCGGGCTGAACTACAGCACCATGGCCAGAAACAAATTTAAGTATATTAATATGAAAATCATCTGCAAAGACAAAGCGTCATCAATTTTGCCCTCGAAACACCTCTAGAAATAAGATTGAGAATCTGTATATATAAAATGTCATTTCTGCATCGACCACATGCTAGGTTGGTTTCACACCAAGCTGTCTCCCCAAATTTACAAAAAAATTGCGCCCATGTATTTAACGTTGAGCAAAACCAGCCAAGTTTTGAAATCAGTGCAATCGTTTCTTTTCAACTGCGTCATTTTGGAGTAACAATCTACGCCTGAAGACAGAGCTTTCTGACCACACCATAGATAGGCCAGTGGTTCCTAACCCTTTGGGCTTTTAGTGATTAAATTTGAAAATGAGGTTTGATAAGATCTTTAATTTTAATGGCTTATGGAAATATGCATTGACTGGCGGACTTTTTCAAATGTACTGTAAAGAGCATTCCAATAGAACGCGTAGATATTCTTTTGACAGTTCCTAAGCAAACAGTTTGAATCCAACACAGTTACAGTTAAATTTTATGCAACACTGCAAAATGTTTTGCGTTTTCAAAGCATGTGACAAAAATTGAAATCAGATTCTAAACAAAACGTTTGAATCGAATGCCAGAGAGAGACTAAAATCAAATCGATCTTCTCATACACCGCCATTTCATATCTCACAGCACTGATGACAGTAAAAAAAGAAGTAAAAATTTCACTGAAACGTCGAGGTTATGACCTTCACCTGGATCGTTTGTAACTTCTGTTAGTTTCTTCTGTTAGCAAGTTTCGTTTCAATGCGAAACGACATAAATTTTTACAAATAGCAAAAATTAAGAGGTGATAAACTTTGAAGACAAATGAAAACAAGTTAAAAATTAAAAAGTATACAAAAAAATAGAAGTGACACACCCGTTGGATTGACAAAATATCAAGATCCGTCATAACCATTATGCTAATGACGGCTCCTGCTTACGCGTCTATAATACAAGAAGTACATGCGCTTACTGCTCTTTATGTGTAAGCACGTTTTATAATTTTCTTGATAACGTAAATCCGGATTTGAGTAAAAATGCGTACATCTGAAATTCCAACCCTGTTTGGGATGTAATGTAAAGTTTAATATGTGTTGTTTTAAGCGTTTAATATTAAACTATGTGTATATTGAGTTATCAACGAAGCAGATTTCTAAAAGCGATAAAACCTTGGGATGGTCTGTTGCATAGACCAAGACTCTGGTCACACACTGGGTTTTTCACCTAAAGTTTCTGTCTGAGATTGAAGTAACAACAACAAAATCACTGGAATTACCGGAATACTGACAGCCCAGTGATTTTGTACAAAACTAACCTATCCCTCGAGTTGGGCTTTTCCAGAATGGTCAATTCAGCAGTTTTTATTCAAATATTCACTCGTTGACACCATCTGGTGTTCGATTGCAGTCAGGTCAACAAATCAAACAGATGAGGATTCGTTGCTCTGTTGCATGACAAAGGAATCTGACGAGCATGCTGCTGAGATTGTTCGGGTAAGAAGTGACAAAAGGAAATTTCCCTACTGTTGGCCCGCCCTTGGTAAAAGCATTTTGGTTATTCTCTGGAAAACACTTTTTTGTCCCCCTTGCAAAAAATTCTTCCGAATCCCGTGGTGACAAGCTAGAAACAAATATTCTTTCAGAGCCACATATTGCAAGCATTTCACGCCGTTCTTGCAGTTGTCACAAAGTAAAACAAGTCTTGGAACACTTTTATTGCAGTAACAGCTGAGGTCGATTCGCTGACATCAAAACACAAACGCTGTTTGTGACAGCTGAGGTCCATTCACTGACATCAAAACACGAACGCTTTTTGTGAAGATACAAACTGACTTTATGCTGTGAAGCAGCTTTTTGTGATGATTAATGTTGTTGCAGGGGTAAAATGTGTTTCCTTCACGAAAAAAAACAGGAAAATTACAATTTAATTCTGATACGTTCAAACCATTTAACGTTGAGCAAAACCGACCGAGAATAGAAATTAGCACAATCGTTTATTTTCAACCAACTCAGTTTTGACCAACCGTCTTTCCCTTAAGACAAAGGTTTCTGACCACACCATAGATAGGCCAATAGTTCCTAATCCTTTAGGTCTTCCGTGATAAAATTTGTTTTGCGATTTGATGAGATTGTGTATTTACTGGCTTGTGGAAATGTGCATTGGCTGGCGGACCTTTTCAAATGTATTGTGAAGGGCACCCAAAAAACACGTAGACATTCTTTTGACTGTTCCTCAGTAAACATTTTGAATCCAACACGGTTACAGTTAAATTTTGTGCAACAGTGCAAAATGTTTTGCGATTTCAAAGCATGTGACAAATATTGAAATCAGATTCTAAACAAAGCCCTTGAATTGAATGCTGAAGAGAGAGACTAAAATCATCGCTATCTTCTCACACAACGCGATTTCATATCTCACAGCACTTATAGCAGTACAGAAAGAAGCAAGAATTTCACTGAAACTTCGAGGGTATGACCTTCACATCGATCGTTTATATCTTCTGTTAGTTTTGATTTCTGGTTTATGCTTGACCTCATGATTGTGATGTCATTTCCGACGAGCTTTGCTTAACGAAGAAAAGTTGAAAAGCAATCTGATGAACAAAATATGACCAAAAAAGGATTTATTGTCTTAACTGGTTCCACTGGCGTAGGAGCACAATCTGCCGCCCCTGGCACTAGGGAAAAATGCAGTCCCCTGGTGAGGGCAGTGGTGTTATATTTATGACGCCATCTTGGCTCAGTCAACCATGGTATGACATTTTGTTTTTTTAAGGCCTTTTTGCAAGCACTTCTGCCAAATTTAGCTGAAATTGTCGACTGCTTAACCTCCCCGAACACCATGCTGCGAGAACCATTGCACAGCTGCAGCTGGCAATAGCTACAACATGATGACATCACCATATAAGAAGAGTATTCGAACAACTATATATCTAGCAACTATTATAAACGCAAAACCTCCTTAAGTTGGATTGTTTCCAAGCTAAAAATTAGGATTACGAGGCTAACATCAAAGATAAGAAACATGAACTTAAAAAACAAATATTTTGTTGCATTATTTTCGAACAAACAAAAGATTTCTAGTGGGCGGGAGTTGGTATGACCGAAGTCACCGTTACTCGACTCCCTAGACAAGGGGTCTCCAAATTACGGCCTGCGAGTCAAATCCAGTCCGCAAATCCATTTCATCCGGCCCGCAAAGAGATTTTGTCAATAATGAAAAAATTATATATTTACGAAACACCTGTTGATTTGATAGAATGTAACTTTTCCCGAAAGACCTGCATTATGTAAGGTGTCCGGCTTTCCACCTCCAAACCTTTAAGTAATATGTGACCCTCGGACAAAAAAATTGGAGACACCTGCCCTAGACGATTAGCAGCCAAACAAAAATTTTCAAAATTAATGACAGGAAACCGAAACGCAAACGAAAAAGAAATCAACGAAGGGGAAATGCAACTAGCAAGCGTGACTGGGAAGAAAATCATCGACAATAATTATTCTACATTGAGACAAATGACCGGTATACTTGACGGCAACAACTGTAGTCCTGATCATTTTGCAAAAAAGAAATTCTTTTCACGCTTATGTCAATAGACAAGAATCGCAGTAGGCTACGCCAGTCCTAAGCAAAACTAATTCTGCAGCATAAAGGCAGCTCGCACATTTAACAAAAACATTACCAGAAACGCACTCTACCAGGCAAAGGCCGGGCAATCACATCAGCACACAGACAGCAGGCGCATTCAGCCAGAATATCAAAAATATCGCAAGAGAAACTCACTCCGCTCTGCCGGCCAAAGTTGCAGCCAATGTTGCATGTTATCAGCACAACGCATAACCGTAGCTTCAATCCTGATGCTAATACTCCGACCATAATATTTCGTTGTTACTCAAGCTAAACTCGTCAAGTCTTTGACGAAGCAAAATTAGAGATTGTATTTCCAAAATCAAGCTTTTCGATAAATTCACATTCGATTGAAAGAATTGCCATAGCGGATAACCGACTTTCGCCCATAGCCGAGCGCAAGTAGGATTTTGTCAAAGTGAGCTGAGATAAACTCATCTCGCAACTGGCAAGTGAAACACCAACGGTAAGTTAAAGCTAGACACAAACGTACACAGGGAGTCAAGTCAAATAGAAGTCAACATGAAGCAATGTAAAACGTCAACAGCAGTTGCACTGCGTTCAAGTGGTACCGCTGCTACGTACGAGTCGTTTAAATATATCAATTTCCTCAATCAATTCCGAAAAGTCAATTTCATCTTCATATATGCTTCTAAGAGCATTCAAACAAGTCCTGTGGTTTTTGTTTTGCAGAATCTCGTGTGGGTTAAAAAATGCAAACATATCATTCAACTGACTAATACCGTTGAATCAGCGCTCACATTTTCTCAGCAAAACCTGCGTACATTAACGCCCTAAGATAAATAGCCTTTTAGCCACCTATTCATATCCTCCATCGGATGAGCGAAAGTATTAAGCAAGTTAAACAACTTCCCTTTCCTATCAATAGAACACAGAACAATAGCTTAACCAGTTTTTTTGAGGAAACTGTTATAAAGCACAGGAGTATAGCTTAACTCCTGTAGAGATTTCTGATTAACTGCGGCATCTAGTTGATTTTCTGCTTTAAAATCCCAACTGCGTGGCTGGACGTTGACCAACCAACGATGCTGCAGCTTACTAGAGTAGACACGTTTCGAGTAGATTACAGAAATAGCGGCCATTGTTAACGCAATAATATTGAGAGATAGGCAAGCCGGCGATGAGCATACCATGGCTGGAACCACGGCGCAGGTGATATCGGCAGTGTCGCCCTTATTTGCCACAGAAGTTTCTCATGGGGCGTGGTGCTTAGCTGATGAAATTAAGAAAGTTAAATTTTTGTAAATCTGATAATTCCCTCACCTGGTTTCAATCACCTTTTCTTATAATAGGCGACTAGATTTTGCCGCCCCCTGGAACGTGCCGCCCCTGGCTATAGCCAGAGTAGCCAGGAGGTAGCTACGTCACTGGCTGGGTCAAATAGCTTAAGAAAACGAAAGAATTGCGATGTGTCACATTTTGCGGCGAGTTTGCCCAGCCACACCAGCGTGGTCCAACTACTTCTTACCTACTGGCCATTTTACAAAGACGTGACGCCTCGCGGCACACCTCCAACAAAATGATGTATGAAAAAACAGATTCCTATTGAAAAAAACACAAGTAATGGCAAACACAATAAAGCAAAATGAAAACATTTAAGGATTACCAAGTAGAAGTAAGATTTTAAATCACGAGAAGAAAACAATTTAAAGATGACATTTTGCAAAGCTTGTTCAATATTGCTCCAGATATCAGATACTTTGCATATATTCAAAAACATATTCCTGTGTAACTTGTCATTAAAGCAAGGTTTCTCAACCTGTGGGCCGTAGAAGAGTTTTCGATGGGTCACACCTTGGTATTATTGAAACTGAGTACGTTTTACAAGTTAAACTTTTATTCGAAAACGTAGTTAGCTCTTGAGCTACAAAAGTCATAATACATTCTCTTTTAGTCGTAATGTGTTAGAAATTATTGTGGCATGGAAATTTCTACGTAGCCTACCATGTTGTTGTGCACAACATAGAATTACTGAAGGTATTTTGAGGTAGACAAGCGGCTCTTATCGCCATGAAAACAAAATCGAGAAATAGGCTTTAATAAAGATGACTTGATCTGTGCATTATCGTGTATTGAGCATTAAATATCTATGCTTTCAAACAACAAACAGTCTCAGTTTTTATTTTTGCTCTGTACATGTGCAACAGTTGTTGCATAAGAGCAATTGTACAGTCGGTGGGTCGCGGACACTCTGTTTATTTATTAATTTTGCGACATGCTTCAAAACGTTGATGAACCTTTGTACTGAAGTAACTTGGGATTTTTGGGAACAACCGTTTTACTGGTGCATGGTTGAATCTATCTTTTTATTTGCTGCATTGTAGTTACTGCAAAAATTTTGGTCTTACTACCTTCTTTTCAGGATCAAAAGCGAAAATACATACATTTGCACTATCTCTCTCAATATTGGCATTCTAGATGGCTAACTCTGTCATGCGTTGTATCTGAATTAGGGTCTGTTACAGTCATCCACCACGTAGACCTTCTTTCTCCATTGGGCAACTGCATGTGATTGTCGTGTGCATTTGCACATACTCCACATACAAGTTGGCAACCAGTAAGCTTTTTAAGTGGTGGTTATGTATGTAGTTTTGAAAACAGAGAATGGTATACTTTTATGTACAGCAGTGAAACAAAGTGTTTCCAATCATCAAGAGAGAAGTCCGTCACTAACCACGAAGCTCAGCCTGTTCCAGCACTCCAATCACACCAGTTATAGTTGACATCGTCTTTGCTTCTGCTAAAACAAGTAAAAAATGACATGTTTGTTATATGTATGTTTCTGCTGTTTGTTTGTCACTCAGAACTAAAACCAATTTAGTTTTTGGACATCATTCTTAACTCAATCAGCTATGATAAGTAAAAATGTTGTGGATTTTTATTGTTTTTGCAAAACGAGCTTAATAAAAACAAAGAAAATTTTGTCTGGGCAATCACTGTTCAAGTAGCTGTATTAGCACAAGATGCTTTTTGCAATTCATTAGATACCGACAAGGCTTTGGTTGACCCACTTCGCCGTTTGACTTGACTCATGTTCGCTCCAGGCCACAATTGGCCATCCTGCAGAGTGGACATCACTCGAAGCTCCTGCATTCGCAACCTCGCCGTGGTGACAGCAATCTCNGANCTGCCAGTCGAGTGCTCCTTTGTTTCAGGGACTTCCCCAGATGTCAAGTGTCGGAAGAGCATGAGGAAGAGCATTGTTCCGACAGACTCGTCAACTGCAGGTGCTGAAGATATTTGATGCTACAGTCACGTATCTCTTGCACGCTGGATGATTTTTGCCTTCATTGTTTTTGAAAGTTCTTCGTTAGCGTGGAGTTGAATGCACGATTCACCACGAACGGGAAGTGCGCGAAGAAAAACACACATAAATGTGTGGCGTGAACAAGCATAATAAAGTGACCTCGGTGAGTGACGTCTAACAATGCTTGTGAACCTAGTGAACATTTAATTGTACTTGCTAATGGCGATGGCGAGAGTGATCTCGTCCTGTTATCTCAACTGTTGCTTGCTTCGACAGTGTGAAGCTTTGAGCATTTTTCGATCGCAATAGAACAATTTCGCTCTGCAACATCCCCTCCCCTGGATTTTATGATCGATGATCGATTTGTGAAGTGTAGACCTACACCATGACTTGATGTGAAGATAAAACTAATCCGAAACGCACAGGACGTTTTCTAAGGACAAAAAAATCCTCCCTGAAACAATGTTCCCTCCAATTTTTAATAATGCTGCGCGGAAAAACAAGCGGGTGCGCTGAATCACAATTTTACTGAGCAGAAGTTATTAAATCTATTGCAGCGGGCGGTTAGCAAGTAGTGGAGATTGCGCTAAGCATTGCTGCAACTGCGCAGAAGGATCTTGGCAGCTGTACGGCCGCGCAGGTGCGCAGCTTAGAGGGAACATTGCCCTGAAAAACAGTTGGTTTGATGTACAGTGTATAAAATCTGTATGCTATGTGTGTTTCGCTGCGCAGATACGATTTTTTCCAAAAGTGATTAAAAATGGCCGCTGTGGAATTAAGAAACGCGTTTGCCGGTTGAAACGAAGGACTCGTGTCCCAGGAAAACGTAGTCAAACTTAGAGTTACATAACATACATCATTTCCCCACTGTTACGGTGTAATAGTAATTCCTGAGCAGGTAATTGTGATACTTTGTTGTGCAACATGAACATTTCACCAAAAGTGGTCAACGCTTGCATAGCGTGCACGTAAGGTATGTTTTAAGTTCATTTTTGCTTTTGGCAACTTGTGTGCGTTTTTAAGCAAGTTTGATACCTTCACAGCATCAGCGTCGTGAACACTTCCCGACATCTTCATCGAGACATATCTGAATCTGAACATTGCAAAAAAGTTTTCATGTTGTTTAT
>JGI24158J21664_10009056_pt1 | contig 13286 bp, 6 predicted proteins | sample Ectturendosymbi3_FD_21664 | JGI IMG/M metagenome (IMG submission 21664) | reverse complement strand
TCTGTATATAATCCAGTTCGGTTGTATCTCCACTTCATTCTGACGATGTCCCTTGAAGAGTGTCAGACGAAAAGCTTTGGGATGAATCTCTTACTTCGCGCCAAAATTGTTTGCAGCGGAACGTATTTTTTAACGCGGTGGCGACCTCCCCCCACCACACACATGTAACCAACGCAAAGTCTTTTACATCAAAGAATCTGCATCTTATTTATCAGGTTCTCAATTTTGAAACTGAAACCACTGACAAGCTCAATTTTTCTGAGTTGGAATACCATTGCCAAATTGTGACGTAGCAGCAACTGAACCTGCCCACCACGCATGAATGCACAATGTGCTGTTGTTACGCAATCTTATTTAACCGCACTTAGTCAAAATATTTGGTCATAATGGTGACAAATGTATGGACATGCGCGTCTCGTCACAGCGAATCCATCACGTCCATGCCAGTACAGAGCTTTTCTTGTGGAGGGTGGGACGCTTGTTTGGAAAATAGAAAATGGTAAAAAGTATAAACCTATTACATACAATCATAATGTGCACAAAATTTCGAAAACATTTTTTTACCGCGGTTTAACCAAACTGTTGAGTTTTAAGTTTTACTATGGACAAAATTTGCTTTTCGTGAAACCAATCGTACGTGAATTACAATTGCTTTTCGGCCTATATCCCACACCACGTAGCATTTCTGAAAACTTCAGAGGAGACCAGGACTCCAGCACTGTTAAACGCAGTGTATTGTTTTGAGTCTAGATTGCAATGAACCATGAATAGGAAAATATCGCTGGCGTCGTTTGTTAGTTTGATCGTTCTATGGCGTGAGTAAGGCATTTTAATCCAAAAATTGACTGCTGTACTTTTCTTTGTTTCTGCAAATGTGTCGGTGTTGTTTGGGCGAGGCTTTCATCACGTCACTGCAAACCACCGTTTCTTTCGCGTTTATGATGTCACAACATCGCTTTGCTGATTGCCAGCGGTTGATCTTTGTTTTGTCTTATTTTTTTGACACAACCTTCGCACAACATCGTCAAACCGAAGGTGCGGATTCAATGTCGTTGATTTATGTCTATGGACTTTACGCACAGCTGCTATGGAGATGTCTTTCCGAGCATTTTGCTTTTGATGATTCTGATATTATAGACCAGGTCTGTATAACATGCGGCCCGCGAGAGCTTTCCCAACTGCAGAAAATGTTGCAAAAGCCTGACTTCGCCTGTAATTAATTGTCGTTCCAGAATTTTTCCCAGACTACTGTACAACGCAATAGACTTTTACGGCCCGCGGCAAATTTATTTTGATCAATTGACCCTTCGAACTTTCTGAGTTGTGCAGGCCATGAACATATTTGGAATATCTTTCTATTAAAATAAGTTTGTGACGCCACTCTCTGATTATATCTTTGGCAGAGTTCTACACAGTGAGGTTTTGCCGTGCTTTATATCGTTTAAATTGGTAAATCACCCGGGCAGTAATGTTCAGAAGCACATCCTGCAGGAACCAAACCCCACACCTTCGGTTCCCGACACCAGCAGTCCCGTGCGTGAAACAATGGTTATTCCGTCACATGAGCGTCAGATTTTGTTGGTGGCCTCAAATTTATAAAATTATGACCTGTACTAGTATTGTCAAAATGGCCATGGCTTGGTGTTGAAAAAATGCGTCTATTTCCTCGTGCAGGGCTGTAAAAAGAGGTAAACAGGTTTTTGCGAAAGGAAAGTATGAAGCGCCGTTAGCACCAAATCATTATTCTTCGTATCTTTACGCATTCATTACACTGTTGCTAACGTAAATATCCTGTTGTTTTTCTGCCATTTTTGCAACCCGTGGGCCTCATTGTAGAGCAATGGCCGATTCTTCTGGCCCTGACCGCAGTTCTCAGAAGTGAAGTTTTGATAGAATCGACTAAAATGTCTTCTATTCTCCATCGGCAAGTTTGTTTAAAATATTCTGATCACCACCGTCTATGGAAAGAAATCCTTTCAGCAAAGAATCAGAAACTAAGATCTTACAGAGTATATATTTCGCCTACGATGTAGGCATCATCAGCTCTTATTCAAATAGAATCCTGATCACCACGACCATCTTTCGCGTGTGCTTGAATTATTTGTATGTGATTGTATAAATTTCAATCCTATGGTTTATCACGTCACGAGCAATTTTAAATCTAGCCTATCCTTTTTTGGAATGAAAGCGTCATGCCAAACAGATAATCGACTTGATTTATTTCTTTGTCAAATCTTGTGTAAATTAACTTAATCATTCATGCGTGACGTGACCTCTGACATCGTTGACGGCAATTGACAACCAGTGGCTCCACCGTGCTCATCTTGTTCCCGCGTGTGTTGTCCCACATTGCACCTGCGTTATTATCACTTTTTGCACAAAGTTCAGCCTCGTCATCTCCAGCTGAGCACAGAACATTTTCCTGTATCTTGCGCTCTATATGTCGTGCTCTTTTGAATGGCACTGTTGTTAAGTTGATTAAAAACAATGACACGACCTCACTCTAATTTTGTGTGTCTGTGAAAGTAGAATCGTAGAAAAAAGTCTTGCTCCCGAGCTCGCATCCGACGGAAACCGGGTGTTTGCCCCAAAAAATGTGGCACCATTTGAATTGACGGCTGCGATCCTGACATCGCGCCTTCTGTTATAGAACGTGCTGATAATGTTACAGTCAGTCAGACGTCTCCTCCTCAACCTGCTCCCAAACATCAACTGTGGATCCACCGATGTCTGTGAGTGAAAGCACAGGAGGCTGGCTGCGTGACGTCATCCGTCTAAGTTAACACTTCCGTGAAATATAAAACCAGTTTTTTAAGGTCTTTTAGGGACCCGATTCGGGTCCCTAGAATTGGATAAATCGGGTCCCTACAGTACCTGGTACCCAACATTTTCGTTGAAAAAAATCTCTTGCAACCATTTACAATGCCGTTCACCACCCACTCTCCCTGTGGGGGAGGGAGCTGGCGTTGGCAGGTGCGGGGCCCTACTCAGTGATGTGTAGAAATTTTTGAGGGGTGCATCAAGGCGAAATGATAGACATCAATAATGTTTACAAAGGCGAGGCCCGGAAGGGCGACGCCAAGACCGCTCCAGCCGAGACTTCAATGGACAGTGCCGTTGAACCCAACAAATCAAAGAATGACAACCCTCATTTAATACCTCCTTGATCAGAAAAGAGGTACGAGTGTAGTACCTGCGGAGACGAGAGGTATGGAGTGCTGTGCTAGTGGATATCCAGAGCTGAAAAGTTTGTAGTAGCAAAAAATTATATTTTCCAGGCCAGGAATGATAACCATGAATAACCGACCGCTTCCCCATTTGGTGGAAATCTTTTGCAGTGAAACTTAGAAAACCGTGTCTTATCACTCTCGTTTCTGGAGAAGACTTCAATTGTGATTGCAGGCGATACTACTTGGTATAAATAGTCCAGAGTAGTCCCCAACATTCCGACTCATGACACCTGGCTAAGTAGCATCATTTGTTCATCCAAAACATCTACTTTGACTATCTGGCGTAACATGAACAGGCTGGCTGTCTATACTGTCGTCATCTTCAATGTGGTGTCGCATTGAGGGTACCCTCTGGTTAAAATACTTGTCCAATGCACCTTTCTATTTGTATGCTTCCGTCTGTTTTTGCCTTAGCTTTAAGCCTCTTTTCGCTGCCGCCTAATATTTTCGGCCCATGTTTCATGATCTTGGACTCATACTATTTAGCTTAGTTACAGACAAAACATTTTCTTAAATACATAGCCCAAATTCGACTGTTTAAAGCCAAAAACAAAACACCTGCCCATCACTATATACTTTACACGTGGAAAATGGTTACAGTCGAAACCGCTTAATAGAGCACCGATTTTAAAAGTAATTTTTTTTTAAAGTAAAAACCACTTATTAGAGCATCTTTTCAATATTACGGAGAAGGGGTCAAACATTTTCTTTAGTAACACTAAAAAAACTCGTATGAAATGATTGCAGATCACCCAATAAGTTTAAACCTACTTTTTTAATTTTTTAAAACAAGCAAGTAGGCTACTGTAGTAGCCTCAAACTTCTACGAAAGTTATTCCACTTTTCCAACTTTTTGCAACTTTCAATTTGTTAGGTTGTATCTCAGAAATTACGGCGCCAATCTGTGACATTGATGCCAAAACCTTTGTTTCGGCAGTATTTCGTGATGCAATTTTCACCACGAGAACATCACGAGGCTTACTTCACTTGAACCAAATTGTCACTTCTGTTACTTTGCAAATGGCTTTACTGTTAGTGATTTTCTGTTACATTTCAAGAAACCGTTATTTTTTGCGCACCTGAAATAGTCATTCATAATTAAAACTAGGTTTATTTCAATCGTTTTTAACAATGTTCTCATATGGTTGCCTCATCAAATTTTTACGGGAGGGAAAATGAACAACTCTATTAATACACTAAGCAATGCACATTTGCAAAAAAAAAGCAGTGGCATAGCCAGCCCAAAATTTTGGGTGGGCCAAAATGTTTGATTTTAGTCAAGCAACAGTATTTTGTTTAAGATGCTGCCTCTTAAAGCACAAAATGACTAGATATTCTAAAAAATTGGAGAGGCCATGCCCCTCTGGGCGCCCCCTGGCTACGCCTCTGTACGTGCGGTTTATATAACGTATATGTAATGTAAATACTTTGTTTAAACACTTACGTATTTATATAACATTGGGACCATATTTTTTATATACAAACTTGTTTATTAGGAATTTCATTCATGGTGAAATAAACACATTCGGACTGCCCAAAATTAGCTTTGCATTTAATATTTTCGTCCCTATCCCAGTGCAAGAAATGTTTTTTAAAGGCTATACAAAAGAATCACCCCAATGGAAGTTTCTGTGTCGTGAACTATCGATCAAAAAACGTATCTGAAAAAATTTAGGGGGGCTTCAGCCCCCTTACCCCCCTGGATCCGCCTATGACCGTACACAACTGACTTGGGAAAGACTTTTAAACGAATTCTGGAGAAATATCGTGTATACAAACTATCTTCAAACCTGCAGTTAAAGCAAAACACAATTCTATCTTCAGGAAAAAATATCGCACCCGGCAGCAAACGTAGAGGTGTAGTCTGTGAAGTTCCATGCAGGGAATGTGAACACAAATACATTGGACAAACGAAGCGAAGCTTGAGCACTCGATTCGAAGAACACCAGAGGGACACTTTGCCTGAAAATATTCTTAAAAATCCAGAAAAAGCAGCTTTAACAAAACATGCGCCCCAAAGTGGCCATGTATTTCGACTGGGATTGCGACCACGTTTTACATCATGCAAATAACTACCATAAGCATATTTGTGCAGAATCCTTGTATATCAATTTAAAAGCTAACAATATTAATGATGAAAGCGCAAACTTCCATGCTATTTATCGTAATGTCTTGAAACATGAGTGAAATTTAAATCCTTTACTTGACTTCCTTGAGTTTGTCTTCTTATTGCCCGCTTTAGTGCCTGTTCAACTGTTAGCTCACCACTCAGTTTATCCCATTATTAATCGCTATTTACGGCATAACATTCACATTATTTAGGCCTACTACTTTACTTCACATGTTAACGCTTTGTTAATTTTTATGTGCAATTTTACGTTGTTTTATTGCGTTGTTATACTTGTCACCACCCGGCGTTTTCATTTTACACTTTACACTTCTTAACTTCCACGTTCAGCTGTCTCATACGGCTACACATCTTTATAGCAGAATCTATTTACTATCAGGGGTGGGTGGAGAATCTATTTACTATCAGGGGCCGCATGAATTGTGCATTATCGATGGCGGGCCGCAAAATCAATTAATTTTATCCTAAAATTCTGCCAGTATCTATTAATGAGGAAGAGTGTTTTCTCTTGACCTACTGTCTAAGTAAATGCTTATCATGGAGCTTCGTTTTGACGCGATGTTGTACTCTAACTTGGGTAACGAAAATTCTGATGCGGGCCAAATGAAATGTTCACGCGGGCTGCAGGTTCTCCACCCCTGTTCTATAACGTGATAGCCAGTTTTGCATTTTTTGTCGTTGTACGTCACACTGCTCATTGTTTTTCGTTATTAGTAAATTGCATGTTATGTGGTTATGAATACGTGGGCGAAACATTGGCTATATAATAAAAATAATCGCCAGAAAAACGATCTCATCTGTTTGCAAAATACTGTTGCTCGCTTAAAAAATTTGGCTGGCTACGTCACTGCTTCATGGGGAGATCACAATTTTTTTTAATAACCTGGTCTAGTGGGATTGATGCTTTTTCTTCATATCAGCAATCCGATGTCGAAAAATGTGAAATGGTATTAAACACTTGATTGAAAATCTACCTTTATAAGTGGCGTTAAATGTATTTTAGGGCAATATGCTTTAAGGCCCAGTGTGAATCTATCATTCGATAATGAAATCGTTTTGCACGATAGCCAGTAGAACTACCTAAAATGGGAGTATTGTCTTGGCAAATGACTTTCAATGACGTTTTGTTTTTCATGTAAAATTGTAAATGCACAAGCTTCGCTTGGAAACGTGATCGTCATTTAACTTTTTATTTGAGTCCTATCGTGGGACATGAGTTGTCAATTCCAAGTCTAAGAAGAACCGTTCTACTTGTCTTACCACGTCGGGAATCCGTTTAAGACACTGTTCTTCACTGATTTCGCTAGGGATAGCCAAAACAGTGGCAAACGCTTGCGCGCAGCATGGTTTCATACCTTTTAAATACATTTTGTAGATGTACGAGATATGTGTAGCTTGTGAAAAATGAGGCCCGCTATTTGGGACCAGTTTCAAACGTTTTCTGAATTAATGATATAAAGCGCTTTCAAACTGTGGTTATTCCCTGAAATGTTGCATAGTTCGATCAACAAAAATAGCCGCTGTATGACCTACAAAAGGTAACCGCTTTTGTGTGACACACTACGATTGTCGCAGACAACCTTTGGTATTTAAGCAAGTGAGGCTTTTTGGCACCCTTCTATTTGACTGCCCCCCAAACGCCTGGTCTGGATCCGCCACTGTATATTTCCGAGGACAATGGGATACACTGGGCATGAAATTAAAAGTCTGGCGTTAGAAATCAAAAGTGTGTTATATTTTTCGAGGCAATTGGTTCATCTTCACTGTTCCGTACGCCTATGCTTGTTTTGTTTCAATCAAAGTTACTACTGTACAAAGACAAACTGAGAAACCACTCATGCATGGATGCCATGGTCCCAAAGTGCTGGTTTACAGTATCAGTTTGTATGCAGGCAACAAAATAACTGTTGTTCAATGAAGCAGGGATTTCAGACAAGCTAAACCGATGAAATTAAACTTAAACTTCAATTGCAAGTGTAATTCGAAGTTATTTTGTGTGATGTAAGGCGGCTTGGTAGCGCTTACAGGATGGTGGAATTCAGAACTGTTTCATCAAAAAACACAAGCTGTTTGAGTTTGGTATGATACTAAATTTACTCCATATTTAAGATAAATTAATCGTGAAGAACATACGTCAGGAACTGGTATTATTTACAATGTTTCATTTACTATCGTACCACTCATCTCATACTCCGTCTTATCTATCAAGCGGCAGTTAATATAGCCTGGACTTAACTGTAAGTTAGCACGAAGTTTGTAGTTTTTTCTTTGCTAATAAATTCTGGGTGTGTATTTTTTCTAAGAACTGCATCAATATTGCACTGGTACTAAGTTTTTGGAAAAAATATTTATTCCCCACTTTTTCAAACGTTACAAATTTGTTGCAATGTCCACAAAGCAGACTTGGACAACTAGAGTTTTTCAGCATTTTCAAATTAGATTATAATTAAAATTACTGAATGCACGAAAACTAAACTCCACACTAGAATTACATATTCAAATCAATGCTTATTTCTGTTTCTTGTGTAGATTTATTCAAGCTGATATTTAATTCAATAATATGTTGTTTGTGCATAGTCTCTGTGGCTATAAACTAAAGTAAAAAAGTAATTTTTTGATTGCTGGTCAACACAAAGTTGAGCTATTAAAATAGTCCCATTAATTACTGAGTGACCCTCCTGGCTTGCTATTGTATGATTAAGCAACAGAAACCAATCTAGTTTGTATTGCTGTAANGAATTTATAAATTAATNTCTCTTAACTTAAATCCAGACTTTAAATTAAATCTCTAGTTATCATCATCACAAACGGATGGCCTATTATGATGAAGGCAGGTTTAAGGAATGTAATGTTGGCATGCCACTTTGATTTTTGTTGCTTTTTCCTTCTTGTAATTGCTTTCTGACAAACGCCGTTGGACAAAGTACAGTAGTATATTCGGTAAAACCAGAAATTAGAACTAAAGTTTGAGTAGGCTACCCGAATTTTTCACAAATCAGAGTAAAATTAGAATTATTTTCATTCTGATCTAATTCGTAAAATTAGATCATCTAGATGTCCAAGTCTGTTCTTGGAACTGTTTTTAAATGTTTGATTCAGTTACAAGCAGTGATAAAATTGCAGATCTATTTGACAAAATGTGAATAAACTGGACTCAAAGTAATGTTTATGCAACCGCATGTTGTGTGTACCTAGTACACTATCAACTATGGGTGCAAAAAGAATTTCAAGGCGCCAATAATTTTTAGCTGATTGGCGATTGGCCAAACAACAATAAAGAGTCATTTCCCACCAGAAAATTTCAGCTGGTTGTGAGCCAGATCTGAATAATTTTACCTCGCAAAGATAGAACGTTTAACGCGACCAATGTTGTTTCGTTTCTGTGCATCACGATCATCATTTTGAAAGTGTATTGCTTTGTGGTAGGCTATTACCAAACGGTATAATAAATCCACATATCATGCAAGTAAACGTTTTCTTTCATCTGAAAAAAACTGGAGAATGACTTCAAATGCGTGGCATTTGTCTTTTTCCGGTTTATAAACAAATGCTTAGCAGACCACAAAAAACATTATTGTTTTAGTATGGCCTTTTTGACAAGAAGCATGCAATCTTGGAAAAGAAACCACGTATTTTAAAGAACAAAGCGGGGAAACTGGGTTTGCACCAGATTAAGGTCTAACCAGACATGCATTTCATGAAAAAATCACTGTTCGTTCGTTTCTTTTGTTGTGAAAGACGCCTCAAAAAACTTTGCCATCCAGAACGTTAGGTGTGAGGGAACGTTTTAGCACAAGAGTCGTTAAGCACTACGCGTCAAACTATTAATAAAAACAATTTGTATTTGGAATAAACCGAAAATAGGTTTTAAGGAAAAATTGACTGTTTTTTTCAACAGCGTTTTTGACTAGCATCAATTTTCTATCACTCAATATCTGTGTAAACAGTTTGCCTGCTTGCTGTAGATGTGCTGTTTAAACTATATTTCCTAAACACAGCAACAGATTAAAATGTTTTAGTTTGATCACTTATTGCTTTAGTTTTTATCTTGGTGACTTTGCCTATCTATGCCTTTACAATTCGCGTATTTAATCCATGTTTCTTTGAAAAACTCGAAAGCTTCAAGAAGAAACGCTGGAGTTGCATTTCAAAACTTTGATGCTTAATCATAAATTTTAAATTTTTAACCAGAAGAGCTGCTTTGTTGGTTGATTGTGTTTTTAAAGCAGTGTTCTTGGGAGTTTTATTCGTTTCATCACGCCGCACATCACATCTATCAAGCTTTTGTAAGTAAGTACTGTTTTTTTTTCAAATAAACCTTTCCTAATCAAGTCGTGCGTCCGACTTTCGCAAACATGTTCAAAACTAAGTTTCAAAAATAAACGTTAAAGTTGACATAAGCTCTTAAAATTTGAACTATCAACACTCGCATGGTCAGATCCCCTTCTACGTTTTCTTCTTCGCCACCAACAGGAGCCCACTCGAGAACAACAACTCATATAGAGCATTAGAGTTTGAGCTCTTCACGTTGACTTCTAAAACTTTAATATCTGCTCAACACTCAAATAATACTTGTCCTTTTTAAAAAACGACTAATGACTATACTCATTGTACTGAGTTCCAAGAAGCAAGCGTTTTAAGAAAATATTCTATATATATATAAAAAACAATGTTTTATGCTTGTGGTGACTATAACATAAATTTGTTGCAATGTGATGCAAACCATAAGATTGCATCATACTTAAAATCTGTCACTAGCTCTGGTTCATTTTGCCTGATTGACAAACCTGCACGATTGGGGGAATCGTCTGCTACCTTGCTTGACCACTTTTATACAAATAACTTAACTACTCCTCTTACGAGTGGAATACCAGAGAGCGATATCAGTGATCATCTTCCAATATTAGTCTCGATTCATTCCTGCATACCTACGCACTCACCGGCATTGTATAAATTCCGAAGGCATACAAACAAAATTGACTATGAGAAATTCAACAATGAATTGCATGACATTCTACAAAAAAAACTTTCCCACAGTGGCATGAGTGTACACCAAAAGTTTGATACTTTCATCAGTACCTTAAAAAACCTACTAGATAAACATGCACCTCTTATCAGACAGTCCAGACGTGAACGAAATCTTGTCCAAAAAACTTGGATCGCCAAGGCAATTATGGTTTCAATCCGTCATAAAAATAGGCTCTTTTCTAAAATCTGCAAAAACCGCGCCCCTTCTGCTACAGTTGCATACAAGAAGTGCCGTATTTTACTCACAAGGATAAAATACAAAGCTAAGCAACACCAAGAGCTTTTTATCGCCTATAAAAAAATTCTAGCAAGACATGGGCAACTGTACATAATATTATCAGTAAAAAGTAAGAGTGCTCAACCATATCAAAAGTTGTAATAAATCAAAACAACCAAAAAGCAACAAATATAGCAAATACATGTCACCGGTTCAACAAGTTTTTTGCGTCTGTTGCACCAAAAATACGGCTAGACTACCTGTATCAAACTTTAGTTTCTCTCATTAGATGTCTGACATCAACCAGTGCGAATCGTTTTTTCTCCAACCAGTATGTGAAGATGAAATCAGAAGCTTAATAAATAATTTGGACACTCACAAAGCCACAGATCCGGATGATATTCCGGTTCTAGCATTAAAGAATTGTAGGCTCGTAATAGCACCCTGGTTAGCAAAACTGATAAATGAGTGTTTTGTACTTGGAGTTTTTCCAGATGTTTTTAAATGGCAGGAGTTACTCCGTTGTTTAAATCTGGTGATAAGTCCCTTTGCAACAATTATCGTCCAATATCTGTACTATTGCAAAAATCTTTGGAAGATTGGTGCATGTTAGGCTTTCATCCTTTCTAGAAAAAAATAACATCCTATCAAACTTTCAGCTAGGTTTTAGACCAGCTCATTCCACTCAGCATGCAATAAATTATTTACATGAAAAATTCGTTATGTTTAACCCAATGTAAGCTATTGTTTACATGCACAACTGAAGCCGTCGTTACACATTAAGCAAACTGTTGGATGTAGTGTCAAGCATGGGGTCGGAAGGGGGGTCACCCTGGATTTTGAAATTTGATAATTTCCTACTGAATGTGCTAAATATTTAGTAGAAAAAGTTTTTATGTTAGTTTCGAGTTGGTAAAATGCAATTTCACCACTTTTGGCCCCCCCTGGAAAAAAATATTTTTGGTAACTCCTAGAAAATCCACTATTGCCGCCTCCCCTGGAAAAAATCCTTCCGACGCCCATGGGGCCAAATGTTGGATCCCTTCCTCGATTGCCGCAAAAGAATCATCTAAACACACCGAGAAGAGCAGTTACCAGACATTACAACACAAATGTAATCGATTACGATTACTTGCCACCTGCTCGATTACAATTATGATTAAACAAAATCGCAATGTAATCGATTACGATTACAATGAAAGTAATCACGATTACAATCGCGATTACATTTGTATTGAAACATCCTCAGAAAAAAACAAAACACATTTGCATGATTTGATGTAAGTATATTTTCGGACAGCATACGATATTAATCAATGCAATAAACAAAATTAATAATCTGTAAGGATCAATCACCGGAAAAAAGAAAAAACGCATTGACTATTTACTGAGATGTTCGTGCAGTCAACAAACAAGTGGCGTAACTAGAGGTGTGAGCTAGAGGGGAAGCTTAGCTGAAAGAGGCCCACTGGCCTCTATAGGGAACCTACTAGTCAACATTCAGAAAAAAAACTTTGAGAAATGATGGTGAATCCAGATGTTGACGACTGTGCTAAAACCCAAATAAACGGAAAATACTCCGAAAAACGCAAAAATCAACAACCTACTAAAAAAACAATTAAAAGGATACTAAAACCGAAATACCATAAGCTAAGTGGGGGCGTAGTTTTTACATTTAGCTGGCCAAGGGAGTTATCGCCCCTCTTCCCTCCCGCCAGTTACTCCACTGCCACAAACGCTTTAAATAATGATTGAACAAAAACAATCACTGTTTAAAATTTTGTTACAGTTGATAAATCAACGCTTCCAATCTTTTATCAGGTAAATCACATCTATCAGGCTTGAACATTCGTACAACAACGCTGAAAATTCGTTTGTTAGTAATTTCAAAATTGTTGACTATTTCTTCTAAGTGCGGGTTACGATCGTCTGCAAGCCAGCATAGCATTGTGCAGCTTTCAAATTGAAATGAAAAGAACAGTGATGCCATTATAATTGCGCAACTGTCTATTGGACCAAGTCAGTGGTCAACAAAACATTACTGGTTTCGTTGAATTTATTTTACCAGTAGCCTATCTGATGGATCACGATTGACATTCTAGTTATCAGTGTTGTGGAAAGGTACTTTCAGCTTGGATTAAAGTACCTTATTCCTATGAAAAAAGTTAATTTACTATATAAATTGCTGTCCCAATTATACACACAGCCTACTCCAGCACTTACATTCATAAGTTCATTCTGAATATAATAAATGAAACGAACACCTCTCCTCGTAATCTCCCGCTATTCTGTTGCCGAAGTGTCAACCCGTTTTTAAGAAATGCTCCTATTTTTGTTGCTACGTCTCACTAGACTAGACTCACTACGTCACTTCTGGCGGACAACGCGAAAGCTAGCTGGAACTAAGAGAATTAGCTACAAATGCTGTGCTTGACCCTGGAATACCTGGATTTGAACCACAGAGACGGGCAAATAGTTTCCCCTGAAACATAACCTTAACAATCGACGACAAAGGAGGAAACCTTCCACCACAACCGCGGTTCATCGCACAGTGATGTAGGCAGTGGTGAAAGTAGAATAATTTTTTTACCGGAACGATGCAGTATTTGTCAATACCGTCCCAAAATTTCAGCCATAAATGTAAAAAAGCAATCAAGAGCACGTCTACTTTTGGCCCACCCTG
>JGI24158J21664_10009055_pt1 | contig 13286 bp, 8 predicted proteins | sample Ectturendosymbi3_FD_21664 | JGI IMG/M metagenome (IMG submission 21664) | reverse complement strand
AGCCGACTGAGACACCAGAATTTGCTGGAAGTGGTATGAAGTAATGCTACTATATAACATAAGAGTGCTTTTAAAAACAATATCTCGGGATACTGAGCATGCTACAAACTTCCATAAACAATGCCAAAATTTTGCAGAGAAATGCCACACTACAACGCATCGTACTTTAACAGGTTAGTAAAATCACGGTAACGGGGGAAAACGGGCAAAGAAAAACAGACGTCGCGGCTGGACCTGGTAAAGAAAAGTGTTGATGTGTTAAAATTGATATAGGATACATGACATAAATGTTATACTAAATAAGGTAGTCTGCATTTTAGTGAGAGCAAAATATTTTTCTCAAAATTTCAGCAACCCCCACTTAAAAAATTCCTGCGTGCGTCCTTGAGTGGTTCTCAACCTTTCATGGTTTGTGGCCCCCTTCCAAAGACTCTCAACACTTGTGCCCCCCTGCTCATCAATAAAAATACCTAACTTTGTTTTGGGTTTTGCAATATCGCGGCAGAGCTATTTAGTAAAGGCCTCTGCTCGTGTCCCCCGGAGAACCGCTCCGTGGCTCCCACAGGGGCCGACGGCCACGGTTGAGAAACCCTGATATAAGTCGTTTCGAAAGGGTTGATTGAGTGAACCTCGTCGGACAAAGAGTGAACCTCGTCGGAAGTGCATCTGATGAGGCATGCGAGCATGAAAATTCAAAATATGGATTAACAAATGATCCTGCCACATAGCCAAGTGTCATGAGTCGGATTAAATGGTGATGCGGTACTAAGGTAATCCATGGCTATTATTCCTGGCCTAGAAAAAAATAATCTTTGCTACTACTGCAAACTTTTCTGTTCTGGATATCCACTAGCACAGCATTCAATACATCTCCTCTCTGCAGATACTATACTCGTACCTCCCTTCTGGTCTCAATAATTTCTACACACCACTGCGTGGGATCCCGGCAAAAGTGTTTAAAATCGGGCCCGCACTTGCTAACGCGGGACCTGGACACAAGCATCAGTGAGGAAAATCAGGAAGTAGACTTGTTTGGCCTTGAATTTCAACTAATTTTAGTAGACAAGCATCGGTAAGAAGTCAAGACATCTCGGCTGCTTCATCAAAATGAAGCACTAGTGATTGAAAACAATTGCAAGTTTTGGAATTGTCGCTCACTGTGGCAAAACACGTACGTTGTTACACTCAGTACTTCATCCATTGTTTTTTCAGCGTCAAATCAGTCACCAAGACTCCAGTGTTGCCATTTGCTTCCGCAAATGTGTATGACATCATAGGTGTAGCCAGGGAGGGCCCAGGGACCATGGCCTCTCCAAGTTTTTAGCATATCTAGTCATTTTGTGCTTTGAGAGTATCCCAAACAAAATACTGTTGCTCGCTTAAAATTTAAAATGTTGGCCCCCTAGATTTTTGGCCCCCCAAAAATGTTGGGCTGGCTATGCCATGGTACGGCATGCGTTGATTACCTCATTTTTTGGATATGCTGCACCACTGACGTTTTTGTGGTCGAAGGCTCAGCGTTTCATTCGTTGAACCTTCCTGAGAATGAAAACAGTTGTTTCGAAACGTCCAGCATAATTGCATTTCATATAAATATAAGAGTATTTGCTTTTTTGTTTGTAATGCGGTTAAACGATTTTCTACATTTAATCTTTTAATTTTGTGTTAAAAATTACGGTTTCCTGAAATGCGTTATTTTGAAAAAAATTTTTCTTGTTGAAGTTTCCTTAAACCAGCAAGTTTTGTTCAATGTACAAATTTCCCAAACATGCTGTTTTCAGGGAAAGCATGTGCAATATATAACAATGGCTAGGGCCATTTAAAGTCATAAAATTCATATATTTTTTCTATGGTTCAGGAAGCTATGAAACGAATTTTAAAAAATCGCCCCCGTACGAAGTCTACATCAAACGTTATAAAGTCATAAAAAGTTATATTTTCCAATGGTAGGTCATAAAGTCATATTTTGCATATTTTCAACCTAATTCAATAAGGAAACCATTGAAACAATCTATAAATATCAACGAAACTACTACATCGATAGGTCTAAGCTGCATCCTGCAAATTGAACCCACTTGGGCACCCTGCATATGTTGGCAAAGACGTAGGTGAACCAAGTTATTTGGATGAAATGTAATGCACTGCCTAAAAATGCATGTTCTTGCTTCCCCGAAGAAATAAACCAATGTTCATGCAAGCTTTCAATTTGCTTCGAACTTCAAACCATACTATATGTTTTGCTCATGTTTTCAGCTGTTTATTTTAGTGGGGCTTCAACAAACCATGGGGCTATGTGGCGGCCTGGAGATGGCACCACATGAAAATAAATGGTCACCGCTAGATGGTGCCCATGAGTAGCAAGTCACTGTGATAGTCACCACAAGTGAATTATCATAGTTCACTTATCCCTATATAATGATAGTGCAACCTAGTAGTAGTAGAGTAAAGTCAGTGATAGATCTCTATTGCTGCTGGTTGCTTTCCTGTTAGTTAATGCCCTGAATTGCCATCTTTCTCTTGTGCTTGCCTCAGTATTTCAAGGCGATGCAGTCAACTGCAACAGCTACCGTCTCATGCCTATTTTCGTTGGTAATGCTTTTTTGTACAGTAGTTGTATACCTTCTAGGTCAGTCATTTTTGTTTGGTCATATAGAGTCACATTTTCTGAAAAATAAAGTCATATTATCAAAATTTTTAGGTCATAAAAATAGCCCTAGCAATGACGTTCTGTACAAGCATAAAGGCATAAAGTCTGCCAAGAAGTAACCTCATCAGAGAAAGGAAAGCAAATTTTACATCTATACATGGGCGTACACAAGGGGGGGGAGGGGTTGTGGTTAAAATTCCGCTTGAGCTTGATATTTTACAAAAACTTTATTATAAGGAGAGTGTGTAGGGCTTGATTTTTTACAAAACTAAGGGGAGTGCGTGTAGAAGAATATGCCTATTATGCCAACAAACACATGAATATGACGTCAAATTGTGACGTCACAAACAGCGAACACCAAATATAAATGACTACCATATGCCACTGAATCAACCCCCCCCAAGAAATTTTTCTGCGTACGCCACTGCATCTATAACATTAAAGGTAATTTTTCCGTAGTTCACTTTCATTTTATTTGAATATGAGCAGATGATGCCTACCTGGTAGGCGCAATATATACTCTGTAAGATTTTAGTGCCTGATTCTTAACTGGGGAATGATTCCTTTCGATAAACAGCAGTTCCATTTTCAATGATTTTTGACTATAGTTACAGAGTGAGATAAAACTGGTTAAAAGTTGAATGGGTCTTATAAATAATTGCTCAAAACTTGAAAAACTGATTATTAATTTTGCGTTCAATACAAGATATTGGCTTTTGCGTCATGTCACTTACGCCAAGAAGACATGATCACAGTCCTATGCATTATTTGCCATATTTCAAAATACAGTAGAATTTGTTAATTTGTTATCGTTTAATTCGTTACTTTTTCGTCGGTCCCGGCAGAATTCCTATCTTTTGTGTGTAGATTTCTGTTCGTATAATTCGCCATCGTCTAATTCGTCACCTCTTTCTATCCCTGAGAAGCGTTTTGCTCGACTAAGACGTCATTTGCGGTTTTGCTTTTGATGTTTAAGCAGCTACTGTAGTTCAACACGTGTGGGGAGTCAAACACATTAAAGACCTTTATCTGGGAATTGTTGCACCTCGCAATTTGTTTTATCGAATTTATGCACGAGGTGCGAAAAGGTATTAGATTAAATGGAGCAGTCTAGACAGAGTAGAGGATTTAAAGAGTTTAATTTAGTAAACAACCACAACCTCATAAACTTGTTTTTTACTACAATATGTATACGAGCTGCTATGATAGAGTTTTCACCTGTTTGCATAATTCGCCACTTCGCCTAAATCGTCACTTTTTTTCCAATCCCCTTGAGGTGACGAATGAGGCAAATTCTACTGTAACTGACATTGCAATGAATGACACAAACAGCGCATAGGCGTAGCCAGAAGGGGCCTACGGAGCCATGCCCCTCCACCAAATTTCATATTACAGTATATAGTAATTTTGCGCTTTGAGAGGCGTTATCCCAAACAAAATAGTGTTAATCGCCTAAAGCAGGTGTGAGGAACCTGCGGCCGTCGGGGCAAATGCGGCCCGTGTGAACATTTGATATTGCCCGCATAAGAATTTTCGTTACCCAATTTAGAGTACAAGATCGCGTCAAAACGAAGCTCCATGGTAAGGAGGTACTTAGACAGTAAGCCAGAAGCATCTATCCCCTGAGATAGTGTGCCATAAGAGGCATCCATCCCTCATAGTAAGATAAAGGAAGAATTTTAGGATAAAATCAATTGTTATTTGCGGCCCGCCACCGCCAGTGATAAGCCACAATTTATGAGGCCCGTGATACTAAGTAGGTTCCCCACCCCTGGCCTAAAATAAAAAATTTTGCCCTTTCCAAACTTTTGGGTTGGCTACGCCACTGAAACAGCGATCCCACCCTAAGATGAGTCTGGGAACCAGATGCCCTTTAACGAATGCTCCAAGAATAGTTAAACCAAATCAATGTCTTTTGCACAAGTCCCCAGATTAACGCCTTGTTACCTTTGAGCACGCCTCCATCCGCAACCCCTCGTTTAAAGTGTTTGCAATGCTTACGTTGTCATCGCATACCTTTTCAATTCGTGATTTAGTTCCAAGCTTCTGTTACCTTTGCAGGCTCTAGGTAGGAAGCGCGGGTCTGGAAACACCACCTACTTTGCCTTTGTCCAAACGGGCCTGTCTGTGATACAGAATTGCGGAATAAGATTCTCAAGTGGTGATATTGTCAGTAACAAGCTTTTTCTTTAAAAATCATGATGCTATTCAAGACAGTTCATCGCAACGTGTTGGCGATGCCACATTTTCCTGGTGCCACCTTGGTAGTACATATTGGCATTACTGCAGCGGTTCTTACATTCTAGCACTGATTTCAAGGTGAAGGGGAAAGTAAATGCGTGAAATGAACTTATCAGGGATGAGCTCTTGTTTTGCATGCCTCTTAGCCAGAACAATCCAGAAACGTGTTACACAATTATTAGCTTATCACAAGAACACACACGTTATCACCACGAATAACTTGTATTGAGCACAGCCATTTCAAGGGCGAACGAAAGCAACACATTATTCAAACAAAAAGCACCGAAGCTGATATCTGGCTTAAAGCGGCATGTTAAATTAAAACAAAAGATATGAGGTTCCTACTGTTCCACTTCAAAACTTTGAAAAGTTTCCTGTTAAGTCATTTCAAAGTACTACCGAAAGGGACCATGCCAACTCATTGATATTTTTGCAAAGCGATTACGACAAACAGCAGTAAGCACAGCTAAGCACACGTTGCAGTTTCTTAACACACTTTTCAGAGCAAGCTCTAGTAGTGGACGTGGTATTACAGTTAGCTGAGCACGCGCAGCCAAAGCTGGTAGGCTGGGTTTGATTCCTGGTCGGGTCATACCGGATACTTTTCAGCCTCGTGCTCGGCGTTGATGGATGCGAACAAGGAAACGATTCAGGCGCGATGCTGCCACTGACTCCAGCCAGTGCAGCATTCACTGCAGAAGCAGCCGCATGGTTCACAGTGCAACCAAGCGGAGATGGGCGCTGCAGACCACTCGTAATACTCCAAAGGAGTACAAAAGCCAGTGTTGAATTGAACTCTGCATTGCATGGCCTTGCCTGACAATCAAAGAACTTCAATTTGAGCGAAATTTATAAACTTCCGTGACATCAGCAGGTCAGTGTGACGCAAATGGCGCAGCAAACAGTAACTGTCACCGACACTTCCTAACAAGGTAAGCTCAATCCAAAACGTGCAAATCACCATGTTATCCTGTTTTTGTAATCTTCAAACTCAATTATGTGGAATGCTAGGCGTTCAAATAAAATCCATACATGAAATCTTCCGATCGCCTTTCGTAGCTTTTAAATGAAATAACAATTACATAAAATATTTACGAACACACCAGTAATCAAAACAAGTGGGTGCAATGAGAAACAGGAGCGAATATTCACAAGAACATGCAATCACAGCCCGAGATACGTGTGAACAAAAGCACAGGCGAGTACACACACGGAATGCTCGTTGCAGCAACAAGAAACAATCGCGGCGACCCACATGGGCGTCGGAAGTTTTTTTCCAGTGGTGCTCCCGTAATGGATTTTTCCAGAGAGAGAGAGTTTATTGGCGCAAACGTTAAACAATTTCATACAAATTAAAACTAAGGCGCTGGGACACCGAAAAATAACTTTCGCCAATAAACGCGCAACGTAAAGTAACGCAAGATTTTCTGGATAATTTATTACTAGCTGAGCAAACTGAAAGCCAGTTTATCTAGGAAGGAATGGAAACGAGAAGCTTCTCTTATTCCTTGAAAAAGATTGCTGAACCTAGCAAGACAGTATTTACTAAGAGTTTTATCGTGAAGACAGAATGAATGCTTCGTATGCAGTGTGAGATGGATTAGTTTGATAACCCCGACGTACGCAGCCGACGTAATTAGTTTGATAACCCCGACGTAAGGCGGGGTTGAGTCCACCATCAGTTAAAAACCAACTCAAAAATTACGTGGTAATAATCCCCAATTCACAAACGTCAGGTAACATAATTTCGTTTCACAAACGTCAGGTAACAGTTCACAAACGTCAGGTAACATAAAAAAAACGTGAGCACGGCCCAGTTTGACAAGCTGTTAGTGGAAAACATTACAAAGCCGCACAAAAACGAAATTGGTTCACATTAACCTGACCATATTGCTCTAACACCAAAAATTGCAGACAGAATAGACACTGTGGCTGAAAAGGTGACACGTATTGCAATGGAAGATGACAAAGAGGATTTCAGCAACAACCTCAAATGACGTTCCATCAAACACACCAAAAATGAAACCCGAAAGGTCAGCAAAACTTATCTCCATCAGATCAACTGCACCTCCAGAAATACCACATAATTCAACAAAAGGCCAAACCGCCAACCATCGATATTTCTGATCAAACAAAACAATCAACAGCAAATTTATGAAATTCGGCATTTTTGACTTTCATCCATCAATCATAAAAAATTCTCAAGAAAGCACCGTTGCATTTGCAAAGCGATTCACTGACATTCCCCACAACTTTGAAGAAAGTGTCTGGTTTTGCGACAATCTTAACCCATTGACGACAGAGGTTCACAGATCAAAACAATCCAGCGAGACGCTGTTTATGTTTATGTGTCAGAGTAAGTTTTGACGGTGCGGAGGTCAGCGAACTAATAGGCCTTTCAATCTTGAACGACCTCGTCGAGTTGTTTAGAAAGCAGTTAGACTATACAAAGACGATGGAATCGGCTGTTTGTAAACACAAAAGATTGAAAATTGCTACAGACATAAATATTGAGAAAATGGACTTATTTGACATGACCTTGGAGATAAACACAAGTAAGTTTTATCCGTTCAGGAAACCAGGCATCAAGTCACTCTACGTCTACGCCGAGTAAAATCTCAACAGCAACGATCGAAATCTTGCTAACCATGTTGATTTCAAGGTCACACGTACGAAGTAAGTTGACAGAAGCAAGGAGATATACGATAAAACCTTAAGTGGCTACAGATACAAGAACGCGACAATCAAGGTAGATTAAAATCGTTTAACCTTGTAAAAATATTCTCCCGCAAAGTTTCAACAACGACCCATTGATATTAAGCTACAGTTGTGTGGGCGGTGACAATTGTGATAAAAAGGTGACAATTGTGATAAAAAGTGAAGATCTCAACAGCAACGAAATGACTGAATCCCAACGATATCGTTTCCAGGAGGAAGAATATCCCAGTGGTGTAAGATGCAGGGGGTACAGTTCATCTACGAAGCAGCTGTGGACTACGGATCGGAAACGAGGATTTATTATGGCTTCACCGCAAAAACCTTGAAAGATAGATACAATGACCACATGCGCAGCTTATGAAACGAACATGTTAGCAGGTAAGCACAAAGCTAAATTTAGGCTGAGCAACGGTAACCAAGCCGAACTTCACCAAGGAGTCAGACTGCTACAGTGAGTACAGCGTAAAGCGGAGACCTGCGCAGTGAAACAGAGGTCACCTGTTTTCTGCAGGATGGTGTACAAACACCCTTTCTAGCTTATGTGCGTGATGTGCGGACTGTTCCCTAATGGACCGGGATACGGGCGAAAGCTACGACGCAATATCACTCAAACTCCTGATCATAACAAATATGAACAAGCGCTTCTGATGAACTTTGAGCACTTCTGCTACAGCAGCTTTGTCTGAACCATACAAGTAACAAAAAAAACCATACACCAACAAAGAGTCATTGAACCCTCATAGAATGTAGGATTTCTGAAGCATTTGTACACCGGTTAATCTGCACAACCCATAAAGGGGCATTCAGTCTAGTCTAGTGTATGAAGTAACCTGCAAGGACTGGCATTGCAGTACATCTTAGAAAAAACAAGTAACGTTGCTATAACTTGTTCACCCGAGCACGACANCGGTTGGTCAGGAGCAAATTTTTTTTAACGAAATGGAGACTTCAGGANCTCCTGTTTATTAAACGTTTTAAAATGTTGTAAGCAGAAAGGCTAACNACCTTTTTCCACCCTGATTATGCCATCACTATTTTGCAAAGTGGGGAGAAGTTAAAAGCTGGCCACATCGCATATTGGCGAGAATTCACTTGAATGATTCTAATTTGGCCTCAACCACAACCAAAAGGATGGAGATGGTTACATGACTCATCAAAACGTTATTGCCATTTCCTGTCAGGTTCTTAACCTCGGTTCGGTGAGTTGCTTCAGGGGATCCGGTATAAGCATGATTCATTTTGTGCCTCAATAAAATGTATTGTCTTCCAATAACGAAGGGTCGGCTGAACACACGGGGCAAACCTGTGGGTTTCAGTATCTCCAATACGATTAAAAAAAACTTGTGCTAAGGTACCGTATACCATTGCCAAATCGTGTACAAAGGCTGTATGTGAAACTAGCACCCGAACAACTTTAAATTTTTGTGCTTGGCTGCAAAGCGCAGGCGGCACCGCATCTCGGTGCAACATTACGGGGTACCGGAAGCCTAAACAGGTTGAGGATCACTGACGTACGTAGTGGCATGCACTTGACCTGAAGTGAACCTGTCGCGTGATAAAAAAATTATTTGGAAATTTGCTGATCAATAACACGTTGCATAAAGAGCAAGTGAGGGTTAACACCACGGCTTACTGAAGTACGGTAGGCCGCGATGAAACCTTCACAGAATGTAACCAAGAAGACTGCGTAACGCATTCACAAGTTCGACTTTGCAGGTATTAGGGCCAGTTTCAGAACCTGCAGGTGAAGAGTTTTAAGCAGGCTGTTACTTTCGGTGCAAGTGATCCGGAATTTTCGAATTCTTTCCCTGCATTTGTGGTGTGATCCGTGCTACTTGGGTCAGCGCTGGATCAATGTCAAGAAATGCATCGTATTCTGATTGCAAGCAATATATCGGAAGAAGAGATACAGCTAGAGTGTCCACCTAAAATACTAACAACCTATTGCACCCCCTTAGTCTGCTCGTCAGAATCGACACGAACAATAATCCACATCTTTATGACATTATGACAATGACAGACAAAACGAAGCAGTAACCAACTTGACGCCAAAACAAACGAAAGAAGGCAGTACAGTACGTTTCAAGATGACATCACGCAAGGCAATTTTATTAATTTACTGTTGGTTTCAGCATTCCATGATATAAAAAGTGAAACATGCGGAGTATGGCCTAAGAATATGTTCAAACTGGGCATTGCATGCAGATTAAAGCCCGCTCCATGATTAGATAGAAATGAGTTATTCGCAGTATTTTAGTCAGGAAGTTGCCGTGATAATAAACATGCAAGCCGACCTGCGGTGTTATTTATTTACAAAGCGAATGATTGGTTACGACCAAAAGTCCGGAGAAGTCAAGAGTTGTTGCTCGCTCAGCTTCATTAATTTGTTCAGGGAGTTAACACTCAGTTGCTTATTTGACCGGAGGTGCGCTTGAGAGTGACCACATAATTGTGATAGTAAGGCTTTTGTAGTTATTGAAAGCTTTGGGTACAGCAGCAACTAAACCGGTGCTAAGAACACGTGTTGATATAATTCAGATGTCTATTCTGAGCAGCCCCTTGCTCGATTCTTCCAACAAAAGAAATATTTGTAGAAATATTGGTTCAAGTCGTAGTTTTAGCAGAACAACCATCTTAAGAAGTTGCAAATTGAGAAGGTTGAAACGAAACGCAGAGAAACATGGAGTGCAAAAACGAAAATTAGTTAAACCTATGACAAGACTTCAACGAAACATCAGCTGAAATTAAGTGTACACAGCAAAACCACTATTCAAGCGACGCTTTTGGCACAGGTGAGGTACGAACGACCAAGAAATACTCCACGTAGCAGTGACATTTACCAACAGGTTTTGCTTCACACCGCCTGCGGCAACGCGTTGCGTCCACCAAGAGCGCGTATTCGAACAATGCGAACAAGTCCCACACTGACGGTCAAAAGAACAGGTTTCAATGCCACCAACCTGGCAATGACAGTTTTATGGACCGCAGAACGCTGCTTTGCCATTTACCGAGTCAGCATGAGTAAGACCAACACAGAGCGCGCATCAATGACGGCAACCAGAAAAAACGCCGCTAAGGGTTTTTGTTAGGATTTTGAGGTTCGCTGTTGGGTTATCTACTTTTCCTATCATCACCTTTCCGGGTTTTAACGAGGCTGTAACTTTTTCGTCAGAGACGTGGCGAGGAGCGTCGCGTCTGCGCAGAATCTAGTTAATTACCTAACATCTCCCATTTGACACGTCGTGTGACTCTTGGAGCTTTTAATTGTCGTGTGACTCTGTGTGGTTCATTGAGCTATATGATAGGTCAATAGTTTGATCTCGGTTAGACTAGGGAGTCGCAATGCTTTTTGCTACAGCCCAGAACGCTGAAAACCACACCTCAAGTAATTAATGTGTTTCAAAATGCTGATGGTTCGGCAAGTGGCTGAGTATGCGATTACCACTTGACTAAATGCGGGTTCAAGAAAACGTACTCGACACAGGCAATCACCATACGCAAGAGTCCTATAGATTAGTCACATGGTTCGGAGGAATAAATAGAATTTACAGAATTCCACAACGTTTGGAAAATGTGCATACGAAAGCTTCACTGCAAACTCGATTCAAGCGAAAGTCCTAAACAAAAAAAGAACTTCCATCATGTTTCACGAAGGGTAATTACTTTATTCGTAGGATGGATACACACCAGATAAACAAGCAACAATCAATTAATTTAATTAAATTACATTGAATGATTCCGAAAACAACTATTCTAATCATCCGTTGAAAACCATCAAAACAATCGTTTTTCAGAATGTCCAACATGATATTATTAAATTTATTGGTTGTTGCATTATCGCTTTTCATGCGCTGACGCGCATTAACCTGTGCATGAAGGAACATCAGCGCAGTTGGCCGGTCATTAAAATGGTTGACCAATGTGGACGTTAAGCTTTTACCGTTCATCGGTGAGTATTTCCGTAACTTCGTCGTCGTGAAATTTCGGAAAAGTGGAAGAAGTGCTTCTGGGTGCGCAAGACACAACTTTAATATCAAATCGAATTACTGCTGTCACTTGAATAACAAACGGCGTAGATTTTTTATACGATAAAAATAGCGTCATCGCAGCCATTCGAACCTTGGACCACATAAGTGCACTGAAACCGCAAGGCCGACAACGCGGCGGACCAACCCATGAAACGAAGTCACCAATTACGAGTACTATGACGACTGTACCAGTAAGGACGGGTCTGACCGCATAGCGATCATGCGTTGGATTGCAACGGCTGCTTCTGCGCTTTAGACTCATTCTTCACCTGCAACAAAACACGCCGGGTGAAAAAACGAGGCTCGTCACGCAGCGCGTCGCACTTGGTGAAGGAAAAAAGGGACAGCGATTATTGTTTGCACCATTTAACGTCGCAAGGACATTTCCGGATGCATTTTCTTACCAACAGTTAAAAACAGACGCAAGCAACAACAGGCTCAGCCGGCAAAACAAAATACAAGTTAAGTCTTTATACAATGCAAAGCAAACAACACATCAACATGCCCGCGAGAGTATTATAAGAGACAGTACGACAAAGCCCGTTGTTTTCAGCAGCCAGTTAAAAACGTAGCGTGTAAATCTCAACACCAGTTTTAAGCTGATAATCACAAGTTACAACAACGAGCCACATTTGCGAGGCTTGTATGAATAATCAAAAATCATGTTGGGTAGAAAAAATTATAAAATTAAAAATTCATACAATTTCTCGGGCGCCGTTAAAGATCCTTCGTGTAATGGACGCTGCATACGTGTTTGAAATGGCCTGGTATAGCGACGGATCATCACAAACACTAGAATCCCAACTAGATACAAATTCAACCGAGATGTTTCATTTTCCAGCAGCATTCAGCGAGAAATTGTATGGACAAAAACAGAGCGTCAGTTCGAACGCAAACTTGTAAACAAAAGAAACATGCAGCTTATGGCGAACAGTGTTGCCACTGCTGTGTTTTTTCACTAGATCTGGGGTTTTTCTGTTTTATCTGGGGTTTTTGTTGAAAATCTGGGTTTTTTCACTCTGGTCAAATTTTAGAAATGTATGTTGTATTACTGTATTTTCCATTCAAGAATACAGTAATTTCACAGGCGTAATATGTGCAGATGCAGTAGCCAGTAGATGAGTAGGGCTTGGCTTTACCAAATTGTTTGAAATATAATGGCTTGCAGATTAAGCACTAACTAGGCATAGGTCAGCACTCTAATCTATCGCTGACATGTCAAGGGCTGCTTATGCATGATTTCTAAAAGGCTTTTTTTGGTTTTGAAGATGCTGTGGTTGGGAATCTCTTCATTGTTTTATGGGCGCATTGTGATATCAATGTAAAATTTTGAATGTTACATTAGTAGTCAAATATTGCAATGAATGCAATGGTTAGGATGAAAAGAAAACTGTAAGATCTTGAAAGTATCATGTACCTGTTTCAATTTGTGCATTTAAGTGAAAGTAAAAGAAAACATTAAAATGTTTTTTCAGAAAAGATCTAACTAGCTTTTTTACGTTACTTCCTGTATTTCATTTGCTGCTAGTCTACTCGTATATTGTCAGTATGTTTAAAATTAGACTTGAACTTGTTAAAAATATGATGCAAACAATGCATATTACCTTAATTTTTATGTGCAAGTACCGGCAGCGTGCGTTTCAAGTTTGGTT
>JGI24158J21664_10009054_pt1 | contig 13286 bp, 4 predicted proteins | sample Ectturendosymbi3_FD_21664 | JGI IMG/M metagenome (IMG submission 21664) | reverse complement strand
AAAAAGGTTGGGAACCACTGGGATAGACAGTAACTGGAAGCTGCATGATCAATTGTTTGCTTTTTGCAGATGATTTGGTACTGCTTGCATTTTCTGACCAGGATCTTCAACTGAACTTGATCGGTTTTCTGCTGCATGCGACCAAGCGTGTAGGAAGATCAGCACTGAAAGGACTGAGGTATTGTCTCTCCAGACACCCAAGGCATGCAGTGCACATTGCAAGTAAGCGACAATACATTGCAGCATGTGAAGAAGTTCCATATGCCTTGGTGTGGTACTTACGAGTGACGGAAGACGGAATAGGGAGATTGATAAACGGATTTGCAAAGCAAACACAGTTCGGCGTGAGCTTTATCGGTCTATGGTCATAAAGCGGGGATTTCAAAAAACACCGCAAAGTTGTCAGTGTTTAAATCGATCTTTGTTCCGATCCTCACGTACGGTCATGAATGTTGAATAAGGACTGAAAGAGTACTGTGCTATATGATGTGCGAAAAAGTGCGCAGCTATGATATTCGTAAAACCCTAAATATTGAGCAACTTCTCCGAATCAAGAGATCCCAGCTATGTTGGTTCGGCCATGTGTCCACATCTTCCTAGGAAAGATTGGCGAGGCAGGTCCTTCAGGCTACAACCACAGGTAAACAGCCAAGAGGTGGTCCAAGGACCAGTTGGCGTGACTACATCTCCAACCTTGCTTTATTCCGTCTTGGTGTAAATCATAGCAGAACCACCTGAGATTGCTGAAAACCGCTGGTATTTCTAATCTTCTTAGGGCTACTGCCCTCGGGACCCGCTCAGAGGCAAAGAGTGTATGAAAATTAATGAAAGAATGTTTCTGAATGCAAAATTGATGCAAGGCTTTTATTTTGTTTCCTTGTGCTTGGTGGATACTGTGCACTGTATTCTCATGCGACTGGCTGCTGTTCATTCTCCGTGGTGGTTCAATCAAACAATTATAATTCATAACGCAAGAATAGACCTCATGTCATTCATTGTGCACAAAAGTTACACAGATTCCGCGGAAACGGCTGCTAGAACAATGCTCACGTGTGATTAAGAAAAAGGAAACACTGTTGCAACAGTTTGAAAAACTTTGTAAATAACCTTTTCATTTTTCTGCATCGTGCGCAGTAAACACGTGAAATCATTACAGCTGCACTGCACACCTGTCAACCATCAAATTATTATTTTTGAAAAGGCAAAACGTTGTTTTATCTGCATAAGTTAGGATGAAGTCATTGCGACACTATACCCTCACACCTGTTCTTTTGAATGGCAACTCGACACGATAACCATGCATATTAACTTCTCGACAGCTTTATTTTATCATCAGTTTGCTGGGTGCTGCATTATTTCGTACCAAAGGATTTCACATGTAGCGACTTTGATCTCCTTGCCATCCAACCCGCACTTTCTCGAGTTCTGTTTACAAGCACACTTACCTCGGCAGCGGCTTTCACTGCTTGAGGCAGAATGGCCAACATGAATCTCATGGAGCTGAACACTGTGATGATTGTGAACGCCTGACAAAAATATGTGTAACATTTTGTAAAAGAAGTTGTATCATGCTACTTGAGCAAACCCATTTTCATAGCAACATTCTATTATTTTAAACGCACAGACGTAGTAAGCTTGCCACGAGGAAATTACGAAGTCGCACTGATGCAGTTGTTTGCTTCATTTTGATTTAAATCCAGACAAGGAGGAAAGTTTGGCTTTTTCAAATGATTTTGTTGTGTGCACCTAGAATTTGGGTTTTTGAAGCCTGCATAAAGAACTAAAACCTTCAAAAAGTGCATCTCTACTCCTCTTAGCGAATGAAGTTTTCATTTTGTTTTCCTAAATGAAAGTGATATTTTAAGTTTCATCACTAATCAGTTAAATTTAAAAGTGCTAGGTGGAGATCTACAAGAGTGTTTGCATTTTCGGAAATGTAATTCCGCACCGATAGGGTGCAGCAAACACCCGCAGAGCACCAAAAGCCTCTTAAAATAATTTGATCGCTGCTAAAACACAAGCCATACAACTAAGATTTTTTCTAATTATCACTTCGTAAACGCAGGATTTCATATCGGATAGGCTGTGGGCAACATTTTTCCCATGTGGGATTTCACGCAAGCATCAATTAACTCACTGGGAAATTCGCGAACTGGTTGAAGTAGCCAAACCCTGTATATTGGTGGCAACTCTTCGAATAAGCGCCAGGGCTATGACACAGTGAAGCTTGACAATGGGTGGAAACTCTTCTACGTCGGGGTTGGGCCAACACGGCCTACACAAGGCTAAGGCGGGGGTACTCATAAGCCCTCAGCTGGCACGTTGTGTTGAGAGTGGTATTTGTGTACCGAGTGTATCAATCGGTTTCAGTAGTTTTGAGGGACTCTGATCGGAGTCTCATAATACCACTTCAATTTTCGCCCAACGCACCAAGCAACGCCATCATTTTGTGTTAACATTAGGAAACCTATGTTGCCGAGGTATTTATGTATAGTGAATGCCAGCAGTGCTGCTATTCAAGATCTAGAGGTGAATTTTTATCGCTGTCCACTTGCATCGTCCGCAAACAAGCAAATCCCAAGCATCCCTTGTGCGGCTTTTAGTAATCTTTCTGTAACATATTCTATTTGAATAAGAGCTGATGATGCCTATTCCGTAGGCGAAATATATACTCTGTAAGAGTTTATATAGTATCTGAGTCGTTGCTGGGAAAGGATTCCTTTAGATAGCAAGCGTCTTTCAGTAGGCTAACACCTCTAAAATTTTGTGTAACAGGCTTCGTTAGTGCAATAAAACAAAACGTGTCAATGGACTTGTGGTAAAATATTTTTGTGCGGCTCTCTGACAGAATCGTAGGTCTGGATTTGGTTCCCTTCAGCGAAATGGTTTAGAACCACTGTTGTAGAAGAAAGAAAAAGGTTAACTACCACAACATCTTACTTTCTACTAAGAATGATCAAACCGGGTCTGTAGTAGTGCAGCGATCTAAAAACAACTGGGATATAATGAGTAGGTATAGGCTATAATAAAGTGTCTATAGCTTTTGTAGCTGTGTAGTCATGCTGTTAGCAGGGAGCATGATTAAGACATGATACCGTTGCAGATTTTAAGCGTGAAATGCAGCAACGCCATTGTAAATAAGGAGTTAATATTTGAAACAATTAGGTTTGCTAGAAAGGTTCACTAAATTACTGGCAAAGTTCACCAGGAGACATTGCGATTACAAGCAGTAGCATAACATGCAAGTTATAAATATAATTGGTAGCGAACTGGCATTGCTTTGCATAGCAGTGCATTATCAGAAGGGTATAAAAATCAGTGTAAACAAATGTGGACTTTATTGAAGTTTTCGTCTGTGGAAAATAATCTATGTTTTCAGTACGGTAACCAGTCTTATTTTCTCCTAAGCTTTGCAAGTTATTTTGTGCTTTACTTTGCAATTCATCACTGCTTACTATGAGTGCAAAAGATGAGAAATCAGAAGTTTGCAGCTATTTTAAAAAAGTCAAAGGTGAATTTCTTGTTAGAAATCATAATATTTCTTTGAACAACGGGCTTTTAAACACATCTTCGCATTTGTGTTAATGCAAATGTGTGCGTGTTTGAAAGAACACATGAGATCGACTATGTGTTTGGGGCTCTTTGGCCTCTGCAATGGTTTGCCCGGGCAGTGCTATTAGCTGGAATCGTCAAGACTGCAACAGGCAACGCATGCAAGAAGTGCAAAACACTGGGTCAGTTGGGACAGGTCTGTGTTAAAATGCTCGGTCACAAATGTAGTTTTTCAAACAGCCATTTTCTTGATTCTGGTCGTAAAAAATAACAAAAAGTCCTCAGGCATTAACGGCAAAACCAGCAACTGCCTTTCCAGAAATTGTTTATATTACCGTTATCTTGAGTTACGTTTCTGCTAGTAAATGTTCTCTGAATCGTCTGGACCTGTGATTGTTGTTTTTTTCGCTGATTTCCTCATGGTAAGAGCGCTGATTGTAAAAAACTACCAGATGAAATTACTCAAAATCGTTTCGTATGTTCTCTTAGTTTTGTGAACTTGATTTAGTGCATTTTCCATTCAACTTGAGCCACACCAAGACAATTGAAAATATTTAATGTGTGAAAACGAACAGAAGCCGGAGCCATGAAGAAAGAGAGCTCCGGAGACGGAGCCACACTCATGAAAACCAACAGCTCCGCATCTGGAGCCACGTTTATGAAAACAAGAGCTCCGGAGCCGGAACTGTATCATTTTCACGACGGCTTCGCAGCCCTGAAGTAACCCATCCTGTGCCGGGCACATAGACAATCCAGAGTAAAAATTCAACAGATAAATTGCTTTAGCAACAACCTCCAACAATTGCATCATAGTAAATTAAAATTTGCAAGAAACTAACAAGTCATAATAGTAGGCTACTGAAGTTAACTCAATGGTCGATTAGTCATTGAGCATTTTTGCCCCCTTTGTGTTGTTTCTTCCCCCCTATCGCCCTCTTTGTTTTTTTCGCCCCCTTGCCTATCAAAATCGCCCACAAAGGGGGGATTCTTCCCACTTTGAGAAACACTGATATGAGAATGGAGAAATGAAATTCCTTGATTCACTATTTACGCTGCGTGGTCCATCATATTTTACCTTACTGACTCAACAAAGAGCAGTCAGTAACATTACAAAGAAATTGCAGTTAATTTAAGTGAATAGCTGACACAATTTAAGCAAGAACATTCATTGATAGAAATGGGTTTTTGAACACATCCTCCGCAATCTGTTGCAAAAAGCAGGTACTGCAAAATTCGCTTACTTAAGCAAAATGAGTCCACAACAGTGTGTCACAAAGTATGGCGTCTAATACAGTACGACGATTAAACAGTAACCTATTACGATTTATGATTACAATAACAGCCTTATTCCGATTGTAGTATTGTTGGGAAATAACCTGCATCATATAAAATTAAAAATTATGAAGAAGTTTTATGCCTTACAGCAACTTTTGCAATTGATTCACTCAGTGATTTAGACAAATTTTGACTAGAGCAAATTTTGCACAAACATTCGCTTCTATCCCACAAACCCTAGAATCGCTCTATACGCTCAAAGCTAATTTCGTTCCAACCTTCGATGCATCAAGTGGCTTCCCGAGAAGTGTGTGCACGGTGAAGGTAAGAACTGTTGAGAAGACCGGGACGATCGGTACCAGCGAAGCTTGCATACTCTGAATGAAACCGGCTTTGCTCAGCAATCGACGTTCATGCTTTCGAATGATTGCTTGAAAAAACAAAAAGCGTCATGAAACTAAGGATCTGATGAACGTACATGAAAGGAAAAGTACTGCAAAGGATTGGCGTGCAGAAAAGGCGGGCTGCTTTTATAGTTGAAAATGTCAAGACATGCTCGGCAGGCCAGTCGTTGTTCTATCATCTGCTTTTGTGTAGCAGAAAAAACGCAACAGTAGAAAAAACAGAACTGGAAAAATTTCCAACAACAAACTTTCTTTTTTTAAAATCACACAAATTTTCTTTCAACCGACTTGCTGAAAGAACAATTATGGAACGTGTCACGTATCCAATAATGCAAAAAGAAAACCAAATAACTAGTTTATTTACCAACCTATTGCTTTAGCAAAGCTTTTTTCCCACGCGTACATCTTGATCAGTTTTACACAAGTCAGGATTTCATTCATCATTCTTATTCTCTTGTCAGTTATTCTGACGCATTTCCGTCGATATTTAGCCATGAGCTTTCCCAATACCATCTGCAAATCAACTGTTTAATAATTTTGTGCCGTTCGTAAAATGTAATGACAAGAAATACTTGTGTTCGATTTCTTTTAGAAATCTATTCGAAATGTTTTCGGTTTTCAGCAATACATGATTTTACTTCTAATTAGTGGCGTTCTGCCAAACAAGAAGTGGGTAACGCATTAGCAAACTAAACTAACGATGTAATGTATCATGGTAAACACAACCGGGATTTTTCTGTTGAAAAATTCACAAAAAATGACCAGTAGGTGCTGATATTACAGGACATGAAATTGCAAGGAAATGCCATTTGGGCTGTGGAAGAGTTGGGCCACGAGTTCCTCTTCACCTCCCTCGACTACGTCACTGCTTTCAACACATGATTATATCTGATACTCAAAAACCGGTTAAACTATTGTCAGGAGTCTACGTGAACATTTTAACAAACAACCTTTAAACTGGCTTCTTCATGCAATGCATAGTTACCTGAAGAGGAATGTAGGATGCAAATGCGATGATTCCAATTATTGCCGTCCAGCCCAAAAACACACAACTAACTACTGCAGCCACTAAAATCATGACAGGAGTTCCAATTAAGATTCCTGAATATATGATCATTTCCGCCAGCCGCTGTCCGTCGTTAGAAAGAAGATTGACAAGCTGAAAAACAACAGCAGCAAAATTGTGAATTAAGGTTTGGCCATTTTTGTCCCTGAAAGTTGAATGAACGTACTCTACAAAATTTTAGCTACATTATGGAAAACAGTCAAAATTGGTAGTTTATTTAAGGCTTGTTGCAGAATCAATGATGAAGAGCCAGCGGAAATTAGCCAATATATCTAAATCGAGCCCCTCAAGTAAGGTTGCTGTGGTTGGAAATACGTGCAATTGTCACAAGAATTTGCATCGATGTGAACTACTGAGGCAAGCACAAGAGAAAGATGGTGATTCTAGGCATCAAACTGACAGAAAAGCAACCAGAACCAACAGAGACCACCTGACGAGACCACTCTCGTGATTCACTCTAATTAAAAATCACTCTAGTTGCACTATCATTATATACGGATGAGGAAATTTCGATCATTCGCTTGTGGTGACTATCGCAGTGACTTGATACTTATGGGCGCCATCTACCCTGACCACTTTATTTACATGTGGCACCACATCCAGGCCGCCACACAGTGCATTTTTATGAGGGATACAAGTGACAATATCGTATAAAGCTGAAATAAATCAAACAGAAAAGCAATTAAGATTTCACCTCTCCAACAGATTTGTCCTTCAGATTTCGAAGGCGAGCAATTTTCTTGAAAGCCATTGTCAACACAGCACCTCGGGCCCGAATCGCGGTTCTGAAAACAACATGTTTGATTTATCCAAACACGTGCATTCAGTAAAGAAGGCGTTCTAAGGCTTCCTTGAGTAATTTCAGCCAAACGTTTCGAATGCTGCAACACAACTTAACAACGGTTGCATCATGTCAATTGAGCCTTTTCACTTCTGGACGACCAGACACATCACTACGAAGTCTTTTAGCACTTTATCCAACACAAACGTCGACAAAGACTATGTCTAAGCAGGCCCGTAACCAGCTTAGGACGCCAGGTGGGGCGAAGTGTTATTTGAGAAGGGCCCAATATTTTTAAACTATGTCCAATATTTTTAAACTATGTCCAACACATTTTCCAGGGGGCGAAAATAATTTTTTGGGGGGCTTCACACCCTGTGTCCCCCTGGTTACGGGCCTGTGTCTAAGTCGACAAAGACTTGACGTAAAGTTAGTCAAGTTGTAACTGTACAGAAGTGCACTCGTATCTGCTGACAGCGTGTCAGGGAAATAGACAGGCCCGTAACCAGGGGGAGCGGGGCGGGTTTCGCCCCCTGCAAAATTTTCGCCCCCTCCCTTAGAAAAATGTGTTGATCATAGTTTAAAACTATTGGACATAGTTTAAAAAATTTGGGACCCTCTCTGAAAACTCTTCGCACCCCTGGTGTCGCAAGCTGGTCACGGGTCTGGAAATAGAAGTTCACGTATGTCACAAAATAAACTTTTCAAGACAGCCGTTATGCGACACTGCTCGAGACAGTGGTTTGGAGGTATGAGCTCTGAAAATTTCGGATTGAGGCAAAGGAGCTGGAACGGTGTTATGAAAGAAAAGAAACCAATGGTCGCAGGTAAGCAAGTGTGGGTTGAAAACTCAGCGGCCGACGATGCGTGACTCCCAACATCAGAGATGATTAGTCAGCGGTGTAGGAGGGAGGGGCGCAGGGAGTGCAAGCGCAACCCCAAACGTTTTGATTTGGTAAAAATCCGGGCAAAATACGTGTAAATCTGGGCAAAATTTGTGAAAACGTTTGGAAAATAACTGAAAATCTGGGCAAAAATGGTGCCCAACGTGGGTTTGCTTTGAAATAAAATGGCGTCCAACGTTTGTAGAATCACATGAAGACTTTTTTCTTTTTTGGGAGGTCATCCCGAAATAAGGTCTGCTTGAGAAAATGTTCGCACAAAAGGTGGCCCAAAATTTTTTCGGGAAAGATTGGGAAAATTCGGTGCTTCTTTTATTAGCATGCAGTGCAACCTAACTCTTTCAACCAGGCTTCTTGTTTCAAGTATTCTATCATTGTGGTGTTGTAGATGATCTTCAGGGAACAGAAAGAGAGCTGAAAACGAGTAGCTTGCAATAGTGTTTAATGAACGTTGGTTACGGAGGCATTCAAAGAGATGACAGATGCTCACACTGACTCGGGCACAAACGTCTGATTATGTTGATTAAAACTCACCTGTAATTGATTGCCCACATCAGAGCAAACATCAGCGATCTGAAAAAACCGGATGCCATCAATGCGATACAAAGACCGATGCCATAGCCAAGAGAAGGGGATGGCAACGAAGCGAAGTTGACCAGTTTGTCGACCAGAAAGGCCTAATGGAATAACAAACATTCTTTCAGCCTAAGTTAACAACAAACATTTGAAAGCTTGCAATGCATCCCGGCCAGAGGCGAATTTTCATTTTCGGGTCCCTGGGCTATTTTCAACTGGGGGCCCTTCTGTTCTGGAAGGTTTGCGACGACTGATGTCATACAAATTAGCATGACGTCAGTGCACGTGCTCGTTATATTCACTGAAAAGTTGTTCCAATTCATAAACATATTACTTTATTATGAATTCCGTCGATTTCAGGAACAAAAACAGTCACGGTGAAACTAACGAAAAAGGCATCGATAAGGTTATCTGACCACACTCCCATTCTATATTTATTGAGTACCACACTGGCCTCGTGTAATCTGAAAAATGGATTCAGGCGTTTTGTTCCACACGTTACACGTAAGAATGACCAATTCTCAACGCCATAAAAAGACAATGCTCATCGTCATTCACTTCAGTGTTGCCAAGTGGTATATTATATATATTCCAAATTTGAAAATTTTGCTATATTTTGAAAGTGCTTGGTATGTAAATTTTTGATTTGGTAGATGTGAAAAATTTGGTAGGCTATATATTTGGTATATTTTTGGTAGAGGGTTTAGTTGAGACTTTAAATCAAATTATTAGTTATTTTGCATGTAAAGCGTAAACAGAGAAATATAGTAGTGTTAAAGCTATATAAAAAGGTTACGTGAATTTGCATAACATGCGAGTTTCGGAAAGCAGAGAATTAGGCTGGAGGAGCGCTGGAACGTTCTGAAAAAACTGAACGTAGCTATTGGTACGCGTTTTTAGTTAGCCAATGCATCCTAAGGTTGGAAGTTGCGCATGAGAGTCTCATAAGATTTAGAGAAGAGTAATTTATAGAGTTTGCATGGCTTGCAAAGCAGGATTCTACTGGTGCTGTGTTTCCCTTTTGGAAACAGTGCAAAATATAAGTTAGAAACTGCAAATCAGCTAGTATACAGCAGAACAATGAAGTGGACCACAAAAATAGTAAAAAACTAAACATGCAGTTTTAGGTGTTGAAAAGTTGAACACTCCAGTGGTTAATAAAGCTGTCACTGTTTTAAAGTTGAGAAAATAGAAATTGAGGTTGCAGCTTCTTTGTGATGCCACTGCACAACAGCAACTGTTGATCATCTAAGTCAGGGTCTCCAAAGTTTTTGTCCGAGGGCCACATAAGCTAATTAAAAATATGTCGAGGGTCGGACGTTTTACGCAAAGTGATTGTTTCAGGATATGTTCTATCAGTGTGATCCAACTGCAGGCCCGCGGGCCGCACGTGGCCCGCCACAGCGTTTGCAATGGCCCGCAGAAGCATTCAGAAAAATCTTCAAATTTGAAATTTGTTGGAAAGTGCGTGAGGCTACATTTGTTTCACTGAATTACTTGCGCTGTATAAAGTGCATTTGCACAAGTACAATAAATAATATCCTTCTCTGTACCATTTTTATTTATTTATTTATTTTTCGAACAAATTAGAGGGTACGGCCCACCGCTAGCCTTCCGCTGGGGCACCTGTCTGGATGACCTGTGTTTTTTTGGTGCCCCGGCGTTCGTTGTCTTGAAGAGTACATCTGGCGCAATGAACTCAGTACCGCCAAATAAATCTTTCTATCCAGTGGCGTAACTAGAGGTTTGAGCCAGGGAAGGGCGAAACGTAGCTGAATAGAAGTCCCCCTGGCTACCGCAGGGGGGCCACTAGTCAATACTCAGGTAAAAATTAAGAAATTTATAGTGAATCCGTGTGTCGCGGATGTCAAAATTAGCTTTAAAAAACTGAAAACACCCCGAAAAACGCAAAAAATCAACAATCTACTGAACACGAAAAGATTATATATAAATGCAAGCTAAAGGGAGCCTGACTTTACATTTAACTTGCCAAGGGGCGGCTCTCCCGCCCTGCCCCCCGTCAGTTATTTCACTGTGTCTATCTATCCGCTAAACGCGGCCTTCTCCAAGTGGCCCCCCAGTCAAATTAATTACCCACCCATGCAATAGGAAATTTTAATTAGAACAAGCATAACAGCTTTTAAAATAAAAAGGTACAATACTAACAGTGTTAGAGGCTGCAGAGAGCTTCTGAAAATTAGTTAACAAAGATAGATTTCCCGAACTGAAAATTTGGCTCTAAAAATGCACTCGATATTTGGAAACACATACGTGTGTGAGTGTACATTTTCTACGGTGAAGCAAGTCAAATCTGAAAACAGAAATCGAATGGCAGAAGAAAAAACACTGGACGACAGTCTTCGACTTGCACCACTAACACACATATTTCGAAAGGATCGATAGTGTCAGAGAAGCCTCGACCACAGGCGCCCCACTGATATAGATTTACAATAAATTGCTAGTTGCTATTGTGTAAAAATTTTATGACGAACTCACGTATCTTCCCTTTTTGAGTTTTAAATGTTGTTGTGAATCTGTTGTTTTATACATCATTTTATTGGAAGTGGCCCGCGAGTTGTCACAATTTTGTAAAATAGCCCGTAGGTCAAAAGTAGTTGGACCACGCTGTGTTATATCATGGTTGTAGTCAGGGTCAAATTTTTACCCAGGCGAATATATTAATTACGTCACCGGTTTGGTATGTTGTCAAAAGCATTTTATGGCAACCTAACATCTTGCCCTTATTAATCTAGGCGGCAAATTTATGTTGATAATTTGGCCCTTCGAACTTTCTGAGTTGTGGAAGCCTGTTCTAAAGATCTTTTGTTAGCGGCATAGTAGAAAAACGTGCGTTGGACCAAAACAAAACCACAAATATAATTGCTTGCAGAAACGCTGGAAATTCTCCTTACTCCCAAAATATTGGGGCCCCCCGAAATTGGCGGCCCTAGGCTTAAGCCTTCTTAGCCTAATAATAAATCCGCGCCTGATCCCAGCGAACAATTAACTTTGTCTGAAGGTATTTAGCCGATCACAGTAGTTTGAGAGGATTCTACGGCTGAGATTTATGTTGTCTGCATTAAAACATTGCATGATTCTTCCTGTAAACTCTGGCAAAGTTCAGAGAAATCTAGAATAAATGCGTAGATTGTAGTATTGGAATATCTTAAACAGCAAGGCAATAACTTACATGTAACAAACGATGAAGTAGGTACATGTAACGTATTTGAACCTTGACTACGGATAACAAAGCCGGCGAAGCAACGGGGTATATGCGAATAATTAACAGCAATACTGCATCCCCATTATTCCCTGGGATTTCCTTACCGGACCGATTACTCCAGCTGAAACTGAGAGCGATACTGACATCGCTGAAGCTATCATACGGGTCCTGACGTAGCGGAACACGGCTCGTTGAATGGACGGAACACCATTGTGTGCTTTTCCATCTTCCTCGTATAATCGGGTCAATCTGGAAAGAACGGACACTGCGTCATGCACCAAAAATCCATGACCCTGATTTCTTGAAATCGTAGCTGGCGTGGTATGCAGGTTCTTCGAATGTATTAGATTGAATTACGGAGTTGAAGCATTTTTGTCAGCATTCCAGCCATCAAAAGGCCGCTTGTTCAAGGCTTGTGAGGCAACACTTCCTAGTAGCGGTCTGTGAACCGGTAACCGGCCAAGCTGAAAAGCACCCATGTCTGTCCATCAAATGGATCAAGCTCTTAGGTAAACACTCGCTCTTCTTTTACTTCGATAGCCGTCTCCATTTGGGCGTATTGCTCTGTGAGCTTTAGGTTGCCATGACTACTGCTTTGGTCAGTTGTTGTGGATAACAATATATTTTAAGTTGATTGCACGACCACACTGTTATACTGACGTTATTCACTGCAATCATTCGCAATATGCAGTATCTCCGTCAGAATGTGTAATGCGTATATTGCGCAGTTACGTTTGATTTAGATCGAGTCTTTACTCGTGTACAGTATGTCTAGCACAGAAATTCTTAACCTTTTTTTACATATGTTACCCCTTTATCGAACAAAATTGCCAGATTAACTCCCACTACACTCAGTGATGCTCATTTATAGAAAATACGAATGAACAAGCTCCTTCAGTTTAGAATGATTTACAAAAATTTACATTGGCTGCAATTTATTGTTCAGTAAATTAACCCCCTTGGAAGATGAAATTTACCCCAAGGGTAGATTTACCCGAGGTTAAAAACCACTGGTCTAGGAGAAATGTTTTTGAGGTTCATATGCGATTTTAATACTTCCAATATTCACAGAAACCTAGGGAAGTTTGACTCATTTCATGTGATCGAAGAAACCTTTTTGCAGCTAAAAGCAGATATTCTGCGAAAACAAAATAGCAACAGTTCGGATTGGCTGAAAGTCTGCTAAAATCTATTTTGTTGTTGTTAACTAAACGATAACCTGTTGTTGCTGAATAAATAATCTACGCGTTACACTGAATTGCAGACACCCATCACGTCGCGCATAACCCTAGAATAAAACAGTATAGTATGAAAAGTGGATAGAATGTTTTACACAACACGGTCAGTCACCTCTCTGTTGCCGCTTCTGCTCCATCGTATTTAGACAAAGGTGGAAGGTCCTCGATGGTTAAACTCTTGCGAGCGCGGAGTATTGTGTCGGTGAGCCAAGTAAAAGTCATGAACGAAAAGAAGCTTGCATTGTCGACAGGTGCCGGCAGCTTAGTCC
>JGI24158J21664_10009053_pt1 | contig 13286 bp, 7 predicted proteins | sample Ectturendosymbi3_FD_21664 | JGI IMG/M metagenome (IMG submission 21664) | reverse complement strand
TGGTGAAAAAACAACGTTAAAATGCAAAGAATAGCCCAAACATGATAGCATACTCTTTTTTCATGACAGAAAAGATTGCACGGTTGCTAATCCAGAAGTTGTCTTCTGTGTTTTTTGAGAGTGACTATTGCCAGCAACCTCTTTCTAAGCACTAGCAATAATCTGCCAACGTGTTGGTATTCCAGCATGGCTAGTATCTTTTCTATTGTTTTTATATCTTGGTGGAAGGACTCTCCTTGCTCTTCAATCATTGCTTCTACGTTTTCAGGAATATAGTTCACATGACTATGAAAAAAACGAACCTTCACACTCATATTGCATCCTAATTTTTCGTAAGAATTTATCAGCTGTTTTGAAAGGTCGCGATAGTTAGTAGCTTTAAAATATCCAAGGAAGTTTTCGACAACTGCTGTAAGTGACCACCAAGCATTTTTACGAGGGTTGTCAAGGTAAGTGGAAAATAGTTGTCCTGCATTTAAACGTCATACCTGAGAACCATAAAAAATTCCAGCCCTCAACTTTTCAGTGCTCAGCGCAGGGAACTTTTCACACAAATATGCAAAGCGGTCACTTTTACCTATTCAAAGCTTTTGCAAACTGTTTTCATAGTTTGATATGGAAAGGAAGAAGTAATACTTCGTTTGGATAAATCAAAGGAAAATGTATAATATTTCTTTTACCAATCTCAAGTCTTTCTCTCTTTGACCAACTTTCTCTAGACCAATGCTCTTGGCAAGCCCTGCTGTCCCACAGACACACGAAACACGGAAAGTTTGTGTATCCACTTTGTTGCCCAACCAATATGCACAAGTTCTTCTAATTTACTGCAAATCATCCAGTCATGCTCATGAACTATGGTACCAGGCACAGACTATTCTGACATAGGATTTTATTGTAGTTACCGCTTATAACAGGCTACCACTAACTCACTCCCTGTGGACCTACGCAGTTCAACAATAGCTAATAAAGCATTTCAGCATTGAAAAGCACAACTAGTAATTACAAAGTCTGTTTTCAAGTTAAAAATGGTGGGAGATAACTTTTGAAACTTTTGGTGAGGTTTTTCAATATTTTACGAAAAACTGCAAAACGTATGCCCTCTAGCAGATAATCCTGACCAGATAGAAAAAAACGGATTAGATGTTTAGACTCAGCGCCCCCCAAAACCCCCAAACCCGTTACAAACTTCAAGTCCCCAAAATCCTATATACCGGTGTTATCAAACATTAACAAAAGTTCTCAATTCTCGTGCTAAGGCTTTATATGTGCGCCCTACCACGGCTGACTGAACACGATGACGTCATAAAACCACTGCTCAGAGGGGCCCCGCACCTAGGTCTCGCATTATGCCCCGCACCTGCTAGGGCCGGCCCTGTTGGTGGGTGATAAAATAGAGCATTGCATTTGCAATTGACATAGTTTTCTTCATGCACCATCGATTGACAAAATTCATGAAAACTCTACCTATTTAAGAATCGAGACAAGTATTCCAAATTCCTCAGGTAAAAGTGAAGTGATTTGCGACCCACTCAGAATTCAAACATACGTAAAAACGTTCAGTGCCTTTTCTCTACTGTAGATTGTGGTTTCTCAACCGGAGACCACCAAACCACCATTGAGGAGCCATGAGCAGAAGCATACTTCGACTTACGTAAAAACATCAAATCATAAATATATAACGTAAATATGTTAAAACGAAATCTACGTTTTTTGCTGAAGGGAAACAGGCCGCGAAAATCGAAGGTGTCGGTAAATTGACCATCACAGACCATGAAAAGTTGAGAAACGTTGCTTCAGATCTGGGTTGCCCAAATTGTGCTCCTGAACCAGTGGTGGAGGAACCTTTTTCCAAGCGGGGGGGCACAAGCAGGGTTGCCAGATAAAAATTTCAATAAAAAAGCCAAACAATGCAAAAAATAGGCCAGAAAAAGGCCAAACCGACTGTTTAAAGGCCAGTAAAAGCCAAACTTTATTTGCGTTATTGTCATGCCTTTGTCACAAAAAACATCAAAATTACAAGAAAATCAATTTTTTTCTTCGAAATTACGGTAAGATTTAATCTTGCTTGGCATTGTACTAGAACACTGATCTTCCCTGACTTTTCATGGTTGGTGAAATTGCACACTTTGGGCAAAATGGTGCCACAGTTTGGATAGTGATCCGTCGGCAGCTTTCTGCACGAAAGTCTCTCCTATTCACTCCTGCACTTACGATCAGAATCGTAAGAACCCTTCCACTTTAACGTAATTATCGCATTTCTATCGCGAAGTCGTAGACCTGTCTGCAAGCGCCGAGACTGTTTAGTGTTTACAACACAATAGGCACTGCACAGTGCAGTGAGTCCGCACATTTCCAGTGATTACGCAAAAACTTATTTTTGAATTTAACATGCATCAATTATTACTAATATCGGAATGCGTGCGTCTGATATAGCATTTATCACAAAAACTTTGCAGATGCGTTGCCGAAAAAAGTGGAATAGCAATATTTTCCTTCATAAGAACCTATTCCAGCATAAAAAAGGCCAAAAGAGAGCCAAAAGGCCAAACGCATTTTTAAGGCCGACTTAAGATGAGGCCAATAAAGGCCAAAAAGACCAACTAAAATTTGTTCGGCCAACCAACTTGAAACGAGGCCGACTTCCACAAAGTTGGCCGAAAAAAGGCCAATCTGGCAACCCTGGGCACAAGTGCACTTTATAAAAACTATGGAGAATTTTTTTCATTAAGCGATTTTACTTTAACAAGAGATCAACACTAATTGTGTTGTCTAAACTTATTTAAGCAAAATTCTAAATGCAAAAGTGGGGGGCAGGCCTCCCCAGAAAAAAACTAGGGACAAATTCAATTGATTCCGCCTCCAAATTGGAAAAAAAGATTTCTCCCCACCTGGAAAAATGTGTATGACATAGTTTGAAAATATTGGACATAGTTTAAAAATTTGGCCCCCTCTCAGAAACCTCTTCGCCCCACCGGCTGTCCCAGGCTGGTTACGGGCTTGGCCAGGTCATTTCTACAATTGCTTTCAAGCCACTATTTAGTTCCAATCGGTTATCAAAGAGAACAGACCAATACTGAAATCAGGGCCGTCGCCAGGATGTCGCAGCAGGGGTGGCAAGAAATCACAAGGGGGAGCACATTTTTAAATACAATATTGGATGTATGCCGCAACCGCCACGAAAAAGTCGCTTGCGATATGTAAACTTTATTCACATTTAACTCAACCCAGAAATTGGTACAGACATGAACGCCAAACCGGCTGAGCAACGTCATTTGATGTTATTGCAACTTGGGCAAGGGAAGAGACAAGAAATAGCATATTTAGCAAATTGTTAAAACTGCTGTCTCCTTGTGGATTGTCCTCGCTTTTCACCTTTGCCCCTCGCCTCATCTTTCATGTCATACAAGCTGCAGCATACCAGGCGGTTCGCTATACAGCAGAAATAATGCAAGTAGACGATACAACGCGGCAATTGAAGCGCAAAAGCAGAAAGAATGTCACCCTATGAACCTCTCCGAATAGAACAAAATTCGTGAAAAAATGGTTTTGACTCATTTTTGGAATCAACATAGCTCTGCTATCTGTTACATTTAAATTCTTCAATATACTCAGAGCCGGATTACCTGATGCTATGCCCTTAGTAGGTTAATCCAATTGTGAGGTATCATCTCCCACTGTTACTAGGGAAAATAGAAAAGCGCTAAGCCGATAATGACGATACTGACGCTCTAAAACAGAGGTTCCCAACTTGGGGTACATGTACGCCCAGGGGTGCATTTGCCTACCTGATGGAGTGCATTTGAGGTTAGCAAAATAAGAGAAAAAATAGTTACATTATATTCATTTCGAAATATTTATACATATATCAAAATCATATNCATATTGTTAAATATATCTATGAATAACCATGATAAAATATTTCGTCATACGAGATTTTAGGGTACATGTTCATTGTTCATCTGTCGAAATGCTGAAGAGGTACTTGCTCATGTGTCGGAATGCTTAAGGGGCACATGGGAAACAAAAGGTTGGGAACCCCTGCTCTAAAAGTACGGTCAATAAAAATTCGTAGATCCTTACTGCGAGTGCCCCACGATGACTGCGCTTGTTCTTACTTTCGGCACAAAAGCCTTCAATGACTCAGAATTGTGTAATGAGTGCATGGCTGGCGGGAACACTACTGCAATTTCGACAGGGGCTACAAACAAAAACGTCACCGTTAAATTTTTGAAAAAACACGTGGCCTACGTAAACTTTACATCTCCTTTTTCTTCGCTGTACTCAACAGTAGCACCAAAAATATACAATTTCCTAAAAACCAAACACACTACACATATAGCCTATGCAGCGGCAGTAAGGACAAGGGCTGTAAAAATCTCGCATACACGCGCAAAACACGTCAAGTAAAACATCCCAAATGGCTGCAACTACCAGGATCACGATTCGATTGTTACTTTTCCAGACTGCAAAGAATCGAATGCANGGAAACCGTCGCGCGAAAGAATGTGAGGCTTAAACTTCCATGATGCTGTCATTATTGAAATACGTGTTAAGCAATAAAACGCTACAATCACCGAATAAAGTAAGGCTGAACAGAGCACAGCAAACAGTTTAAAGGGTTTTGTCCTGGATTCATAACAAAATTGTCTAGGATTTCATTAAAATTTGTTTGCCTAAGTTTGTCATTTTTAATGCACCTAGTACTTAGTGTTGGACAACCTGTCCTGGAGCACTGCGACCCTTTAATTCATTTTTAATTATTTTGAATCCTTAGTAAGACCTTTCTTCTGAGCAGTTTGTGACCATCAAACTGAGAAATAANACTCCGCGTGGTTGGATAGACCAAGAACCACTAATCTAAAGCATCAAATCCAAACGCTGCTCTGTCATTTTCTTGCTGTTTGCTTACTCTTTGTCTCCTTGGGTAGAGTTATGTGGGTGCCATTTAGCAAAATGACTTTTGCTTATTATTAACTCATCAAAATTTCTTTGATTTGCTTAGCATGGGAGCAGTACAAATTTGCGCAAGTAATGCACTCAATGGCAATCTGATTTCTGAATGACTGAATAGAAACGCTGACAAAGCAGCTGTATTGCTCAAGATCAGAAAAAGCAACTATGTTTTTATTGAAGGATAATGCTAGCCTTACCTATATTTCATATCTGCAGTATCACCTTTAAACTTTGACCAGATGCTTATCGAAACTTTCGCGTAATACACAAGTAGCAACAATTCAGGCTCTAGCTTTGCAGCCGGCTGTATGAGGAATCTCCTGCCTGGTTCTGCTCCCATCTCCTTGCAGTGATTCAGCTTGTACTTATCATTCAGCAATATTTGTAAAACCATTTGTAAAGATTCTATTTGAATAAGGACTGAAGATGTGTAACACACGAAACTAGTTTCCTTACGCAATAAATTGCGATCGATTCACACACGTAACAACTGACACGATCCACCAAAGGTAGGATGAGTATGTCGACACTACTGTCGGCATGCGGCTTGACCAACAGTCATATTCATGGAAACCCGTTGGAAGACCCTGGTGTTATCGACACAAAATCTGATTAAAATGTATAAAAATTAAAAACATAAATCGTTGACGAATGTTTATTTATTGAACTGATCATATACAGCAACGGCAATTGACTCTATGCGTACTGCAGTTTGCTGGAGGGCCCCTTGGATCTTAAGGCCCTAGGCTTAAACCTATTGGTAAATCCAGCCCTGAATGTACCCAACCTGCGTGTGACTACTCAAAAACTAATTTCACAGTACTCTGTGTTTCGTACAACTTTACTGTTCATCATGAATTAAAAACAAGGCGCGCTCTTGGTTTATCATAAGCGAAAATTTTGTTTACATAAAGCATTCAAGACGCTTATGTTGACAATTCTGGCGACTAAAACAGTGGAATTTTGCGCTTTTGTCTACTTGAAAAACGAACGCAATGTCGCAAACAAGAGCCATTCAACAAGCTATTTGCTTATTGACTATCCACAACTGCGCATAGCAATTCTACAGCTTCGTGATAGGTCGAGGGGCCAAACATGAAATAGGGGAACGGGCACCAATGGCGCCCCCNCTGGCGACGGCCATGCACCTCTTATTTATATTGTTTCACGTTTCAATTTGGGGGGNCTTGAAGCTTTGTTTGGGGGGCTACGCCCACCAAAGCCCCCACGTGGCGACGGGACTGAACCAGGTCAGCGGCCTGCAATTATTAGGAATTTTGATTATGATGCAACGAAGCTGCGTCAAGCATATAATTGTATCATAATAACAAGTAATTGAAGTCTAAATTATTTCCTTGTGTGCTTAGCGAGCGTGTTTAGGTCAAAAGACAACATTGGTAGAATATGTTTTTATCCCACGGCATATGTGATATTTCCAAGTGGTTCAGTTACGCTAGTAAGTAGTAATGTCTGGTAAAAACTACCTGGCAAATCAAAGCTGTTGAAAAATTTGACATATATGGTTGCAAGATTCAGAACTTGGCTCAGTGCCCAGGGGCGGAACGAAGGGGGGCGGGGGGCACAATTCCTTGTCACTATGGGGCGTCGAATCACTGCGAGGTGCGCCGAAAAGACCCGACATTGTCGCAAGTACTTTTTTCAATACAGTAGATTTGCTTCCGAAAGATCTCAGGTTCGAACACCGGGGCGCCAAACTTGCTTCTTGCCCCGGGCGCCATCTAACCTCATTACGCCNCTGTCAGTGCCTACCCTGCTGATTCAAGAAAAGCCTTTTGCAAAATTTGCAGTAATGCAATCACAGCCAAANATTGTGAGATTGAAAGGCATAAATGGTAGCAAAAGCATTCAGATAAGACAAAATAACTTTTTGCATGTTCCCAAATGTAACACAAATTNTTGAGTTACAAAGACCAGACTTAGAAAGTTGTAGGGCTGAAGCTATGCTCAGATTGTTTAACGCTGAGCATTGTTCTACTGTATAAAAACACGCAATTATTTGAAAAAGATCTTCAACACTGTGTCACACAAAAAATGAGGTAAGCTGCAGTTAGGTTGCTCCAAATTTTGAATAAAAGAAAATTGTGGGCCGAAAAGTATGGTGGCAAGACCGGCATTTTCAGCCCATGCTCATTGGGACTGCGAGCGAGTGCAAGACGAAAAATTAATATACTGTATAACTTTGTAGGAATTTTGAATCATCTTAAAAATAGCAGATATTTTAACAGGATTTCACTGCTTTTAGCAGATTTTAGCTGAAAATTTGTGACAAGACTTTAAGTGGAACTTCGCAGTTTTTTGTGACATCGTTCAGCAGATTTAGGTTGCAGCCATCTGGCAACACTAGCTTTCAGCACGATGCACTCAGACTGCCACGCCACGATGCGAACTGGAGAGAGCATGCAGCGAGTAAAGCTAGTAACACGAATTTCTTGCCCACATGCTTTATGCTTTAGCAGGTGTTGAGGTGTTTTTTTGACTTAGGGCAGGTCCCCGCGCTCGAGAAATGCTACATGCCTCGCACTACCTTAATCCGGCACTGTACTCTCCATGATGCAGCGTTCAAGGTGATGAAGTTATGGGAACACTGCAAAAAACAGATATNCCTATTATCACAAATATGTTTTACACCACNATATCACTAATATGAAGAACTACAGTTAAGGTGCAGGAATTTCCCNGCAGCTCAATGAACGTTTGTATTTGTTTTGTGCAAGCACCATACCGAAGTTGTGCTCCACAAATTGGGGTTTACCTTTCATTTAGACTTGACTACCTACTCTTAGCATCTCAACACTGCACTACAAACCTATCTTAAAAATTGACGCAATAAAGAAAATCGAAAACGTTTTTGTTGTCCATTTGCTTCTAGCTCTATATTGTGCCAAATATCTTGCTATAGTGGAATATGGTGGTGTATTATGCTGTTACAAATATTTCTGTATTGTGCATGTTTCGTTTGGGACACAAGCTTTTCCATATCGACAGTCACAACCTCAAGTGTTAATGTGGCACTGAGCTCAATATCACATATTTTTTAATGATCTGTAATCTGCTTTTCACGCAAGCTTTGCATGTAAAGTATGATTAAAGGTGAAGGCAGTTTTGCTCAACTTTGAATAAGTGGTTTCTAAGATCAAATAATAAAATTTTCCTGTTTGAGAATTTAACTTGCCTAGGGGACTCATGTAGCCTGTTCCAACAGACTTGCTTATACCTATCAAACCACTCACATTTTGCCTCACGTATAATCGTCAACTTTAACTGCTGTTACGTAATTTTTGTTGTTGTTAAAATGTTTCTGCAAAACAGTAAAAGTAGAAGTTAGTAGTGTCTGTTATGCGTATTTCTGTAGGTTTTGTGCTCATTTCACTAAATGGTGCTCATACGCAATACGAATTTTCGTATTATATTTCCGTTTTTGTTGTTTTTGTTCTGTCGCAAGCCAGTGACACTGTCAACCATACTTGGAATACAAACTGGCAAAACAGTAAGGCCACCTTGGTTGAGAAACGAATACTCAGGTGGGTCATAGCATGGAAACCAAAATGACTTTCCGTTTAAAGAAACAAATTTTATTTTCAAATGTTTTTAAATTGTTCTTTAAATTAACAATTATAATAATAAAGAGCATCAACGAGAAGTTTTGCACAAACATTTATTGAAAAAAGTAAGATTTTAGAAATCTTTTTCAGGAATTTTTTATTGATTCCGTAGTTTTCTTACATCTCACTACTTTCTTCAAAGTGCGTTTTTATATATGGCAGTAATTCAAATGGGCAAGGTTGGCAGAGGCCGCACGAAGTGCAATTCATGCCTGTTCGGAAGCAGGAGCCAGGCAACTGTACTGTGGCAGACGTCACTCTCGACTCTGATGGTACAATACAGTCTCCGGCACCCACAGTTGTGAGTCGCAGTATCAGGCATCTTAAGCATGCTACTGTGGGGCAACCGAACATCATTCCAGCCGTCATGCTCATGCGTTCCATTGGATCAAATGCTGTGTAGGTCCAGAGGAGAATGCTTACCCTGGGCAAGCATTCGTTTCCAATTTTTGCTCTGGCGCGCGGCCATTTTGCAGTTTTATGACGCTCAATGCGTTCTTTGTGCTGCCTGCAATCCGTCCTGGACGTCTCTTGGATTGATCATATGACCACCAAATGCTACCATTCAGGAGAGAACTGGTACTCCAGATAAATTTTATCTCCTTTGAATATATCGACTACATTGGAGGACCATGTTTGCAGAATGCAAGATGGTCGACTTCCGAAGGACATCGTCTATGGGCAGCTATCTTACATTGTGCTTCTCGACCTGTCGGTCGCCCCAAACTCCGCTACAAGTATCCACTAAAAAGGGATTTGAAGGCACTTATACGAAAAACTGGGAACAACTGGCACTGGAGCGTGCTTCCTGGCGCTCTTTCTTACAAGACAGACGAAAGAATTCAAACGTATATCGCAGTCTGCAATCCCTGCCTAATTGATCGTTGACGCGACGGTAAAGGCCATAGCATAGAGAGAGAGAGAGAGAGAGAGAAAGATTTCACAAGCGTGCATAAACACTGTAATTGCCCTCATTTACAAAGCTGATATGCTGGTACAGAAACCAGACCAACGACCTTGCAATGGACGTGGGACTTTTGTTTTGAAAACTCCTTCACTGCAACTAATGGGGCCAGGCATGGAAAAATCCTGGGTGTGTTTTGCTGTGTATTTTGATGAACTCTCGACTCAGTTAAGAACAGCTAGAACAATTTGTTATGTTGGAAATAATATTGTGAACCATATCTATTCTGTGTTGTTGATGAATGTTTTTAACCCCAACGTAGGTTGCTTTCGACATTTTCTGAATATATGCTGCTGCTAAGAACTAACATGAAAATATTTTAGATGCAAACTAACTGTTGGCGCAGTTTTACTATAAAAAAGTAAGAAAAATTGGAGCATTTAAATGGTGTGTACATGCTTATATACGACGAGTTTGCTGAGCAAACTCAATTTTTAGTGTCGTGTTACAGGCTTCATTGAAAAATGACGATGGCATTCACAGGGTTCTAGGGCTACAGCCACCTGGACAACTGCCACCTAGGGCAACTGCCAACTAGGACAATTGCCACCTAGGACAACTCATACCTGGGACAATTGTCACCTAGGACAACTGCCACCCAGACAACTGCCACCTAGGACAACTGCCACCAAGGACAACTTCCACCCAGGACAACCGCCACCTAGGACAACTGCCATCCAGGACAATCGCCACCCAGCAGGACAACTGCAACCCGGACAACTGCCACCTAGGACAACTGCCACCTAGGACAACTGCCACCCGGACAACTGACACCGAGAAAACTGCCACCTAAGACATGCAACTGCCAGCCCGGTCAATTGCCACCTGGGAAACCGCACCTAAAGCATGTTGATTTCTTTGCGTTTATTGCCGTTTAAAGTCATTTGAACTTCACAAGGTCCTGGTGCAGTGGCGTATGCAGAAAACTTTCATGGGAGGGGTTTTCATTCAGTAGCATATGGTGGTCATTTGTATTTGGTCTGCGCTGTTTGTGACGTGACAATTTGACGTCATATTCATGTTTCCAAACCAACGTTTTGGCGAAGTTTGTTGACATAATGTGCATATTAGTCTATACGCACTCCCCTTTAATTTATGTGTCATTGAACCGAATATTTATAAACTATCAGCGCTTCGGGTTAGGATATCGGAGGAAAACAAACTCAACGCTACGACACAGCAGTTCGTAACTGCAAAAATATCAGGCTGCGCGTTAAAACAGGGAAGTTAAACACACTCATCACTGCGTCAGAGCAATTTACAACTGTAAATTGAGGCTGCACTGATGTCTTGTCGAATACCAGCAGTGGAGCACAGAAAGTGTGCGGCTGGACTGGCTGACGNACACCCNAGTTTGCAAGATCGAATCTTGCTAAACTACACAAGAATTGAGAATGCGCATAAAGTACGCAAGAAAACATTCGATTTTTTGTTATGTATAGAAGTCCAGCAAATTTTTAGTTTTCATTTTTCCCTGCTGAGACATAACCAAATGCCTGAATGCTTCTATTTTAACAACTGCTGTTTTTGAGCTCGTGCAACAGTTTTATCATGCTACAGAAATTGGTAATGTAGCGAATGCGGTCAGCACATGCGCTGCTCATCCATAGCAGACAAGACAAAGACAATTGTTTCCGATAAAGCGAACTATCGCAGAACACAATCTTAAACATGCGTATAGTGGACGAAAGGTCTGCAAATAGTGGTGAGATGGTATCTGGATGCAGACGATAGCCCAGATTCCCACCAAAACCTAAAATTATTACTTTTTGGCCCATTTGCAATGTTCCTTGAAATTTGCATGCAACTTCATTCCGTGGTATTTGCGTTAAGTTGACAAATTAACAAGCAAAAAGTATACGACCGCAATTAGTTTCCTTTTCGCAGGTAATAAAGTTTTCGTAAAATATGAGCTCAAGGGTTTTTTTTAACCCCAAACCCAACCCCCCTTGCGTACGCCCTTGTTCTGGTGTATAACAAACGTTCCTTTATCCTCTGACCGCTTTAAAGGAACATTATCTTGAACTTTCATATTTTCGGGTGAAAAATCTCGTGCCGATGTCATTACATCTTCACAAACATTCGTAAGTCAGTGGAAAACTTAATTTTTCATGGGCCTCTTCAAGTTTTTGACAGCAAACTATTTTAAGCACATTATGGGGTGGTATTGGTTCCACGCACTCACAAAACGCGTTTCTTCCGTTCAGTTTACGTTCTGTGCATTCTTTCACTTTAGGTTTTAATGTGTGAGTTACGCGGCACCAGCAGCAACGTTGCAACTCACTTTTGCTGCGCNATGTTTTAGAAATAATATCGTAGCACAGAGGTTCTCAACCGCTGTGCCACAAGCAGGGACGGATTTAGGGANCGCGGGGCCCTAGGCCATCTTAGTTTNGGGGGCCCCAAGCATATGTGACCTATTTGGGCGTTTGTCTGAAAAGCGTGAAAGTATGCCNCTCCTATGTGTAGTGCCCACCTCAAAAATATATCTTTTGTTATAGCGACTTTGGTTCTACATTAGATGTTCGATAGAAATTAAAGCCTTTCCTACATTATTCTAAAGGACAAATGGCATTGCGATCTTTTCCTGGAATTTATAGCTCTTTCGCGTAGTTCAGAAGTTCTCTTCGTTAAATTTCCGTGATTTCTAGCGTTTTTTGTAGCTTTTTTTTTTGATGTATGCGTGTTCATTTCGGGACCGTGTTGCCTCTCTCGAAAATATCGTCTAGCTGTCGATCTGATTACCTGTACGTAAACTCCTTTTTTATAGTAATAGTAGCCACATATTTAATGAAAGAAACAAGCACAATCCATTCAGTGGACACAGAACTTATTTATGCCGCTTTGAAGTTGTCATTTTCCAAGCAATGCAAAATATAGTGTTTTAATCCTGTAGACCACGGCTTCTCAAACGTTTTTGTTCTGTGACCCCATTTTAAAAGAAGGTGTTTCTATGCGACCCCGTTGATGGATAGGCTTGATCAGCTATGTTCAAACCGCGGGCCGCATGCGGCCCAGTTTAGGTGTTCGCTGTAGTAAAAGTATCCTACATACTGACAACTAGTCCTTATTTTGATAATCTTGAATTTCACATTTTTTATACAGGTGGCCCTCAGTGCCACTTTATCACGTCTGTCACCATTACAGTTNGGATTCGAACGNTTTCAGTGCATGAACTTAAACTAAATGTAGTTTGTTAAGATAAAAGTAAGCCATTAAATGTGCGGCCCTCATTGATATGTCATTCAATTTGCGGCCCTGGTTAAGATAGTGACATATCTTTTGGCTCAGTAAGCACTTTGGGTTGGACAAAGCTGGCCTAGATCTTAATGATACGTGTCAACGTCTCAGTACAAATCTCAAGATGCATTTTTGTCAATGGCGAGATCCTACAAATGCACACAACCCACGAAAGTAACTACACAGTAATAAAACTACCACTTAATGGAAACAGTAAGGCGAAAAATAATTAACAAAAAACAATTCAGTTTATTAGAAGTTATCAAGCACAACGAACGGGAGGGGTGCACTTGATAATGTTTACACGGATCAATCATTCGTAGATTGATACAGGACAACGCGGGACGAAGGACATTCTTAATTTTCCAAAAAGGATCTCTTTTTGGACTTGATGATTTTATCAAGTTTAAGAATACCGCTTCACACAAATATCTTGTGCAAAAATCTAAGAGTTTATGAATGGCTAGATCAGAAATGACTGAGAATTCATTTCTTGTTCTTATCCA
>JGI24158J21664_10009049_pt1 | contig 13288 bp, 7 predicted proteins | sample Ectturendosymbi3_FD_21664 | JGI IMG/M metagenome (IMG submission 21664) | reverse complement strand
CACAGCTACAACACTGTTCAACGAACACAGATCGCAACGGCCATTCGGCACTTCTGATTGACAAAACATACTCTCCGCGTTTCGCGTGGTTTCTGTCTCAGACGATCACGTGGTTTGCAACAGACCGTAACGTGCAGCGGAAAAAGTCAAGCAAGCCAACTCTAGTTCGCAGAAAAACCAAACAAGTTAGCCATCAACCGACAGGAATCACTTCCCCTGGCTCTAGCGAGATATGGCCTTTCCGGACCTACCTCTGCCGCCTGAGAACCCCACCTGTGAGGAGAAACCGATTCCAGTCTGTCTTGTGAAGTTCCATCGCTTCAATAGATCGCTGTGAACCCGCATCACTAGATGCTGTGGAGTTGAAAATCGACGCTGAGACATCAGGGACTTTTTTCAAAACACATCTGTCCAGAACCCGACTTTCGACACTTACGAAAGTCAATTCCAGATTTGTATCAAAATTGCATCGACGGGGAAAATAATATTTCCTTCTTTTAGATCATCTTACTATAACGTTAGATTGTTAGTCGTTGCCCAGCTGATCAGACTCTCTCGTTGAGCGGATCTTTTATTATAACCTAGTTGACATGCTGGCAATTAAAGTCACAAGCGTACAAGCTAGAGTGTGGAAACCTTGGTATGGGCGCTTGTTGAAATGGTGAGAGTGGAGTTTTGTGGAAGTTGATGTTGTACTGGGCTTCAACGTCTACACATAAATCAATAACCGAATCTTGTGGAAACTGTCCGACCAGTGTCCACATCAGCTGCTTTTTTGACAAGTTTTGCTTCGCATACAGTTTGCTAAGTACAGGGAGGAACGTGACTGTGAAGGCACTTGTCTTCCTCAACACTAGTGCTGGTCAGATGTAAACTAAGCGTGCGTGTGCAGGAACATGTGAACTAAGCGTGCATGTATAAGATGTAAACTAAGCATGTGTGCGTAGTCGTGTTAGGAAGACGAAGCAAGAGCGGAAAATTTATATTTTTTTACTGCTGACCGTACTAGAACTTTGCAAAACTCAACTACTAACCAACCTAACGCCACAAAACGGCAGCAAGCACTTTCTGAAGCCGGGATACACTTCTGTGAAGATAACAGCAGCACTGGCAACAAGCGGCGTGGTTTATGATGTTTGGTTGTAGAGTGTAACAGCGTAAATATTTTCAACCTAGACCACGATCAACACTGTATATTTCCGTTTCCTTGTCAGTCCTGTCGCCACGGGGGAGCTTTGGGGGATTTGGTGGGCTTAGACCCACAAACAACGCTTCAAGCACCCCAAAATTGAAATCAGTGGAATTTTTATGATTGTGTGAAAAGCGTAGAGACAAAGTTCAAGATCACCAACCTTTCTTATCTCTTCCAATCGGTATCTCACTGAATCCTCCACAGCTGACTGCAAATCCTGACTGCATAAAGCACAAGTCCTGTTCGATGATGTACACTGGCAAGCAATACACATTGCACAGGGAATATTTTTAGTGTTATCTATGTTGCAGAGATGAAAATATAAAAATAAGCAAGTACCAGGAATAACCAAGATATTCATAAAACGATAAAACACGATATTGTAAAAACAATCATGTTGTGTCAATCCAATGAATTACCTTAATCACGTTCTGTTCCATTGCCGGGTCAGAAAGACTGAGAATGCGAATCGTGACTTCTACAGATGCGATGTCTCCAACCTTCATATATTTAAAAGAATTTGTTAAGGAAAATAAAACGTTAGATCGACGGAAATATCAAAAGACATTTTGAGTCGGACCAGCAGAGATATTCCACTGAAAAACTGGTTTAAAATTCCGGTGAAAGTTTGAAAAATTGGTCAGTGAAGTATTTTTAACACAACCTATGTTGGTTACCTTGTGTCTTGCATTTGTTTTTCTGCTGCAAGGCCTATATTCTGGCCAAAGCGGTTACGCTCTACCCTTTTCATTTAGCTGTGACAACAAACTCATGTTGTGCAGCAGTTTTGTAAATATTTGTCCAGATAAAACTTTCACGCTTGAGGAAGTTCGTTCAATAACATGTCATTCTTTGCGTGTGCAACCCATGACCTTTGCTGTATAAATAGGTCTCCATCAACTCGACAGTGATAAAAACATAAAATATTAAATGCATGCAACATTACTGTAGTTTCCAGGTAAAAAAAAAACGATATCGACTTGTTTTCATTCAACTTGTGTTGTTTTTCATCTGTTTCTTCAAATATTTAAAAGGCAACGAAATTATTGTTGCATGCATAAATTTCTTCTTTGCGAAAAAGTTAGCAATTAACAAACATACCTCTATCACCTTGCTTACAGACCCGAATCCTTCACTTTGAACACGTCCATGGCAAGTTTTCTGAAAATAAACGAGCGTACATGACATTATGACTCTTATTATGTTTTCATGTATGTTTCAGACTCCTGATGTGTTTGTCAAAGATTTTCGTAGCATAATTGTCTGAATAGCAATTGCGTGAAAATGAGTTGTGTTGCAATAAACTTACGCATGACAAAATGTTTGGTGACGCAACACATGATGTAGTTGATAACGCAACATAAAATAAGCTCATATTATTCAAAAATAGTCTTGTAGTACCGTTCATCTGAAAAAGGGGAAAGATACATTTTTCAAAGCAAACTTCAATAACATAAAGTACTTACTGTCTCTGGTGAGATATCCGTGACTTGACTGGTGTCTCCAAGCACATAAGAGTCAGTATTCTTCTTCCACTTATCACTGATTTGCTAATAAAGAAAAAATCAGAGAGTCTATTGTCAATGCCATTAACAATTGGATGCTGGACAGAAAAATTAGGAAAATTCGATCCGAATGTGTGTTTTTCTCAAGTTTTTGATTCTTTTAAGTGGAACCAATTCCACGGACGCGGGAATTTCGGGTGCATTACGGGGTCACTGCCCCCCTGCCCTTTGGAAGGGGGACAACGGGGGCGGAGGTGCCCTTACATAACAGCATCAAAAGTAATTTCATGATTTGTCAAGATCCACTTAAAACAAATTTATTGCAGCTAGTCGATTACGCATAAAATTCATAATGGTTTTCTATAATTTTTGTTATTAGTTTTGAGGTCAACATTGTTGCTAAACATGTAAATGCGAAAAGAATGACTATTATGGGTGCGCTTTTACACTGAACTCAAGCAAACAGTTTTGAACTCGTGATAGGTCAAAACCATGGGCGCACGCAGAAGGGTCAAAACGGGCATTTGCCCATTCCAGGAAATTGGGCCGAAGAAACAAAATTTTCTAGAAAACTTGACGTCAGTGTCTTTTTCATAACAGCATCATGGGCAATATTGTGGTTTATCAATTCTGGATGGAGATTCCTTACTTTGCCATCCCTTGAAATCACGCACTCACTTTGCACAGTTCAGTAAAAGTCACTCCAGGGTGACTTTTATTATAACGCAGCACATCTTCAAAATTGTAATTCTCCTGCTTTTTTCAAAAACTAAATATTTCAAGTCATGGTGTCACAATGACGACCGTTTGTGAACAGTCATTGCGACAAAAGCGTATGGTAACTTAGAAAGATTAGGACAATTAAAACTGGCCGAGCCATGCTAAGGGCAGATTCTATGGAAACGTATTATCATAACTGTTTAAACAAAATTTGCAGACACTTCAGATTTCATAGATTTGTAAAGTTTATCTGATGCAAGTGTGGTGCAAACTCTCAGTATTTTTAAATGTGTGTTGAATATATAGCCTAATGATGTGTTTCTGCGCACAGAAATTTAGATTTTATGGATCTAAACAGGCTTTTAGAAGTTTGAAAATGACTTGGGCTTGCTGACTACGTCGCCTTTTGAAGTTTAAACTATCTGCCAAACAATTCCATCTCGATTTGCTTGGCGGCAGAACACTCCACTACAATGAATCTCGTGTCTTCTTTCCTCGAATATTTAAGATCCCCAACAGTTAAAGAATCTCTGTTGAAAGCACCTTCTGAAAGTTTTTGAGTGGTTTACGACGTAGTGAGAACCAAAAGCATGAAATACGTTGTTGCTAGAAACCGGATGGCAGTTTCTTCTTCTTTTGAGCCTGTCCTTCAAACCACTGTTAGGCCGCGCTACATCTCCGGGCAGGTGTTGAGCAGTCATTCGATTGTCTTATCGTCCAGAACCGTCAGACCATGCAGTCCATGAGGAGGTGGACGGAAGGTAGTTATGAGTTGGATTGATTGGCTCCGTTTGTCTCCGCAGTATCACTGACGTGAATTATTAACATAGCGACTTCGGTGAGAGCCGTAACACACTTGACACTAATCGATTTAGCATAAATGCATGTTCTCATCCACTATTGTTGAGGGATCTCTTGTGAGGTCACTTTTTAAATGATCCCCAGTTTGTTGTTGCAACTGGTTTGCGAATGATAATTTTGTGAGATACTTAATTTACAAATATTAAAGTGAAGCAAGAGTTATCTGAGGATAAGGATTTGCAGATAATTTTTCTGAGAACAAACTTCATGCGTAAAACCTTTTCTGACCTGTACACCTAATCTCCGAGGCACAATGAAATATTAGGTTTGGAAAAATAAAACAGACATGTGTGTTTTGTTTAGTTTGAATCATCATCGCGCATACAGTTTTACAAATCTACAAATCTAGGCATTTGCGACATAGATTTGGGATTCGACACAGAAACGAGCTTCTGAAAAAATGTGTGCAAAAAAACAACACGATTACCGAAAACTCGTTTTCAGCAACATTCACCTCATTTCCGTTGCATTCTCCTTTGAATTCCTCCGGTACAGATTCCAACAATTGTTGCTTCTGACCGTGAAGCACTGCACCTTCGCTTTTTTTGCTGGATTCTGCGGAAGCTGAATCCTGTGCGTCACATGTAAAAAGAATGTTATCAACTCTAGTGCAATCATGTGTATATAAATTATGGTTCAATTTACAGCTTAGGTGAAATAGAGTTGCCGAGCGCGTTGGCCAAAGTTGCATGTTCGTAAATCATTTTTTAGAGAAGCAGCAGATGGCTGTAAATGTGCCATAAATGAAGCTAAACGACATTCCTTAAAGGCGAGCCATACGGCAACAAGGTATTGCCAGAGAATTCATGGTGTTTCATGGAAGCATTAGGGAGACAGATGCCACAACAAGTGGGACAAACACGTGTATAGGCAAAATTTCACGTCAATTAAGCAACAAGGCTCTATTTGTCCAGGGGATGCTTTCGCATTGAACGCGAGTAATTCCATAAACTCCTGTTAAATATTCCCAAATGAAAATTGTGACTGCTTCGTTACTAGACTTAGAAGCACTTCTCTGACAGCTGTGCCTTCACCAGAGTGTTTACTAAATCCTGATTGCATTTTCACCCGCCATCAATCGCCAGTGAAAACACATGAGGGTATTCTGATTGACGTATAAATGGAGAATGATTTTCTGAAAAATTGGGTGATTTTAAGATCTAGTTTTGCATATCCGCAAACAAAGTTTAAAACCGATGCGACAAATCCATCAGTCTTTCCATAACAAAGCGTTTGGATGTCTGGTTTTGTCCGAACTCACCATTGGTTCTCGATCTTCTGCCCCTTCTTCAACGTAAGCTGCACTTGGCCAAGCACTCGAGTCTTCGCTTGAAGAACTGCGCTGCTAAAACAAAAAACAAATATCTCAACTGTTGGGATCTGTGCACGTTTCAGAGATAGTAATAGGTCTAGGGGTAGACAAGTTTTTTTGGGATGCAAATGAAATTTTTCCCGAATTTCCCTAAATTTCCCAAAGAAAACCTTTATGCGACAAACTATCTTCCCTACAAATTTTCTGCGGTTGTTAGTACATTCTGTTTTCCTCTAACATGTTGACATAGACTTGAAAATAGACAATTCACTTGAAATTTGGTTCTTAAACAAACTGAAAAAAGACGCTATAAGGCTGTGCAAAAATATCGTCAAAAGCCAGCTGACTCGGTGCTCTGAGTATCTGCCCCACAGTAATGATGTTTGGCGTCCCATTCACATTCCAGCTGTTGCTGTCAGCAAGTAACCTCACACCTAACTGAGAACATATGTGCAGCATACTCTATGGCAAAAATGTGTTCATGCAAAGACTGTACTTCAAATGAAAGATAGCTTTTCTGTACTTGCGTGGCATGGACTGATGGACTCTACTAAAATGAAGTAGTTGCCGTACAGCATACTCGATTCACACAGTGTGCAATTAACAAGCACGGAAATGAAATAATTTTTTGCCCAAATTTTCAAGTGAGTCAGTTATTCATCAACTCTCACAAACTGAAACACGAGGCTACTACAAGCAGTTTGTTGATTATTTAGAAAGCCTCATTAATGTGCTTTCCTCGACAAAATACACCTTTGTTTATACATTCAATAAAAATTAAACATAATTTCATTAGTATGGTTAAAACGTCGAAACTTTTTGCCCAACTTTTGTGGAGATTTTGCACAAATTTTCAACAAATCAAAACCACTGGGAGTGCGCTTGCATCCTCTGTACCACAAACATCAACTGTGACGTCACATTTCATCACAATTCTCGATGAATGACGTGACGTCGCGCTCCAACATCAGTACCGTCACAGTTTTGGCGTGTTTTGTTCATATTTTTTACCTCGCTGTTATCCCTTCTGGTGACAAAAACTTGAATCAAACTCGCTTCAGCTCGTATCTCATCACAGTAGTGATGATGATGACCAGATGGTGATGGAAGTGTTTGCGGAGGTTTTGCGTCATGACGTTTGCTTTTGTCGTTATTTCTCAGTTTACGCATTTCCAGTTTTTCAGAGTTTACACATTTCCGTTTTTGTGTAATAAAGAGTTTATCTTAAAATCAGGACACAGTTTGCGAATTACTTGAAAACAACCCTTTTTTAAAGTTTGTGTGACGGCAATTGGTGGCAGGCAGAAACCTGACATTTTCCTCTAGGCGGGGCGGGTGAAGTGAATGCTTTTGCCTACGAAGATTTACGGTGATTCACTCATCGACCGTGCATCGAACATCTAACCTTTCGATTGAGAGGCGGGATCTTTACTACTGGGCTATCGTCACCACCCACGCAACTGTTCACCTGAAATTCTTCATCTCCAGTGGTATTCCCCATGACTTCAGTAAAGTTCTCCATGACATCAGTTGATTCTTGGAGAACAAGACTGGTTGTGGGTTCTATCGCAGGTCCATCGACCGAAGCTAGAGATGCAGCCTCTGATTCACACACCTGAGGGCATTTTAAATACAATACCTGAGATAATTGTTACTCAATTCCAACATTTGAAAATCTAAAACTTAGAACTTTATTAGAACGATACGATAAAAACAAAGTCAAATAAAAAATAAAATAGATTCACAATGAGGAATTTGTTAGGGTGAACAAAATTGCCACGGGGTCAACAACCTGTAAAACTTCTTCAACTCCAATAGAGTTTGATGATGAATGTGAGAAGTCCTTCATCGAGCAGAAAGACTACAAGCAACAATCTTTGAATTAACCAGTGAACTCACAATTTTCCCAGTCATCTCTTGTGGTGATACAAATGTATTGTCCATATTTCTGATAATCACGACAAGTCAATTGAGTCTTGGAATTTTTCAGTTTGAAGCGAGCTATTTACGTTTTGAAAGCATTTGCTGATTTTTCAACAATAGTTTCTGAAATGAGAATTAGAATGAAGAGGACTGTAGTTGGTCAGTTTGCTTAATGATAACTTGTTTGATGTTGTTTTGCAAAATGATTGTAATAGTGTGAGAAATGCACAGAATCGTTTTCATTTCAACATAAATAACATTCAAAAAGTTTGTTTTGCATCACTTTTTTATTAAACATGGCGGCGCACATTACATGACAAGCTTAGACAAGTTTTAATCAATTTCCAGGCAGCAGTTGACTCTTTGACAAAACCCTATTGGTTTTTGAAATTCTTTACAATGTCACGTATAAAAACAAATTTTTCATTCTGCTGTTATGACTTTATTTTATTTCCGTGTGAATTTCACTTATTATAATAAATTTTTTATTTTTCAATTCTATTTTGTAAATCTCTCTGTCGGCCATTGCGACTTAATATGTGGAATGAATCAAGAACTAACCGAAAGTTAACCTATGCTTGGTTATCACCAGTTGCCCCAGGAATACTGGGTCGGTTCTGCACATATTGAAGAAACGACGTGAAAAAATTAAAAAAATTTTGCTTTCGTATGTTTGTCGTAGAACTGTACAAAAATTTGAGCTTTGAAACGGTTCTGAAGTTTTGAGGTGCAATAAATAGGTTTCAGCAGCAATTCTTCCATTCAACGCTCTTCCGCATTACTCACGACTGGTTATAATTGTGGCTTTCTTATTCCATGCAGAACTTTATCACAAACTTGAAATCTCTCGCTCTTAACCATCATACCTTAGTGCAACTCCCTGCAGAGGTTGGTTGTCACACACTACTCATGTCTCTGCCGCTTAGATTTATGAGAAAACCAGCTGTTGAAGGGATCTGCAGGTTGCTGCTTAGACCTCTATTAGAGCGAGGACAATATGTCGTTTCGAAAATTGTGCGTACCACAATTTAAATCAAAAATATCTATCGTAAGATCATACTTCCCCGAAAAAAGGTGAGATCATCCATGAAGGATAATATCGGAATAAAGACTTACCTCCTCTTCATCTTCAATATTGATCTTCTTCTTAGAACGAAGCAACTTTGATCTTTTCTTAGATTTACCTTCGAAAGGTTTCCGTTGCTGGAAAGATTAAGGATGTTTCAGGTGCGCAGAGAAAAGATAAATATTAAAATTTGAAGAAAATATTAATACTGTAGGTTATCTTTTCACTGTTGCATTCAAATACATTTAATTTGATATTTACTTAACCATGGCATTACCTTCGGTACAGCATCAAACTCTGCTTCCACCCCGCAGAAGATTGATGATGCACGGGATGCTTTTCGAGCAGCTTCGCATGGCTGATGAAAGAAAAATTCATTTCTATAAATAAGTGTATATTTCTCAATATAATACTTATTCGGTTTATGTCTCTTAGTGCCTAAAAGAACAGTTTTTTAATTCTTCGTTATTTCATGTTTCATTTCTTTTCATTCGCGTTTTATTGTGCTGTAATAATGACAGCAATAGGTTGAAATCAACCTTCATCAAAATTGAACGAATTTCTGATGATTGCTAACATAAATGTGGTAATAACGGAGAATATGCCGAATGGCACATTTTGAATCTTAAGTCAGGTGTAAAGTTTATAGAAAAAGACTGGCTTACGTCTGCACTTGAAAAATTATCTTCCTTGATTGCACTGCGATGAGAGTTAAAATAAATAGAACAAGTAAAAGGCAAATCAGTACTATATAGGGACTGGAGCAAGTCAGAAAGCTCTTTGCAACGGTAATCTGTGAAATAACAAATCTCTTGCACTGGGATGATCCGATGAACAGCGAGAAATTTTCCAAACATTGAAATTGTAACCTTGTTTGCAAAAACAGCAGCGGGTGGTCGAAAAGCGCTGTTTTTTTGATTTAAAATATGTCAAACGTATTACCTCAATGACACTGATGTAGGACGATGAGTCTTCTTCCCTGCTCCTACTCTGCATCAACTCATTTCTTCGCTTTGCTCCCTTTTCAAAAAAGCAGAAGCTAGTTGCAGCAGTGTAGCTGCTTAGTCTTTCAATGTAATGATGCGGGTGGTAGTTTCAAGCATAAGCTTTGCATGTCTACTGTCAACACAGCTGGGATTTTTTGCTGATCTTTTAGCAAAGAATGGCAATAAGCGTCGATGCTGTGGTGTCATATCACAAAGTAAGAGGACGGTGTTTACCTTCAAACAACGTGAAGAGAACGTTTTCTCGTCTGATCAGGCTGCGCTGCTTGTGCAACAACCATGAGTATGTATGTCTTGTGATTCTATAAGCTAATGTGGTTAACTTAAATAAATGTGACTGATATTATCTCGTCAGCTTGACCTTGTTCTGGCAATGCAGGCAAGAGCAATAATTCGTTCTAGGAAGCTATGAAATAGTAGGAACCCTATGCAGTATACAATCAAACAAATGGTGAGTCTCATGAAAAAACGTTTTTACTTTAATAATAAAGGAACCACTGTCATTGTTATAATGGAAACTCTTAACTCTTTCAACGGACATTCTCTTCAACCTTCTGATGTTTCAACAAATCAGTCTGTTTTTGAATTGAGTACAATCCTTTTGCAACCGTAAATAAATGACCACATTTAGAAAACTGGTATCAGTTTGTCTGGGGTTGGAAAACTTCCATATTGCGCTTGATATACTTAAAAATTTAAAGCAGCAGCAGTTTACACGGCATCTCAAATGTATATTGGGAAAAAAACTTACTTTTTTCATCCTCACAGACCGGTTCAAACAATTTCCCATTTTGCAATACTGTATAACAATACTCCTCAACTCCTCTTACAATACACGCAGTGACTGGACAGCATGTGTAGTGGAAGTAACTGTTGCATTGTGACCGAAAAATTGTAATGTGACGTCATATCTATTGCCTTTGAAGCAATTCCAGCAAGCAACCTAGCCTATCTAATCTACTACTGTACTGTACTTGCAGTAGTAAGCAAATTACCTTGAAAGCAATGAAGTGGATTAAACTGTGCTTGGTTTTGCTGCACATTCGTCCAAAGTTGAAACCTTTTGATGCTGTAAGATTGTACATTATATTTAAGTTTTATTTTTCCATTTTCTTGATTTCTATTTGCCTAATTTTATCTATATCAGTGTCGACCAGTCCAGGGTCTCCAAACTACGGCCCGCGAAGCCATTTCATCCGGCCTGTGAAGACATTTTGTCAATAATGAAAAAATTATATATTTACGAAAAACATGTTGATCTGGTAGAATGTAGCTTATCCCGAAACACTCACATTACGTGTTAATGATGTTCGCTCTATTCTTAGATTGGGTAAGTGGCTCAGCTAGGCTAGCTGAAAAGGCTCGGGATATCAACCAGAACTCAGATACCAAATTGCACAGCCTGCTTACAAACATTAACGAACCAGAACGACCATTGCGCATGCGCGACATTACACCTCAAAGTGTGGCATTAGAAAAGAGGTTCCCAACCTTTTTCTGACCATGTACCCCTTTGTAGTACATTATATGAGTGAAAAATAAGTTTTTCATCAAAAATAAGGAAAATTTACGCGTGTAACACCTCAAAGGGGGGCCCAAGGCAAGTGCCTCGCTCGCCTCCCTTTAAACACACCACTGTTCATGATACACAACTTTGAAAACACTGAAAGTTGGGAAGATAAGGCTGGCAACACATAAAAGTTAGGCAATAGCAAGTTGGCATCGCCCCCACCAGAGGTGTACAGGAGCCGGAGTGTCGGAGTGGACTCGGCCAGAGTCTTAACGAATTTCGAAAATAGGAGTGGAGCCGGAGTTGATTTTTTTAAGGAAGAGCCGGAGCCGGAGTCATTTTATGAATATTAGGTTAGTTTCCTTATTACTGATTGTTATTATAGTAGGTTGTTTTTTTTACAAAGCATGTTATAATGTAAACTTCAAATGTGAAAAACTACTTCACAGGAAGTCTAAAAATTTAAAACAACTTGAATGTAAGCAAGGTTAGGTTGGTGAGTTTCATGTGTGTAAAGATTTGGACAATTTCTTGTTCATGGTGATACGTTGACAATCTATTGGCGAATAAAATTTAACTCACATAAAAAGTTTAGGTAGTGTCTCAACAACCATCTCCAGTTTGTCGTTTCGAAAGACAAAAAGATCGTATCCCGTATCCGGTTTTCTGCCAGATCTAAAACTGAGTTGGAGAAATTCTCACTGCTGTCAACATGGTCGAGTGGGAACTAAGTGACTAGACAATTGACAGCTCGTGTCATTCCTTTGTTGTATTTGAATTTTCTTTTGATNTAGCCTATTTACACAAAACTGCATGCCAAAATTTTTAGATCCCTTGTGATGAACATTTCGAAAAGCAGACAAGCGTCAGCTTTTCGACTAGGGTCAGGTTTAGCATTTAGGGTTAAGGTTTTGTGTTAGTGTGTAGGGTTAGGGTTATCATTTAGGGTTAGGGTTCAGTGTTGGTGTCTAAGGTTAGGCTTTAGGTTTAGCGTTTAGTGTTGAGGGTTAGGGTTTACGGTTAAGGTTGAAAGTTAAGATTTAGGGTTGAGGGCATAGGGTTACAAAAAACTAATAGCCACCTTAATCCTTTTGTCTGAGAAGCAACTGACATGAAAAGAATAGGTCACATATTTTTGCAGAGGTCAGCAATTTGGTTTGATACAGTTTTTAGTCATTCTAAAGCGAAAACCAGATACGGTTGTTTAGACACTGCCAAAAGTTTATAGCATTCACTTTCGAGTTTAAGCAGGAGTCGGAGTCCAAAACTTGAAAATGTTTCGGAGTATATTCAGCCGAAGCAGGAGTGGTGTCGGAGTAAAAAATTTCAGACTCCGTACACCTCTGGCCCCCACCTCTTTAGTTTCGCGCCCCATTTCTCTGCATTCACCATCAACAAACTACATAGTTCAGGCTACCCCTTTAAAAGTTCCACACCTTCCCCCTTTTAATAAATGCTTGGTAGTTGGTATCCTGAATTTGTTCATATTCATGTCTTTGTGAAAATCCATGAAACTATAAAAAACAACCAAGAAGATTTAAAACACTAAATTTGTTTTAAATTTCATCCTTTTAACTGCAAGAACATGGCATACAAAAGCATCCAATTAGAGAAAAAGTTATCATTTGGTATAAAAAGGTATCATTGGTATAAGTAGGACTATTTGCTTTTATCTGATAGAGTCTTTTCAGAACTTTTTGGGAGAAATTATAACCGATATTCTACAATTTTTTTAGGTATAGAAGTTGGTTTGAAGCTTTTCTTTATTTGCTCACTGGATATGGTGGTGGTGGGGACGCTTTGAAAGGACGGTACTTACACATTACAGTTGCTGTTCAGGGCCCCTTTGACAGCATAGCAGCCTACTTACACATTATAATTTCTACGTCATTGAAGGGGCCCCTAAAAGAAACTGTATTGTGTAAGTACTCTGCTTTCAAAGGGCTCTGACAGAAACTGTGATGTGCAGGTAGTTTGCTTTCAAAGGGCCCCAACTGCAACTGCAATCTGAAGGTAATCTGCTTTCAAAGGGGTTCCCAACAGCCACTGAAATGTGTAAGAAATGTGTAAGTACTCTGCTTTTAAACTCATTGAAGGGGCAACCCTTTAACGACCACCGGAGCCAATTAATTGGCTCGAGGTTTTTTTGTTATAACTCGCCAGCTGCAGCAGCTAGAGAGGTGTTCAAACCCTCT
>JGI24158J21664_10009045_pt1 | contig 13295 bp, 7 predicted proteins | sample Ectturendosymbi3_FD_21664 | JGI IMG/M metagenome (IMG submission 21664) | reverse complement strand
TTTGAAAGCAAAATACTTGCTTATGATTTGCTTTGTAACACATTACGTGAGTGAATAATACGTCTTTCACCAAAAATAAGGAAAATTTATGCGCGTAATACTTCAAGGGGGGGCCCCCAAAAAGGGGGGACCCGAGGCAAGTGCCTCGCTCGCCTCCCCTTAAGCACACCACTGCGTAATAGGCGTTCTTATGACTTGTTCGCTCGCGCTTTACTCGGGCTCATTCATTAGAGTCCGAGCTTTCCTCTGCAGCTAAGTAGTTTTTGAAACATAATTCATATCGGACTGCATGTTTTTTCGAAGCAATGGATTTGTATAGAACATTGGATTTGAAGTCCAATCCAATGGACAGTTCCCATTTCGAGAACAATTTCAAACAAACGATGAATTGTCCAAGAACTCGGGCTAATATGAATGAGCCTAATGAGCGGATGACTTACTGGTGTTATCATTGCCCTGGGACGTTACTCAACAATGGAGAAGTTATCATGAAAATTTCTCATTTATTGTTACATAACATAACGTCACAGGGCAACGATAATGCCAGCCAGAATGAAAGCAAATGGAAATTTCAGTGACGCTAGCGTTAAACGGTTTTATTCAGTCAGAACAAATCGTATGATGAGCCCGAGTGACGCTGATGACCTGGGTCGTCCCTGTAACAGCCTATTTGAACTTCAGGTGGTTCACCGATACGTTTTCATAGTGGTGAAATTTTGTCTAAAATCGTGTAATTTAAACCTTCATATGGTGTATGCGTAATGACATCATATTGACGTCACATTTGCCAATTCAAACCACAAAATTTGCTATAATTTCTTTTTAACGTGCACTTGTGCCCCCCCCCACTTTGAAAAAGGTTCCACCACCCATGATTGGCACCATGCACCTCAGAAATAGTATCTCCAACCGAAAACTCAAGCCGGTGATTTAAACAGTGCCAAAGAATAATCCTGGGGTACTTTTCTAATAACGTTTGTCCAACACCAGACATTTTGCCAAGCATAACTTCTGCGCGATCACTCGTAAACCTAACAAGGCTTCGCTGAAGGCAACTGTCACTGAACCCACAGGTAGACATACAGGAAAGCAAGGTTTTTGTTATTGTCTCTGCTGTTGCACTGGGCAATTCTAGCAAATCAAGAAAGTGGAAATAAGCCTCCTCAGAATTTTTAGTTTGACATCTCAAATGCACAATCAGAGTTGTCCTCGTACTTAGCGTGCTAGACTCGTCAATCAAGATATAAACTTTTCCATCTTCTTTTATAATTTGCTGACAAATTTTCTGTCTCATTTCGCGAGCAGCAAGATTAAATCGGCACCCTTTAGGTCCTGCAGTTGCAACAGATCAAAATGGTCAGAGAACGGTCTATCTTTCTTTGCAAGAAAATATGCACTTTTGAATAATTTGCTAGTGCTCACATATTCTGATTTATGCAGCTGATAAATGGCATTTGGAAGCGAGTTGTTTATTGCACTTTCTAGAATGTTTACTACATTGACGTGAAACTGTGATTTCGCATGTATCAAACATTTTTTCCTTACCGAAGTTAATTGAGCAGATCTTGAATGGCCTGAGAAAGTCACGGAAGTCGTTGACCATTCTTTGGAAACTTTAAGACCTTCGGCTTCCATTGCGCCTAGATTTGACACATTGGAACATATTTTGCAACCAATTTTTCCTGAAGCGCATTCGAGCCAGGGGTAACACTTTGTCTTGTTCTCCCACATCTCTTCCGTCAAAATATCAGTACAGGCGGTTTTAATCTGCTGGTTGGGTCCTTCAGTCGGAGATGAGGATGACGCAACTTCAATGGCAGTTGCGTTTTGTTCCTGAATATCAGCTTCCACGTCTACACTTTTGCTTTTCTTGCAAAAAAATTTTTCTATGGATACCTCTCCTTGCTTTCTTTTCGCAGATATCTGAGAACTATTTGCTAACAGTCGAAACCAATGGATGATCGTTAAAAATACTGAACAGAAAACTTTATGCAGTAGTCCACAATTAACAAACATTACCATTGCTGACAAGTTAGCGATGTTAACAAGTGACGCAACTACTAACTTGACAAACAGTCTATTTAGGTTCAAGCCAAACTCTAACACCAAATATCGCTCAGATGCCCTCACACGCAAAAAGCTCCTCGAGTTTTCGCAATCCACTCAGGCAAGCTGTAACCCTCACCGCAACGGTTTGAAAACTTCAAGACTAATTACTCCTCTGAAACAGTTTTGCCACTCTGTTGTTACGGAAAAGTACTAGATCTCACGATAAAAAACACTAGATTCACAGAAAAACCACTAGATTCCAAAAGCAAACTTACACACAGTGAAAATGCCCAGAAAATGCGTTGCAATGCCCAGTGCCTGATGAGAACTTGTAGGGGCCCTGAGGCACAATTTTTCGAGGGCCCTCACCTTTTCAATATTAACCATTGTCGCATGATGTCCCCATAATGATGCTCGTGTTCATCACGCAAAATAACACACTCTGCAACATCAGATGAAAAGGGTAGATATGTAATGCGGAAACGAAAACGTTTGTCCTAACATGGACTCAGGAATGGGAAAACGTTCTCAGTTTTTCTCACCATGATAATCTGTTTTTTTTAAGGAAAATGTTAGGTACCTGGTATGGACCTGTGGGGACCCGATTCTCTGATTCTAAGGACCCGATTTTCTCTAATTCTAGGGACCCGATTTTCAATTCTAGGGACCCGAATCGGATCCCTAAAACACCTTAAAAACCTGGTATAATAGTACTTTGCGTGCTTTTTTGCAAGCAAATTCAAGTATCAGCTTGTGAAAGTTTTGTTTCTGTAATAGTTCGCTCTCATGATGCTGTATGCCAGGGACCACCAACCGTTTTGAAAATGAGAGTCACTTTTTGTTACAGATTTATGCGAAGGGCTACCAGTCTGGTACACGCACTTCTGAAATAAAATTTGCTCAATTTGTCTTTAATTATGTTATCATTACGGTAATGAAAATAAATATATTCATCAATGTAAAGACGCTGACATGGTGCCCGCGATCACCATGTTGGTGACCCCTGCTGTATACCCTCCTCTTTTCCTCTGTGTCGTAAATACGATGACATACCGTTCTTCGATGATGTCACAAGCGCCTGCAATGTGTTTTTTCTGTTCCACACATAGTCTGTATATTGCATTGAACGTTGGGCAACAAACATAGTGTGTAGGCAGGCTATAGCTACAGCTTTCTCATGTTGGCGGCCGCTTGACTGCAGGGGCTCTGAGGCCCGTGCCTCACGGGCCTCATAGCTAATATGGTATTGGCAATGCCAACCATACACATTCCACAACTCATTGTAAACCAGAGACAAAGAAAACGGTAGATAGCAGCAACGCTTGTGTTTGTTTGTACAGGTCACTGAAACATTTAACAGATTACCAAAGTGACTACGCAGCGGTTTATCTCAAAACATATTATATTGTCTTGTGTAATTTAAGATTTGATTAGGTAGAATTTTTAGCAAATTACAATTGCACTAAATCAAAAGGTCTCAATTACAGTTACAATTACACAAAACCGTACAATTTATTAGGCAACATTCAGCTCACTCATAAAATACACACTAGATAGCCATGAAAAACACTAGAACACTAGATGAAATGAAAAAACACCAGATCTAGTAGAAAAACATTAGGAGTGGCACCACTGCTCTGAAACAAAGATGGCAGAGTTACGATAAATGCAAACAATCAGACGAAGCGTGGAGTACGCAAATACCATTGCTGATGTCACAAACAGTAATTAAACAACCATTCTACGGTGCTATACACGAGATAACTTGTCATTTATTCAGTTATGCTACTCCAGGCGCTACTCGTAGCAATTGAAATGAAAAATCTAAATCTTGGTGTAACGCTACTAGTGCAAAAAGGTGTGGGAACGCGTTCCCACACCAAAAAAAAGGTGTGGGAATGGCGTTCCCACGCGTTCCCACCCCACTACACCCCTGGGCATGTGGCATGAGCAGGCGCGTGTTTACCGTGAGTGCGTGGCTGCAAAGAAACGGTTCACGCGCAGTGAATGCTGCTGACTCGCCACCATTGCAGCATTCACTACGATAGCAGCCGCGGGTCACACGGTACAAGCAAGCGGAGACGGGCGCCGCGTACCATTAGTGACACTCGGAAAGAAACAAATAAACCGGGTAATTTCAAGTTATTAGTCCCGGTAAGCTGACGCAGTCGAATCAATCAGAACAGAAAGTCGATTTCACGTAAGTGACTGTTCAAGCATAATCTATTTGAACAAGATTTCAAGACTTCTATTTGTTTAGGATTTCGGGACGCCTGTAGTTACGTATAATAGATTTCCGGATAAAATCTCTCTCCAAATATTTCAGGATCACATTGAAATTCTCTTAAAAGACCATAATGTTGGATTCAGAAACGTAAACAAAACAGTTCAACAGTTTTTATGCTTGTCACAAGAGCAATGCGACAGTTTATCTTCCATGCGTTTGCGGAATCTACTTTGCCAATACAGAATCCACTCATACACAAATATTAGCAAAATTTTTAATGATCATCATCCAAAAAAATGTCCATGCGGCTGCTTTCTCAGTGAATGCTGCATTGGTGGCGAGCCAGTGGTAACACAATACCATTCCATTGCGAAACTGTCTGGGAACCTTTCAATCCAATGCTGGGAATACGGCTTTGAATATACGAAGAAGCATCTTAGTGGCTTTTGATATCATCACGATTTCCTATTCTACATTTCCTGTTATAGATATTTTCTGAAAAATATTTACACACCTTCGCTTTTTTATCATGCGCGTCAAAACGTTTTATTTGCAGTATAGCAACACCGTTGTTGTCACAAATTTTTTCTTGCATCCTCTCTTAACTTGTCAGGAGCAGCAATGGCACATATGAACGTAAGTGAAGTTCAAGAAATAGAAGCAACAGCACACATATTTTGCCTAAATCGTGTTAGTTGCGCATTAAACAAACTGTCTGCGCCTCATACTAGTCAAACAGTTTAGGAAATTAATTGAGTTGGCTTTGGGCTGTTCGGTAGTGAGTTCGTGCCTAATCTAACTGTTTCTGCAGCGTCAATTTACCCTTATAAATTAACCAACTATCGATAAGCATTATAATACAAGTTTGTTTTTAAATCTGTTCTACCAGTTGCTGGGCTATTTAACAAGGATTTGGTTTCCTGTACCTTTCCGTACCCCTTGATTTAGCATGTGCCCCATTTGCTCACACCGGTATGGAAAAATCTAAACCATAATGCGTTTGGAATGCAAACAAGATAAATTTAGGGATTTGTTTCAGAGCAGAAAATTTGGAGTTCTCCAAGCCTTTTTTATGTTTTGAAAATTACGATTTTCAAACTTTTGCGAGATTTTGTTTAACTGTTAAATATTCGTTGCAACTTGTGGTCTTTGGTGTCGAAAGCAATGAAAAAATGGGTAAAAGTTTTTTTGCTTATTCATTGCTCAATGATATCAGAAAATGGCCTGGACTGAAATTTCAGGTAATGAATGTTCAAATAGTTTGTTACAAAATTTTAAACGCATTGATTTGTCAACGATATCAGTACCAGCGCAATGGGCTAACACTTTGTGATGAAGTTGTTCAGCATTATAACCAATACTCTGTGACATGAAAACCTCGACAGACGTCTGCTTTAATTTACTTGTTTGTATGTTCAGTTGATCCTATAACGTTCATCAAAGACATGTAGAATAGCAGTATACCTGTGCAACTTTGTCATTCGAATATCGTTTCTACGTGTTACTACAACACATAACATTGAATTGCAAATTATGTGATGTCTAAGAAAGAAAACTATTCTCTTACCAATCGCAGATTGAATACCGAACGCATTTAACAGCATTATAAAACATAGCTCACCTGCGAAAACGATAACGTCAGCTGTTCCAAAATATCCATCCTCGGTTGATGACATTGTTATCAAAAAACTTTCGGTTGTTAGCAACAGTGTTTGAAAGTCTAGTGCTGTCTTTGATCTATAAATTTTTGTAATGTTTAACTTCAGTTTACAGAAGTTTTCAGTAGAAATGTTTCGTAATATTCATTCGTCTAAGCTACGTCTTGCCTTTAAGGACAAGTCACTCGAATTCATAAACTTGCCGCATCGACCAATTGCATATTTTTGCAGCAGCGGTTGTTGTGAGGCGACGCGAATGTACAAAGTTAATACCAGTGTGTGGTATCAACGAAATCATATTATAAATCTGTTTGGAACTTCGTGGAGGTTGTTGCTTTTTTCTCCGCCTTTAATTTAATCACTTAATCGATTATCACTTTCCACGTAGTTACATAGTTCAAAAGCAATTGCTAGGCAACCACTTCCTGTAATGAAGATAGCTGACTTCGAACATGATGTTCATCGTGTTCAGGCTGATTTGCTAAAGTCATAATCTTTGACAGGCTGATGTTTGAACGAAGGCAGTTGACTTTCACACTGCCCGAAAGTGCGTTTCCGACGCTCTTCAATCAGTGACCTCTTGAGCAAATAATCCAAACCCAAGTTAACACCACTGTTCTTTTACAATTTCACAGGCAAGCACAACTGCTCCATTTCTTGTTACTTTCATGCATCGAGTTTTCTCTACCATTCCTGTGAATTTTTGAACCACCCCGAAAGCATTTATTTATTTTTTTAGACTTAAAGCACCTGTATCAATGGGGAACGCCAACTTGTTCTCTTTTGTGACGTTTCAGTGGATCGCGGATACAATCACAAAAGCTAGGAAAGGTCTCGGATTGGAAGATATTCCGCCCGCTCTAGAAATATGACTCATCAGATTTTGCAAGTGAGCGGTAAGTGTCGCTCCAAAACTTGATTTGTCATGTTTTATCTGTAAATTGTACCATTCGGTCCTAAAATCGCCTCTGAGGTATCACCCCTTCAACAACCAAAATAATTTTACCACCCCTGGCAACAGAAAGTAGTCTCTAGCATAAACGTTCGCGCAAATGCTATAGCGCAAAATTCTAGAAAAATGAAGTAGATTTGCGTCGAAGGCGTGAACATTTTTAGGATATGAAAAAAAATTTTCAACACACCAGTATCTCGTTTAAGTTTTGCAAATACTGTTGTACATGAAAACGAAACAAAAATACAAAGAAATTCATTTCATTTCTTTTAGATATAAGTTCATTTGATTACTTTTAAATAGACGAAATTTTTATGACCACTGTTGTAGACAGTCAAAGCGTCTTGTAACGATCGGAGTTTACAAAATCAAAAGGATAGTAATAAAAACAGCAATGATACTCTATTCCTCCCAAACGGGTGCAGGAGAAGTCGGAATATTTTTGGTTTGATATACTCAAAGTATATAAAGACAACAGGTATTCTACTCAACAACGAAGGTAGAACAAAAAATGTGTTTTGGTAAAATGACATAACCAGATGCTGAATTGCAGTTGTTCTATACCTCCTATGTTATCTTCATCTACATTACGACAGAGGAGGCACACCAGCTAACATAAAAAGGTTGCATTTTTGGAACGAAGTTTTTCTGTGGCAATGACAATGGTATGCAACTTTTTGATTGTGTGTCTGATAGAACTTCAGTGTTGTTATGAGCTAAAAAGTCAATTTCGTTGAAAACTGAAATGAAACCAGACGAAATATGCCAAATGTTTTATACTAGTGTACATTCAGCGCGTACGTCGTAGCAATGAACAAAAATTGTTTTCTCAAATTAAATTAAAATCTGTCGGAACATTAGAATGCGTAAATCGTGAAATTTGTAAACTAAATTCAAACTAGTGTTGTTCAAGCAGAGAACAAAATATTACTTTTCTTAATGCCATACGAAAACGGGCAACAGAACAATCATGATGGAGGCGAAATAGCTTCTAGGATTTATTGTGGCATTAAAGTACTGAACAAAAGTATCGGAGGTAGATTACACGATAAGTAGTGAAGTTGCTAAGTTGAAGTAACATTTTCTTTCAACGTAGAAATTGATCGTTAACTTCATTTCTCTTGCTGTAGTATTATTAGTTCAAGTAGTATTGCTGGTTTTCCAGCAATATCATCAAGTCAAAGTTTGTTATATTAAAAAGTATACACTTTTTTACTGTAACTTTTATTACATTTGTCACTTGCTCATTTTGAATGAACTCACGTCACAACTGCTGCCACGCAAAAGCGTGGGACGTTCAACAACAAACCAAGAGGATCAAGCAACAGCCAAATGGGAACAACAGTGAAGTCAGCGTTTCTTATTTTTTAGTTTTTCTGCTAAAGGCTATACGGTATAGAGAAAACGAAGTTAATTTAAGTAAATTTACAAGTGATGATCATACAATTGTAATATTATCCGTCAAGTAGCAGCTCCAGCATTGTTGTCAAAATACAAAGTGTGATTTTTCTATTTGGTCGTCACAGCACATCGATGGTAAACTACACTGAAGTTTTAAAAACATCGTGTAAGATTTTTCAACTTAAACAGAAACTTAATTGCAGCAAGTACGGCATTTATGTGGCCACTTGCACCATTTGCAGTAAGCAATATGTTGGTTAGACGTTAAATAATTCTCCACTCGCTGGAATGCCCATCGTAGCATTTGGAATTCTTTTGACGCTACTTCTGATAACGATAAAGCAGCTCTGTTAAAACATTTTTACAAATACCATGATTTGACAGAAAAACCACCCATTTCGCAATGTCTCAAAGTTACCTTTGCAGAACAACCCAAAGCTAGCTATCCCGAGGAGTGTGAGGATAAATGGTTGCACAAAATCGACACGGAAATTAATATTTAAAAAATGATTTTGCCCCATACCAAGTAGTTGCGTTTATGGCCACTGCCGTTCTTCCTGATACGTGATTTCTCGCTCTGCGTTGTGACTGGTACTTTTTATCTAATTGCTGCAGAGATGTACAGTGATTTGATTCCCAATTCTTGATGCTGATACCGTGCCGCACTTCATCGCCGGTGATAGTTCGGCAATTTGCAGTGTGCAGTGAGGTCTACGTTTGGAACACTTTGCGTGATAGCATGCTGATTTGTAACTCTTCAGTTTTTTAGTGATTTACTATTTTTATTCATTGCCCTGCAGATTTTACGTTTTTACCTTTTATTTTGTAGAATTGACGATGCTCATTTGAGCGAATTATTCCTGTTTTAATAAACTGCGGCCAGATTTTTGTGGAAGACTTCTGTGAACCTTCATGTGTAGTATTTTTCTATTACAAGTATAAGGTAATTAAACAGCATTCAATTTATAACAGCGAGTTGCTGTTTCGGCACAGTCAACGAATCCACTAAAGACAACTAGATTACTTATAAGCATCACAATTACAGTCTGTTAATGTAACACATCTGCCTGGAGTGTTGACCTGGTTGTTAAAAGTTTTTTTTTAATGTGGTAGCCTTTTAATCTATCGCCCACTTTCAGAAATACTTGTTTAGACGATCCACTTTTTAGTTGATGTGGGCGATAAACTACAGGTATAAGGGTACACGCACAGGTACCCATGCTTTTCTTTTTACTCATCACTACTCATTTATAGTTGACTTGCACAACGGCTATTCGAACCTGAGCGTCTGTTCTGAGATTGTTCAAAAAAAATGTTTTTAAAAAAATTTCAAGGCTTCGATATTTGCAAGATACATTTATATCGGAGAGGAAGGAATTCAGTTTAGCATATTGGTTACTTAAAACCAGTGTCGAATTTATAAAGAGAATAGCTTACAAAAATCGAGATTTTAGGGCTAACCATAAAACCACATATAATTCCCATTACAGGCTAGTATTTTACAGGTGTACAGCCATTTAATCACGCGTCATATAATCACTCGACAATTAATCACTGGCATTTAATCATTAGACAGTTGATCACGCATACAATTAAACACACCAAGATTTAGTCCCTTTTAGACACATACACTAGACAGATCATCACGCTCAGGGTTTTTTTTAAGGTTTAGTTTAAGGGTACACCATGAAATTTTATGAGGCCGCTATTTTTAGCAAACCGTACAAAATAATCCCTAAACGTATTGTTTATTACAGTATGGGTAGTCACAGTGCGCAATTAGTACTATTGTATTTACAAAATTTGCGACACAAATTTTTCCATTTGAACTTCATTAAACAGCTGTTGTAATCAGTGAAAGCATAGGTTTCTTACTCGTCATCTGCAGATACTAGGGTGTTTAGTGCTCGCTCTGTCACTCTCCGTTTATTATTTGTTTTATCCATTTCAATCACAAATTTCATGAGCAATCTCAAGCGCGCCCTCAGCTGCTCTGGACACAGTCTCGTTGCCATGGGGGACTTTGGTGCGGTTATCCCCCCAAACAAAGCTCCAACCCCCCGAACTGATATACCAAATACTATAAATCAGTGGAGTTTTGTCAGTTTTCAGAATGTCAAGCCCCGCAGCACAAACGTAAAGCCATCGATTGAAGACTTTCTGGACCATTAATTGAAACATTTATGAGAGCATTCAGAGTTACTTCAAACAGCCGGTTTCGTTGCTTGGTTTTAACACGGCACAGAGTTGCAAATCCTTGCTCTGGCCAGTTTGTAGCAAGTGGAATGGACAGCACATTTGCAGCAATATTGGCTGTCTCGTCGAACATACTAACCCAGCACGGGTTCTCCTTGACATCAGAAACAATGCGATTACTCAAATGTTCCGGGATTAACAAAACAAACTCGGTTACTGCCACAGAACGGTTGTAATGGAGGTCGCAAAGCCGATCATTATGGCCAATGTGGTCCACCATGGTTTGCAAGGAAGCTATTTTTCGATTCGCTATCTCTTCTTTTAAAACCCAATAAATCAGATGTATCCGCTCGGCTACCGTGTTAACTTTATCTGAAATTCGATCCCGATGAATAGCATGAAATAGTGAAATGCGCTGAGTTTTTTTTCAGGCTTTGAAGTAAATCAGAGCTGAGATGATTATCCAGGCGGTATGGGCGTGGAGGCCTGGCAGGCTCCGAAGGGTCGGTGGTAACTGCTGGATGCTTTGAGCATAGTAAACATATCATTCAGCATGCAGAGTGAACACATTCATTTGTGGGGATTCATCAAAACCTTGCAGCTTAATCCATGATTGAAAAGTCTGATTGTTAGATGCTTATGACTGACTGTTGGCTGAAACTGACGATGCTTTTAGAGTTGAATGCTGTACTTCTTGCACAAGAGAATGGAAGGAACCTTTGCATTCACTGCTGCTGGGGTTTGCACTTTCTGGCCGGCCAACAGCAAGAAATTTTTGTTAAGGCTTACTACAAAAATACTGCTTTATTCTTGGATGGCTAGCTTTACGTTTTTGCTGTGACATTATCTTCTGATAATACCCACACAAGAAAGTGAATGTATAAAATCTGGAAAAGGCTTGGCTTGCTAAAAACATTTGACACCGTGGAAAAGACTTGGCTTGCTAAAAGCGCCAGACTCAGTGGCATTCGAAGCGTTAATTATTACGTAACGTCAGATTTTTTAAGGTGTTTTAGGGACCCGATTCGGGTCCACAGAATTTGAAAATTGAGTCCCTAGAATGTCCCTAAAATCAGAGAAAATCCGGTGCTTAGAATCAGAGAAATCTGGTCCGTACAGGTCCATACTGGTTACCTAACATTTTCCTTAAAAAAAACTCCGTAACGTAATTGTTTATCTCGTAAAAGCTGTCAAATTATTAATTGTTGCTTTGCATAGGATTTCAGAGATGATTATGATGAGCAGGCGAGGATACTGTCTACACTACACTTATTTGATGTGAGACGAATCGGCTTTGGACGTTAATTAAAGCAACAATTCAACACAGCTAAAAACGTTTGGTGGTTGTCCAGATTTCATGTGGAAGTAGCAATTTTATGGGTCCGCACAGGAAATTTATGGGTCCGTTCTGAACCCATAAAATGCCTTAAAAAATCCTGATCACTCTTACTCAAACTCTTAATCCACGTAATCCACGGGTTTTATACTTAGGGTTTCAGGCTTAGGTTTCAGGGGCGGATTAAGGGGGGTGCTGAGTGGGCTACAGCCAAGGGCCCCGAATATTTAGGGGGCCCCCAATCCCTAAGTTGGTAAAAAAAATTATAATATTTGTAATATGTGAACAATGCACAATACGCTGTGAAAGACACCATCGCCAATTGGAACTAATAAGCAAGCTTTCTGTGCTCACTCATTGAAATTGCTTCGTTGACATAAAAGGAGTTAATCCTTTGGCGTGTGGTCTGGCCGACACTCACTAACAAGTTAGTACTCCAAGAACTAAAAAATTAAGATATTTCATCCGCTTGTCTTATTTTGGTTTCCGATGCGCATGCGGTATCCACTTCATTTGAACATCGGTACTGCAGACAGCCACGAAGGAAGTTGTGAACTTTTTAAGTCGTGTCAAGTCTCTGAAGTCTCAACAATGGTGAAAGTAATTAGATTTTAGCTTAGGATAATAAATCATGGTATTATAAGGCAAGACTGCCGGAGTGAATATATACGCCACGTTTATATCCTTGTGTACTTTCATGTATTTGTGTGCTCTTCGTTACTGCTATGCGTGTATGAAGTCTAGCGCGTTGTGTGTGGGAGTGAAGACCTTACACAATACACAATGCCAGCTGGTAGTTTAATACCAATTCTGGCAGTGCTACTAGAGGCGCGTAACCAGGGGGGGCATTTGCCCCCCCAACCGAAATTTTCAAAACATTGCACAGCAATTTTTACGTTTGCAGAAACTTTCAAAGAAAAATGATGAACTTTTATATTCTAATCATTTTTAAGAAATCATATTGGAATTTTTCTTTGTCTTGCTCGTTAATTATTATCTCCTTACAAGATTTATCTTGAGGTTATCTGATCGAAAATTTTGTAAATGATTGATATTCAACCACAAATATGTTGGAAGTGTCAACTTGGGAGATAGTTTAAACTGTTCGTATGTTTAATGCATTTTTTGTATATTTGTTTGTGTACTATTTTGTCTTAGAAAGGCCTCAATTTGCCCTCATGAAACTTTATAACATTGGGGTACTGTTGAACCCTGCAAATTCGCAATTGCTGAAACTTTCAAATTGATAAGAGAAATCTTGACATAGCAGTTAGTGCCTCGTCAAACCGCTTGTTCTTCTATGGCCTTTTGATTATTATTTTTTGTTAGAGGTAAAGCGGATCACCATTATTAACGTAGTACATTTCTTAAAAAAGCGATGTTTAGCTGCATTTTCGCTTCGAAACCTGATAGTTTTTAACTAAATTTAGGTTGAGGACTGTTTCACGTTTTAGTGTCTTTCTGGGTTGATCCCAG
>JGI24158J21664_10009044_pt1 | contig 13297 bp, 7 predicted proteins | sample Ectturendosymbi3_FD_21664 | JGI IMG/M metagenome (IMG submission 21664) | reverse complement strand
TTGTTCAAAGAAATAGCATGACTTCTAGCAAGAAATTCACATTTGATTTTTGCTGAAAACTTCTGATTTCTTATCTTTTGCACTCATAATAAGCAGTTATGAATCACAAAGTGGATCACAATTTACCACGCTAAGCTTAGGAGAAAATAAGACTGGTGTTCATCGTGCTGAAAACAGATTTTTTTTATAGATGAAAACTTCAAGAAAAGTCCACATTTGTTTACATTGATTTTCGTACCCTGCTGATAATGTACTGCTGTAAAAAGCTTGCTAGTTCGCAACCAATTGTTTGCAACTTTCATGTTATGCTACTGCTTGTAAACGAAATGATCCCTAGTGAATTTGGCAGTAATTTAGCAGTGTTTAGGTATTTTAGGGACGCGATTCGGATCCCTAGAGTTGAAAATCGTATACCTAGAATCAGAGATAATTATCATCGGGTCTCGGGTTTGTACAGGTCCACACCGGGTACTGAACACTTTCCTTAAAACAAAACTGAAACTAGTAAAACTTGATAGTAAGCCTTGTGGTTTCTTATAAAAATTCCTGCTTCACAATGACGTGCTGTGCATTTTGCACTTAAATCTGCACTGGTATCATAACTTTAATCATACTCCCTACTGACAGCATGACCACGCAGCTGCAAAAGCTATGGATATTTTATTATATACCTGCTCATTATAGCTCAGTTCTTTTTAGATCGGTATACTACTATAATTCCGGCTCCGGTCCGAAATTTGTAACTGAACTGCGGGTCCGGCTCCTTTTGAATTTCAATTTGAGCTCCGGCTCCATAGCTCTGGATTATTTTCACAAGAATTATTAGCGTAATATTAGCGTCGCAATTGTTTAGTTCAGCTTTTCAGTGGCCTGGTTCAGCTATTTAATACTTTCTTTAATGAAATTATAGAAATTTATTAGCCTGTGTTCGCTTTATCGGGCATGGGGTGCGAAAACTGCCTGTCGAGAGTGAAAAGGGGGTGATGGAATAAGAAAGTCTGAGAAACAGTGATCTAAACGAATGAGCACCCAAATCCTTGTATTTTAGCATCGTCTATAGTCATTTTCAATATGCAATTGGAGCTTGGGGTGGCGTCGGTAAGACAAGCTTTCGACGGTTAAATGTATTGGACAACAAAATAATAGGAGCTATGAATTAGAAGTTCATTCACATCCAAGTTAGACCCACTATACAGGTATCTTAACCTCCTTAAAGTGAATGACATATATAATCTGAAGATAGGAAAGCCGATGCATAAAATTCACTCCGCCAATCCACTTGACAATTTTAAGCAACTCGTTACTCCCTTGAATCAAATTCATTCCTATGCAATCCGTAGTGCTACACGAGGAGGGTTCTTCTGGCAAGCAGCATCAAATAAATACGGAAAAAGATCTGTAAAACATCTTGACCCAACAATCTGGGACTGCATTGATCCCACCTTGTACGAGCTTTCCTCATTTACATTCAAAAAAACGTTATAGAGATAACCAAATTGATGCGTTTTAATTTTGAGTAAATGGTGTTGATGCTTCACACTCTAAATTTTTTTTCAGTCCTCTCTTCACAGCAAACTTAATTTTTCCTCTTGTACATATTCCCGTGACTTTTTCACTCAAAATTTTTTCTCTTTGTGTGTGTGGTTGCGTGATTTGTTTCTTTCTGTGTTGCTGCTGGTGTTGTTTTGTTCTGCAAGAGCAGCGGCAGCCCGTTAGGCTCAGCGGATCAATTCTAGTGGTGGATGAAGTTCGAACACGGTACCTTCAGAATACCCGACCCCAGGAGCTTCCAACCACTCCATTCCAACAATATGATGACTGCATTGGATGACTCGTCCTCATTCTACAACTGCTGCAAATATTTGTAGAGCTTACCAGATACGAAAGGGTTGTGACAGCCCGGGCAGAGTTTCATTTTAGTTGGGTATATACTTTCTCTGCCACGCCCGGATTCTTGCGGATCTGAACACTTGTTTCACCGAGAGAGACCGGTTGCGACCCAACACTCCTTGCGCAACTGTGTTGATCATTTTGGCAGCTCTTTCCCACATAGGCTATACGATTCGATGTGAATTTGGCTTGCTATGCACCTTTATCGACCAGTCAAGGGGCAACGACTCGATAACCTTCCAGTTTTTTCGGTGCCCTGGTGTTTTTGCAATTGCTATGGTTTCTTTCTCGTCTTTGAAATTCTTAATTTTCGCCAAATAAACTCAACGCAACTCAACTCAGTTAAATCCGGCCCTGGTTGTCATTATTGAAGTGCGTGATGAGCCGGAGTGAGGCTATTGACCTAGAGTCGCCCCTGACCCCCAAGCAAAATGCTAAAAGCTCTTCCTTTCTTTGATCAAAAATGTGCAAAAATGCTTCTAAAAAAGTGATGAACGGCGTGTAGTCACTATACAAACTTAATTTTCTTACCTCTGTGTTTTCGTGCCATGACAATGGAAATTTATCCACATCAACTGTCAAAAGTTCCAAATAGGTTTTCTACTGAATAGGAAAGAAATGCGTGCTTTTGTGTATACTCCTTCTTCCCATCAGGTAACTCCTTTATAATCTGTTTTTTTTTGTCTTTTATTTCTATGCAAAATGTAATGACCATTGCAGTTTAATATAGCTCCGAAACGTAAGCTTTTGACACAGACCCTTCGGTGAAAGATTTCAATCGCCGTGATGTGAGCAGAAAACATTCCGGATTTGACTGCTCGCTTTTCGTTTTTCTTTGTTATTCGGAAGAAACGCAAAGAAACAACTTCAGCTAAAAAATATGACCAGAGTCTGTCATTGCATCACGAAGATGCACACCACCTTCTTGCTTGCAATCCGAATCTAGAAATTCATATTAATATAAATAAAATTAATAAATATTTTGGTTTTCTGTGAAACAGTAGGGTGGGATCGCAAAACCCAAACCAGTCTCCAGCTTCAAGTTATACTTCAAGCAGTTTTGTAATGTTTGCGAACTCAGTTTATAATCGTTTCCGAATTTAAGGACTTGCGCTCCAAACGGACTTTCAAGCCATAACCGTTCGTTCAAAGACAATCAAACAATGAAATTTTGTTCATAAACGTACCTACGGCATGCTTTGCAATATCAAACAAAAATAAATAGTTCATGAGCGATTTCGATGCTTCGTCTTATATGCGACAAAACACTAATACTGGTAAAAACAGAACTTTGACATTTCTGGCTTTCTTTTTTATTGCACGAAAACTGCATCAGGGAAAGTTGCCCTTCTCAAATACCGAAATGCAACCACGCAATTTTCAGGTTCATTCCAGAATTGACGACATTGGGTTGTATTGAAACTGTTCACTCTTTGCCATGAGGTTAGCTGAGCTGAGTGAAGCGCCTATTATCAAAACAACTGTGGAAATCCAGCCGAGCACAAAAGAACTTCCGAAATGCGGCGTGGCGCGCTTAACTGCTGCAATGGTAGCATTGCGCAAGGACGGGGACAATTTGCTTGTGAACTGATCCGCAATGAACGAATCGATGCCTTTGAAGAAATTCGTTGGAGAACTGGCGGCTGGTTGATCAATCATTGTGATGCATAACATTCCCACAAGGATAAAGCCAGCTGTGAAAACGTATGTGATTGGTTGAAACAAAAATGAACACAGCATGTTTCATCATTTACAAAATAACAGGGAAGAGACGACAAGCTTTTATGCCTGAAATGCCAACCTTGACAAAAACGAAATTCGATGGATAAGAGAACTAATAATAAAGATTTTTCTCTAAAAGCTTTTAAAAGTAGAAATATTTTTATGTAGTGAAATGCAAATACTTAACACTTTTTGTTTTTTCTATATAACTTAGCGTCATTCCAACACGCCTTCCTTTATCAGGAGTTTGGGGGTCCGTGAACCCCTTAAAGTTCCAAGAATGTGTTTTAAGAAGTTCGTAAACCAAAATCCAATAAAAAAACACCGCTAGTTTTATGCCTCCATATGGGTTATTCATCAGCTTAATCGCACCACAATTGTAGCCTGACATGCTCATGTTGCAAATCGGCTGCAAACCTCTTCTTTTTATTATGCTGAGAGCAGTTGGCGGCAGACCGAATCCTGAAATTTGTTCTTGCAGGGTTGGTTGTGATGCTCACGCTAAGTGCCTGAAATATAACTTCTTAAAAATCGAAGAAACGTTGACAAAACGAAGGGGTCCGCAGCGGTTTTGGGTGCAGTGGGGAGGGGTCCGCAGCGATAAAACCTTTGAGAACCACTGTTCTATTTCAAAATTTAAATCGATCTGTTTGCAGCACAATGTTTGAAATTTCAAGCTGGTTTCAACATACATTTTTATTCTTCGATCACGTAACAGACTCAGCATAAAATGTAACGCTGAAACATTGCGCATGTTCAATACTCAGGTAGAAGGCGACTTACTTGCTATAACGTAGAACAGTGTTTGTATGCGAAATTCGTACAAGCCACTGGGGTTGTTTGTTTTAGGGAAAGTCATCGCTTTTTTAAAAACAAAAATGATTGTCACAAACAGAAGAACCATTCCGCAGACAATAGGAAGGCATGCCATCTGGTTCCGCCAATGAGTATCAGAAACTGTGGAAAAATTTGAAGTCCAATACTACATGTTTCACAAAACCAAGCTCACTTTCATTGCATTAATTTTTTTTCCTCATATACCTTCGGAAACAGAAACATGCAAAACACTGAAGCGTCAGTTCTGTTTTGCAGGTAAATCTTTGCTTATCTACAGGCTTTTAAATCCACAAGGGCTTTGTTTTCTTCAAGCAACAGTAACAACTTGGTGAGTAAAGGAAAAAATAAGCTAGATTGCGATAGACACAGATTTAGATAAAACCATATTGGATTGAGGATTGAAGATTTGTGCGTAGGCATTCTTAAAATGTTTTTAGGAAGTCGTAAATGTTTAGGTTGAAATGTCGGAAACAACCTAGAAACTGCTGATAACAATATGTTGATAAAAACCATAGCTTTGTTTGTCAACATTTGCTGCAGACAGCAACTTTGAAGCAGATTAACAAATACTGCTTTCCACAAAGAAGAATATTCTAGAAAATGCCACCGGAGAAAAGTCAGTGAAACGGTAGTTTGAATTAAAATATTCAGCTTACGTTTCGTTGATATGTGGACGTTTGCGACGTTGAAGCTGGCTGAAAATAAACCCATGGAGAAACAAGTCTTTGTTCCAACAAACAAATTATACGCTACTTTCGCTGTAGATTCAGCTAATCCCATTTCATCATGTTGCTCCAACAAAATTTTTAAAAAGTCATCAGAATTGAGGCAGCACTGCAACGAAAAGAAATTGGTTTGATGCCAAACAGCATCACGACGTTTTCTAAATATCCACAGAGCATGTCTGCATCTGATGCGACATGGCACTCAAATGCGACATGGCACTCAAACAAAGAAATATTACATTCTTACAGACCAAACACTTCAGAACTTTAGCTTGATTGATTTTATTAGTGACTTTGAAGTAGGATTTTATCACCGCAACTTGTGCATACCGTGCACCCGGGAATAAGGCTACAGTACCAAGGACAATTCCACCTGGAGCCTAACGTAAAACCTTTCAGTCCATCGACTCATCATCAAAATCTACAACTCATCAAAGAACTCAGCGGAGTCAATAAAAGCTTGAAATCAACTGATCGGCGATTTCGTGCTTGTCACTTTCAACGAAGACATTTCAGCCTTGCGCAGTATGCAAGCACTACCATAAATGCAGAAAAGTCAGTAACTGCTCACAAGCGCCTCCACAAAAATGCTTGAGGAACATACAAGCACAACATTTTGTAAACCGTTGAAAATGTTGCGTAATACCACAACAGGTATATACCTAACAATCCAATTATTATGTTGAACAGAATTGTATGAGTGCTAATTTACATTTTAAATAAAGTACAACAAGATAAAATGATCCAAATATATAAAAATACATATAATCTTTCTTCATCTATTCAATTAGAGCGCACACATAAGCAATTGACTTGTACAGTAAATAGAACATATGAAATAAATTTGAACAAACGTTTTTCTAATCATTTATTAAAATAATGTGAAATATGCATCCGCCATCATTATATAAATCTCGTATAGACTGAACAATGATTTTTCAATGATAGACAGGTAAAATTACACTTGTGCTTGCAAGGTGAAAGATAATGCTGACTTTATTCGAAACGAAAACCTTTATTCGAAACCAGCAAACCATGAAAATTGTTGCATTGATTTTATGCGAAATGGATTGGTACAGTCCGTTGCCTCTCTAAATTTCTATTTCCCATACGAAAAAATGATTTGTAAAGTTCTTACCTGGACCCAGTTTGTTGTAGATACAGCCACTATGGAAATAATCAGGGCTGCCGCACCCAAAACAACCATTGACATTAGAACAGACCTCATGGCAAGATTTCATGCGGTTTCTAAAAAGTTAATAACGATCAGTGTCTATCAGTGAGTGCATCAATGTCCAATAAAATATTGCATTATCAGCGTATATCTTATTATATTCTTTGGAATGAGGTATATGTGGCATATAGTTGTTTAATACGATCAGCTATCAAATAAAACACCTGAAGCTCCAAGATGTTTGAAACAGAGTTTAAGTGTAAAATTCCGGCAGGATATTAGAAGAAGTGGCAAGACGGAAACAAAGTATTTGAATATACAAATCGTGTTGAAAGTTAATGAAAAGAACTGTTCACGTTGTCAGGATAACTATTTGCATTGAAGCACAATGGTATGCAGGCGCAGCACACATGGAATGCGCTCAGCAGCACCATGAGCAATGGTCACGCAGTACGTTTCGACTCGCCAAAAATATTAACTGCCTCCTGTGAATGGTAGCGCTTGGTACAACTAGAATTACATTCGATTCAATAATATCACAGATAATCAAATTTCGAGGCTGTCCATATTTCCTTGTTTAACTATAACGTTTCTCGAAGCCACCTTGCAGCCCACACAGATTTTCGGCTTACAATAGTGACCGACGTTACATTCAATCCCTTTATTTTCTGCACAGCCTTCGTGCTTGCAGTGCAGCGCTTTATTTAAAAAAATTGCAGACGTTGCAATCGGTTCGTTTCCAAAGAGCACGTGACTCAATTAAAATCCTTGTGTTTTGTGTTTTCATTTTGTAACTTTTTTTCCTTTACCCTTTTTACGTTGAGTACTACACCAACATTATACATATCTGTATATTAGTCAGAGTATAGTTGCCTACCAAACTATCTTTTTAAACTACATATTGTCAGTAAACACAGTGTTTCCAAATATACCGTATGTTTGCAAGCAAAGCTTTATAGATAACCTTATGTTTTTTGTTGGTTTTGTGTGTAGAGATGCAATGCATGCACCATCTGTGTGTAGGTGAACACATCATTTTCATATTAGGTAATATTCATAAATACCTGAACTTACAACATATTCAATGTAGCATTTCTACTACGCAGCAGACCTCTACCTTGCAAATTTGGAAAATATATTTTATAAGAAAAAATTTTACTGCTGATTTTTCCTTCTGCTATGGCAATCACAATTAGCTGGGAAAACGTTTAAAAATTTTATTTTTATCCTACATGTGTCCTATAATCAGATTGTTAGTTGAAATGGGGTTTTCTGGTTGAAGCGCACCATAACTTTTTTCAAATATAGTGATGGTTTTGCTAGGTTTTTATCTCATAACTCAAAATAAAACCTATAAGTCTTCTAAAAATAGATGATACTACGCGAATTATGAACAGCACTTTTTACGAAGCATTAAATGAAATTTAAGTCACGATATTTAAAGGTATTTTAATTTGGCTAAGCAACTAGTGCGTAAATAGGAGGATCAGCAAAATGTTTTAAGTCTTCGTAAAAACATTTTGTTAACTATGAAACGGTTCCTTCATTGTTTGATTCAGGTGCACTGACTCTACTTGATACAATAATGCAGGCAATATGTTTCAGACTTAAATAGAGGCAACAGTAATAAACCAACGTTGGTTAGCAAAGATGTGATTTACATGTGTATACCTAACTTTCAGAAATGTTTTTTGCAAAAACGTCATTACGCATGAAAATAATCCAACCACTTGACGCTTATTCGCTGTGATATTTGTTTGAATTCAACAGCATACAAGATACAAGGATATACGTTGTGCAAAATATTAAAATATTTTACCTGGAAATGGCAAAATATATTTTCTGTGCAACTTTACTTTTGTTTTACTTTGTCCTAGTTTGTCTCTAATTTAAATCGTGATGACTTTTTCATCGAAAAATACCTATAATGAACTAGCAGATCAAACTAGCCTTTGCCACCTGCTCATAACAACCTTGTATTTACTTTTCTATCACTGTTGGCCGGCTTTCCGTAGCAGCAGATCGCAGAACTAGAATAGGCTTGACAGGTTTCACATTTCGCGTCATTGCCACACAAAGCAAACGACGCTGTTTGTACATTGCAACCCTGTATTGTTGGCCCATTTCTATAACTGGCTGTTGTGGTAAATTATTGACTAATGTAAACGAATCAAAACACATCAGCCTGGAAAGGTTGCTCACTTATTAAATCTATTGCTTTTTATTTTTTGGTTACAACTAGAACATCTTGTCATTAAACAAGAAAGATTCTTTTTATCCTTCATTTTTTGCAAAGAAAAATGCATAGTGTTGTTATTGGACAACGTATTTTTAGTTTTGCTTTAGAAAGTTTGTGTTTCTCCCAACAGTTTCAATTCAAAAATGTCCCCGGTGGACATTGCTGTCGAGCAAGGTTGTGTGCTCTTCATTACGTAATTTTGTAAACTGAATAGTTATAACGCAGGTTTGCCGTAATGTTAGTCAGTGTAGAAAGTTGGATTACCAATCCCCTACTCGTTTCAGATGATTCACAGTAGTGCTGCTTGAGTCATCCTAACAACAGGGCCTCCAAGATGCACTTCATCGGTTTTCATTAAAATCAAGTTCGGACATCCGAGGTATTGTGTTGCTCTGAAATTGAAGATCGTTCTACCCTTGCCAGTAAGGTCAGGTTTCTAAACTCTTTTGGCTCTAATCTGCAACTAAATTCATGAAACTGGGATAATGATCGAATGGATGTCGTCAAAAGCGCAAGTGGCTGATATGGGATTTTTGCAAAGCGCTTTTGACGTAAAGGTGAACGACAAAGTGCACAGCAGGTAACTTCTATTTAAATAAGATCGTAGGACTGAAGATGCGTACACTGATGTTACATGAAATCGAAATTATATTAAATTAATTTGCTGATTGAGTCAACTTCCTCGACTCTAGTTACTTGCAAACAGACATGTGCAAGTTTGAATCATCGCACAAACATGAAAACCAAGCTAAGTCGGCTGATTTCCTGTTAGCTTGCAGTAATCGTGGAGCTTGTGTTTTTAAGCGGGAAATTTCAGCTAGGATCGTTGAGTCATGTGACCACAATGTCATCAGAAAGGATGGCAAGGACTGTTCAGGGAAAATGACTCTACGTTTGGCCGAGGATCAAATGTCATGATCACCTCGTTAATCTGGTTATGGTTGCTCCTGGCGTCGAGCCTGCAAAACCGGCACAGCAAAGCGAGGACAACCAAGTGATTCGCATCAATCCTGGGCTGTTGTATTGACTTCACGACCAGAGGGGTTTTGCAAGTGAATGAATTAGTGAACGAAGGAAGACAATTACGTTGTTCAATTGCGGGGCATTAGAGAGCTGCAGAGATTGAAAATTTGCAACTCGATGTACTTCTCAACATACAGTTTGAAGAAGATCTCAAAAGGTGCATAAATCGGGAAAAACGAAGCTGATATTCTACACGTTCTAAAGCAAAAAACTTAATCATACATATTTCAATATCTCAAGCACGTTTGAAAACCATGTCTAGGTTATGATTTTTTGAAAATGTTCTAAATCTGAAGTGTGTTTTTATGATCACAGTCCGCAGTGTATGCCGCATAACAAACGCGAAACCGGAGTGCATAACTTCGATAACTTTGGCAGATTTTTAGTCTTAACGTTTAAGCTTTTGCATCGTCACACTTCCTTTTCAGCCATTCAACACCGATACGGCATTTCCATCCGATAATAAATCAAACAATTTGTATGCCTTGATTGGATTGCTATACCCTTGTGCTACATAAGGTTAAAAGGCTTTTTTTTGCGTACTTGGCTTAATTTCTCTGTAGATCTACAGAAATGTGTTACAATTGACTTGGTTCTGAATGATACGATCTTCCTCTCATGACATGACAAAGTTTAGTTTGATAACGTTTTTCTTCTCAAAGACGTTTCGTAGCAAATGTTTGCAGCACCAACATACATACTCGTACAGCAGTTTACTAGTTCGGAAATTTTGCCAAAATAAAATTTATATATATATTTTATACAATCAGAAAAACGTCATATTTCACGGTCTTCAACCTCTGGTAATTGTGATATTGGCAACTTTCACGATGAATATATGAAATACAATTAATTATAAATTCGCAAAAAACTGTTTTTTTTTATTGGTTCGTGACGGTTTCATACGAACATGCCTTGCCAACAAAACACAAATATTGTAAACGCGCTTGTTGCTTCTACTATAAGACAAATGGGCTTGCCAGTCTTTTCATTTGCAAGAAAAAATCAAGATCCGCGACCAGAAACAACCGGGAGATGGATACAAGCTGCTTGACCTGCTTCTGAAAACATTTAAATTTATAATCGTATTGGTCAAAAACATTGTTGGGAAAAATTTTATGATATACTTGATATATAAAGACATTTTTGCATTGATGTTTATATTGCAAATTGCTGCTTTCCTGCTGTGCATTACTTGCATTCTGAGATTTACTAACCTTCATGCACACATGCATGAAGCAACAAATAAGACGTATTGGAAAAATGTGGTAGATTTTAACAAAATATGAAGGTTCTAGCATGATCTATTCAAAGAAAGGAAGCTTGTGGTGAATTGGGTACAAACCTGAGATTTATTGGGTAGATGTGTTTATTAAATCAATAGGTACAAATTTCCTGAGGTGAAGTTCAACTATAAACTTCACGCAGTTGATACGTCACTGGAACGTTCCCTCTGAGCAGCACACCACTGCCGCCATCAAATATATGCACTCCGAGATTGTACACACAATTCGTGCAGCCTACTGCAGTAGCAAAATAATTAAAACTTGTTGCAGAAGTATTTCGCGACGTTATTGTAGTTTCTGTATTTAATTTCGACGAAGGCACATCAACACGCAGTTTTGTAGACACGTTTGACGGACGAAAAGCATCAGTTCGTTCCTCATACAAGGTTTAGATTCTGTTTCTTTTGAAAAATGAAGCAGTACAAGAACGCATGGGAATGGAAGTTTGGTTAATGCAACGCAAAATAAACTCGCATCTTAACCCCCTAATGTTTTAACAACTTTCACCTGGCGTTAACTGGTTTGTTGCAACTTTACAAAAAAAACAAAAAAAACTATCACGCAATTCGTTTAACCAATAGCAATCGGTACTGGTTTGTTATTCCTGTGAAAATCTCTTCGTGAAATACTGAATACATCCACACACTACAGCTGTACAGCTTTCCTTACATATCTACACGTCTTTCGTTGTTTAGGTGAACATCAATTTACCTCAAAGTTATGCAAAATAGAATCATCCAGTGCAAGGGTCTAGAAATTACTGCCTGCTGGTCAAATCCGTTCGGCAAAATCATTTCATGCAGCTCTCAAAAACACTTTATCAACAATAAAAAATTAACAGATTTACGAAAAATTTGTTGATTTGGGAGAGTGTAACAGAGTGCCCACGCAGAAAAAAAACGGCATTACGTAAGAAGGCCACGTGAATGTCAGTTGGCTAGATAACTCCCAAAAGACCGTATGGTCGAAGGCGGGGGCGCCAAACTCGTTTCGTACCTCGGCACCATCTAACACAGGTACGCCCCTGCTTGGTAGACAGTGAATGGAAGAATGTGTGAGATTCGGCCAGATACAGTACATTTGGCCAGGCGAGCTCTGCTTCAATCGCTTGATTTATTTCTGCTTACTGCTTTGGGATTATTGCATTATGGCAGAAAAGAGGCGAAAAGCATCGTCCACCTTTCCCACAAAATACGGGCCAGTGCAATACGTAGCCTCTTATCTTGAGGAGTAGTGATTGCCGCATTACTGCAGTAGAGTAAACGCAAGACCTCTTCTTATGGGAGACTCCTACAGAACATATACCTACCCGCAGCAACGCAATCCTGTGGTACCTCCTGATATCGGAAAAGTTGCTGTGTGAATAGCGCGACATGTCTGCCCACGTATCCAATGCTATAATTGGGACAGCTACATGGGCGTCCGCAGAAATTTTTCCAGAGGTGCAACCTCGACAGTTTGCTTATCATTTTCAGATTGCTCACGATGCAATGCAAATGTATGTTCACAAAACGTTTTGCCCTTTCTACACCATAACGAAAATGCCCCGTGTTACGGCAACAGTCGCAGAAATCGCGCTTCGTTGACGCAGCAATGCTTCTTCACTCATGTTTCTTTTCACACAGTACAAAACTACGAAGCTTACCGCTATCAGCAGTCAATGTCTTGCAGGATTTTCTGCTAAAGATATCTGCGCTCAACAGTCACATGCAGCAAAACGCTTACTGCTGTAGCTTGAAGTGAACCTTGTATTATATATTTTCTCTTATGTTCTGAAAATGTTGGCAAGAACATTCAGACATAATGCAAGTGCCACATCCTACAGCCGTTTCCTGTAGCCGCTACAAGTTTGAAGTGTGTGGTAGTTTGTTGCACATTTTAAAAATAAGTTACAGAAGAGGACGTTCAGGAATTTTACACTGAGTCAGTTTTTTTTATCAACACTAAAAAAGCCTTCAATAAACTGCACATTTTTATTTTGAGACGTTTCGGATTATTCTCAATCCATCTTCAGTCAAAAAATAAAGCAACACTTGGCAATGCTAGCAATTCAAAACCAACAGACTCTGTGACGCAAGATATAACAGTGTGACGTTTGGCATCTGCTTTTAACTACCGCGAATTGTTAATTAAAGAGACACTTCTGATACAAGAACAGCAACCCGAGATTAATGTAAATAATTTTTCCACCCTTTATACCTCTTCAATACGTAGATTTTATGTCAAATAATTGGTTGATGCTCAGTTCTTATGTAAATACATATTGCGTGCATTGCTGTTGGTGCTGACGTAGACATATCATGTTGATTGTTGAACTTGAAAATGTTAAACAAAATTTTTGCATCCTTCGTTTGCAGTGCTCTGTGAATAGTCTTTTGCTGCTGGTCTTGGCTTATTTACG
>JGI24158J21664_10009043_pt1 | contig 13297 bp, 8 predicted proteins | sample Ectturendosymbi3_FD_21664 | JGI IMG/M metagenome (IMG submission 21664) | reverse complement strand
ATCAAGACCTTTCAAATGATGTATGGCACATGTGGATTGGTTTGGTAAAACAAAAGTTATAAGCAATCAAAAATGGTGTTACGCATGAGTGAACACAGGGGTCCTGTAGTTTACCCATGGTTTGCACGTAGAAACCCATGTCCAATGAATTTGTACTTCCTAAATTGGGTGAAATATGCTTGATGCTACAATATATCCAAACCACAAGGCCTAAAAGTTAGTATTAGTCAAGTTATAGATCTATGAAGTCAGATCACCAAATTTTTTATGAATTTTCCGCTTCAGTGAACACAAAGTGGCCATCTTTAAACACTCATAACTTCGGTTCTACTTGGCCGATTTTGAAAAAATTGTATATTTGGAATCAGGAAAAGAATTTCTACAAGCATACCAAATTTCATAAAAACCTGAGAGAGTGGGTTGCATTTTTGAAATTTTCTGGATCAGTTGACATGAAATGACCCCACAGTATTTATTCAGTGACCCCCATTCTACCCTGTGACTATTTATCGACTCCTTAGATGGTCCAGTTGACCCCTGAGGGTTGATATCAACCACTTGAGAACCACTGATCTAGCTGTTGGACCCTAGGCCAAGTAACATGAGCGAAAACGGCCAAAAACCTACCTCAGTTATGACATCACTAACAAAACACTCAAAACCCAAATATTTTTTTCATTGCAGACTTGAAGGCCTGTCGAGTCTTTTGAGGGTTTGAACAGCTCTTTAGCACAGTTGACCAAGGAGTTATGCTGTTGCGAAGACATGTGAAAACTGCTTGATTTAGGCTGATTTCAAAGTATGATATATTTGTACCCTGGCAGGTGGCAGCCAACGTGATAATGTAAATGAGTTTTAGCTCATGCTATATTGAGATATAAATTGTGCATAAACAAACTACTTGTAGTGGTGATGCCATGTCAAATTCCAGACAATGTTTACCATGCAAAAAAGGCGTTTAAGATTTTTTGATGTCGAGATCTGCATCTTTTTACAGACAGGTGAAAATGGATCACCTCCTCCAAGTGAGGAAGGAATCGGTCTTGATTCCCTGCCTTTCAAAATGGCTCTGCCTATGGTAGCTGTTGGAACATTTATCCTAGCTTTAAGCTTTGCATTTTGTTGTTACCTGGCTAGGTAAGTACTGTGATTGAAAATATATTCTGTCTAGTTAACTATGACATACGGCCAACCAAATTGGTTTTGCAATCTGTGCTTAAACCTGCACCTTTCTTACGTGCTTCTGCTTCGAGTTAGAATGCCTAGAAAAGTGTCTTGAAGTGAAAAGGATTTTTTTAAAAATATGCATTGCATGGTTTGACTTAAAGCAGAAAAGATTTTAGTTAACTGCTTAGAGCATCATTCAGGTTTCTTTTCTGTTATATATGTAAGCTTATCTTGCACACAAACCCATATAGTAAAAATCTCTTCGCTGCTGTTTTTCAGGCTAAAATGAAACAAAGATTCATTCAACCTGTTTTATATCTCCAGCTAAAGCAGTGGTTCTTAACAATTTCATGCCTCAATATGCTAAATCAAATATTTGTATATATATGTAATCGTATCTTGCACACAAACCCATAGTAAAAATCTCTTGGCTGCTGTTTTTCAGGCTAACATGAAAGAAAGATTCATTGAACATGTTTAATATCTCCCGTTAGAGCAGTGGTTCTTGACATTTTAATGCCTCAATGTGCTAAGTCAAATTTTTGTTTGTCAATCTGGATACCCCTTTTGAACACAGTTTGATAACAAAAAAATTGTGAGAAATGAACATTGTAAACAAATATTCACAAGAGTATTGAGGAAGAAGGTTAGACCAAAGGCTGCATCACACTCATCAGCACCAATCTTCTTCATGTGGGTACAATGTTACTAGATTTGCTAGAAAAGTCAATCTGGATGGAACCACAAGTCAAGTTCTTAGAATGAGGAATCTGCATTGGACTATACCTCCTAACACTGTTGAATACACACATCATCAAATCTCAACACCCCCTGGAGATATTAAGGCAAGCTTTAAGAACCCCTGAACTAGAGTGTCACAAGTAGTTTTTGAGGATGTCTCGCCTAACGTGCACTGTGGGCCATACAATTACGTTACTTATATAGTGAATGGTGACAAGTCAATGGCAGCATGATGCACAAAACTTTTTGTGCACCCATCCATTAACACTGACCTTGAGGCTAAAATGGCTTGCAAGCCTTTGGTATGACATACCTGGGTCTTAATTCATTCTGCCAACTTGAGGGCCACATCCTGTACCACTAACCCAGCCAGTCTGAAGCGAAGAGGTTCCATAATTTGTGTAAACCACCTAGGGTGCTGCAGCAAATACTTCTTGTCAAATGAATTTATGTGCTTAGCTGGCCAAATACTTGACTTTTTTATGTATGCAGTGCAAAAAGTTACCTGCTCAAAAAAACTGACTGGCCAAAATTCACTTGACTAGTGCATGTGGAAATAGCCTTGTATAGTCATACCATTTTAACCTTAGTGTTCATTAAGTGTGGCGGTGTTGTATCACTTAAATCTTTATAATTTGTATGATGGTTAAATTGTTGTAATGTGACATTATTTACCATTGTATTCAGGCTAAGAAAGCAGAGAGGAAAGTCAAAAGTTGGTGGTTATACTAAGGTATGAAGATGAGACGGTGAAAAGCTAAAAATTTTGCGAAGTTCCACACTTATTGTTGTGCAAGTTTTGTTTATTAATGTCTTGAACATCAGTGAAAAATCCTGTGTGTTGTAGCTAAAAAAGCCTTACTTTGGGGCATGCAGTGCAAGTTACTTTCATTTGTAGTTTTATGCATTTTTTAATCTGGGCTGCTTTTAATGTGCTAAAAGAGATTGAAGCTTGACAATCCTGCAAGGTTGGTTGTGTTATACAAAAAAGTACAACAATGAATGACATTATTACATTATTGGATGTTTCCAAAACAATTATTTTCATCATCATTAAAATCTGAATGAAACGTGAATGCATTGCACCACAGAGTACACCGGCAGCCCGTAATAAGCACACACAAAAGCGTTTGAAACATTTGAATAAAAACGTGGTAAAATATGTAATAGATGCAAAAGGTTTGGTGTGGTGACTTGTAGTTAATGATCAGTTTTAGCTTTGGCACATCTGTCTGCTTATTTTTTTGTAGAACCAACTATTGAAAAAGCCCAGCAGTGATCATTTGTGGCTTAAAGAAATATTAGCATATAAGTTTGGCATATTAGGTTCCTCCATTCCGATGCGTTACACCTGTTCAGGATTAAGAAACATGTATAAAATAGCTGCCTACATCTCCTTTTTTATAGGTTATTCTGAACAAAAACAAGGAAAATCCATTGCAAGACACAAAAAATGAGGTGAGATGTTCTGCAGCATTCTCAGGCCGTGAAAGTTTATTTTGCAGCACACTCGTGGTTGTTTTCTGTGCCGTAAATAATTGGCTTTGCAAAACCTGAGCAAACTCGGAGGAGCAGTTGAAGTGGGGTGTATTTCTGAGAGGTTTACTACAAATGTTGAACAGACCTTGCATTATATTGAATCTTAACATGGATTCTTGAATAATGATATTGTGGTCAATCACATCATATTTGATGTGTAACGATGCCCATTCCAGAGTTGCGTTGCTAAGAAATATGGAAGTGTGCGTAGGGAAATTTGCTCTAATTTAGTCTGCTATCATCCTACGGTCAAGTGTTATAAAGATATTGGTGAGAAACAATTCAAGAACAGTTTTCGATTTTTGGAGCTCTTAGATTTGTGTTTTGTATTTGTGGCTTGTTCATGCGGTGCAAGCTTACTCGTTGCCTTGTGACAATAAGCCTGGAAGCCAGTCAAGTGGAACCATGAAGATAGTGCAGACGTGATAGCAAATTGTCAGCACTTGATTGGAGCTTCATTATCTGTAGTTTAAGTCAAGTGTTTCATGCCTTATCTACCCCTACATGCAGTTAGCTACTCCAGGACGGCAAGAACGAACGATGAACTGTGTTATATTTTCGAAAAATTTGGATATCTTGTTGTTTACTTTGTACAAGCTTTGAATGCTACTGGCAGATTTGTTTTTTAATCGCACTTCCTGCTCGGGCTTTCCGATTGCAACAGTATGATTAAAGAGTTTTTTTAGTTTTATGCAGCATTTTTGTACTGGGAATATGCAGACCAAAGACAACTTTTTCAGATGTGAAAGGCTTTCATCTGACCCTGTTTGTTTAGTAAAGGACTGGTGAAAACACATAAACAAATGTTAGTTACATGAAAGACGTTTTGTCAACAACCATCATCAATTTCTGCATTGGTAACTTCATTTTGGTGGCGTGTGTGAATCTTGAGAAGCTTTGTTTATTAGTAGCAAGCGGGTTTAAAAGTTCTTGCGGTTAGGAAATCGTTTGTTCAAGGTACGCCCCAAAATGGCTTTATTTTGCTGCAAGATACGCAAAAAATATAGCGTTATATGGGAAAGTGGAAACTTAACCCATTTTAGTCTGTGATACCCCAAGTTAATAAAACGCCAAAAAGCTATGTGCCTAGCAACAGTATTGCGATTATCGTGAATGTAATTGATGGAATGTTTTGTCTACGGTTATTGAATCAAGTCAAAACCAGTTAAACGTTTTGTCGTCTGCATATTTTTGTTCTTCCAATCAAAGTGACCCGATTCATTCGAGGCAGGCTGGGCTGAAGCAAGAACTTTCAAAACAGTGAATCAACTTGCTGTGGAACTGTAGTCAGATATTGTTTTGTATTATATTTAGCCCAAAGCTGCACTTCAGTTCTTACCGTTATTTCGCATTTGAAAACTCACGCAAGCTCTTCAATTTTATTCAACAAAATCTGCACGTTTTGAATTTTTTTCTCAGTAAATTTGGAAAAATATCACATGTAGCCTTAATAAAGACGAATTTTGCAAGCTCACATTTCAAATAGGTGTTAGGCAAAAACAATATTTGAGGTCCTTTCAGTTTTTTTCTGATGCTCTAAACTTTCGTTTTCTTGATTCAATCTGAAGAGAATTATCCAATTTTGCCATGTTACTTAATTCGTAAGGTATGTATTTTACTTCCAATAGCTTCTAACCCACCCTACTTCTAAACATTAAACGTCGTCACGTGAAACTCAGCAGAAATAATTTTATCCGTCGTTGCGCTTGTCATGATGACGGCATGGTGCTTGCGTTTCTAGTCGTTTGGACACACTCGAGTAACGACGCAAACTGTCTGTCTCACTGAGGTAAATCACAACGCTGTCGATAAGAAGCCTGTTTTGTTGATCGTGAAACAGTTCTTTAACAAAAAAATTGAAAAGTTGAGTTCTTACTGTAAGCTTATCGTGTTTTATTGGAAGAAGCGTGTGTTACACATGGCTGGTGAACATTTCATTTGCTTTGCAGTCTTGTCCTGTATGTTTAGAAGACTTCAAGAATAAAGAAGTGCTAGCCATCTGTCCCTGCCACCATGTTTTTCACAAAAAGTAAGCGGGTGGATTTTACTTTATTGCTCTTTTGATCGATTGTACTGCAGCATTTTTAATTTTTGCCATTATGCAAAAAAGGACGACCGGACGAAGTTGTGCGAACGAAGTAGGCTAATATTGCCCTTGATTCATGTCTGCGACGAAACCTTTCCATAAAAGGAATAAAAACTGTCCGTTAACAACAGTTCAGTGTGTTACATTTTGTTGAAACGTTTCCTCAAATGGTTTCCCTATTTCCTATGCATGCACTTTCAGTACATATTCAACAATTTTGATGTGAAGTGCGTTTACACCTTTATAAAAGTCGTCGGACGTGACATCAAGTTACGGATTGCCACGATCTATTAAATGTTTTTACGGATTGCCACGAATCTGTTATTCGATTTTGTAAAAATGACTCTGAGAAGCTGTCTGTTCTTGCGTTTTAGCAAGTTGCATTGACGATGAGTTTTAGGCTGTGATGAACTTCGAGACACAAAACTTACCCGGCTGGTTTTGGTCCGGTGTATTTGCGAAACGAAGTTGAAAAGCAAGAAATCAATGAATAGCGGGCAGTACGGAAAAACTTCTTGCGATGTAATTGGATTTATTTCTTTCACTTCTAAATAGAGTTCATGAGTGCAGTGACAACCTATGAATGAAGTAAGTAAAAGCAAAACGTGCAACAAAATGGTTTTCACCCTTGTCTTGGCACCTACGACAACCACGAAATGCTTCATACATTTTCGCAGTCTCGCTGACAAGCAGATTTACTGTTTGTTTGGCAGTGATTTGAAATAAAAGTTGAATATGGTTGTGATTTGTGATATGTCTATTTTAAGAGTCGCGGGAAGTATAAAATTGCATTTTCGATTGCCGTTTTCCGAAAAAGGGTAAAAATCACCGGTTTAACAAAATTCCCTTTCGTGCAAAAGATCGAGTTCGACCGTGTTTTCATTCGATGTTTCTGAATAACGATGTTAAATTTCGTGCTTTTGCAGCAGTAAAGTTTTATTTGCCACATTGAATAACCGTTCTTCACTCCAAGATTCAGTGTTGCAAGTCACTTTTGCGCAGGTGTTTGTCGAAGTGGCTGGAAGTGCGTCCGAACTGTCCAATGTGCAACTCGCAAATCTACCATCGTTTGCCGCCGCAGAACGGTCCAATGTCTTCCGGAGCTTCGTTCACAATACCCGCGACCATGGGTTCGCCCGCCGGCTTGTTTCCGAGCCAGGTGTGAGCGGCCAGAACCGTCTGAGCAGAGCGTTACTGTATGCTGACATATACCCTGTCGCAGTCACATACCTGACGCGCTACGCGGCGGGTCGCAGGCGTTCGTTCGCCCAGACATCGTTGAGCAACTTTTTAGGCGCTTTGAGGCAGTGTAATTACCGTCCAACGACGTGCGCAACGCTCGACAACTCCCGCACTCGCCCCGTTGCAGCTGCTTACAATGGTAAACAAAAGCGAGACGCGTAATCGTCATCGAGTGCGCTGCTGGCGAGGTATGTTTTGTCGCTTTGAAAACATACATTCGACACTAACGGACGAGGTCCTCTCCGATACCATCCAATACCTGTACTATCTGTTTGCAACTAGCCTTTCTACTTCGTCGTTCATCTTCAGCCCCTTTGCTCTTTCGCCTACACATGTTTACGCGATCAGTCTCGTGAATCGCCCGTCCCATGACGCGGCTTCTTCGCTGCAGCAGGTCACGTGGTTGCGCATAAAAATCGTGTTTGGGGCGTTGCATCACGCTTGTTCGGCAGCGATCGCAGCGTGCAACGCACTACAACGCTACAGTCGCGAGTCACCGCCAGTCGGTTTTCGTCGAGGCTGGTGCAACGTTTCGGACGATCTGCTTGAAGGGGAACCGTTAATACAACTTCAAGCGCATGCCTCTTATTCGATTGCAAACAATGTGATGATTTGCCGAAATCATGGTAGGTGCTGCGAGTAGGTATTCAACTTTTTTCCCAAACAGCTCTTTTTCTTAACACAGTTGTTATTCTGTTCTTTTTATCTGATGGATGTTGCGCGCTGCATCCTGTCAACGTTAAGAGATGTTCTCTCGTCATTTGACGCCGGTGTTTTTTTCCATATCACCCTGTTTTTGCGTTTGCCTGTATCTTACCATGCTGTGTATGTACACTGTGTTTTCTTTATGATGAGGGAAGTGTTTCGGTTTTGTGTTACTTTCTGTCGTGCCCAAAGCAAGCGTTTTACGTTCGCTGCAGTTCCTCCCTGTCGTTCAAACAACTATTCGTAGCGGTTTCCTGTTTTACGGTGAAGTGATCACGGTTGTTCCGGTTTCAACAACTTCCATTTCAAAGGCACCTCGGTTTATGACGATGACGGTTCCATAAGTTTCTGGGCTGCTCAAACGTCCGTAATCATCATACATCGGAGAATGCAATTAGTGTAGCAGGACCTGCTCAGTCTTGGCTGATGCGCTGGTTCGTCAGTGCATCGAGGCAGCCGAAGCGATTGCCCGATGTTTTGTGACGTTTTGTGATTATTTGGCGTGACATCCGTTGCGACACGCGCAACGCGACGGTTCTTGAAACGTTGCCAGCGTCAAAGCTCTGCTGCATTTCATCCGGCAGTAATTACTTCGTCCTGGCCTAGACGATATGTGGTTTCCAGGGTGGTGCGCGCAAAAACTGTCGAACAGACAGTTATTTGCGCGTCAACAAGCAGGGAAACCCGATGCGGCGGTAATCTGCTCGTGGATGCGCTTCGGCTTTGTTTATTATTATTATTATTATTTTGGCCGTGACGGCGAGGACGTTTCGCAGCAGCTCCTATTGCTTTCATTTTGCTGTCGACCGCAGAACCACTAAATGATGCAAGCGTTCGGTGACGTCGACAGAGAAACGCCTTGAGGCATGCATTTCCGTCATTGCCACCGTGATGAATGTCCTTGGAAAAATTAGTTCGCGTCGCTTAACCGCGCTACCCTTGTTTTCTTCTTTTTCTTCGTGCCTGATTGCTGTACAAATTGTGTGTCTTAAACAATTACGGACAATTCATCAATGTCTGAAATCCACGCCTGCGCAGATACGCCTTGTGTTTTCGCAGCTGTCAGTCGCACGACGTGATGGGCTGTGCTTTATCTTGCGCGCGTAAGCACACGTTCCATCTCTGACAGAGCCTATAACACAAGGTTTGCGCCACATGCATATCACTTGCGTTATTATGTTTGGTGTACGATCCTTGTGAAATAGCGCACGCAAAATGTCGTTTGTTTTGGAATAGCTGCCGAAATTTTTGACTGTAAGCCGTAAATGCGCATCAGATAAACTTAACAATTTGATTTTCGCGCTAGTAGTTGTATTTTTATAAATAACCACATCCGATCATAGTGCAAACATCAGCTAGTTTCGCTTGACGTTCCATTCCTTCCAAATAGTAGTCTGTCTCGGCCCACAAGCGGCTTACCCCTTCGTGTGCTTGTCACCCGTTGCTGGTCTGCTTCGGTGTGCCGTTGATGCGGAACGCCCATAACATTCTTATGTCTCACCGACTGGCTTCAAGTTGAAACGGAAGGTGAAATTATTCAAAGCAGTCCAGCCACGCTGTGTTGTACCTGACAGCTTCGATTGTGTTCTCGTCGCGAAACCATATGTTCCAATTCGCCGCTATCTTGATTGCAATAAGTGTCCGGTCGCGGATCGGCAATCGATCCTTACGGCTTAAGCGCCGATGCAGAACGGCGTGTCCCATAAAATCGTCAATATCTTGGTTTTGTGTGTCCGTGCTCCCCGAAAACCCCCCAGTGCATCCCTGTTTCTTTGTTTAACCGCGCGCGACCGGCACACCCATGTTTACTGAAATCTCTCGTTCGTCCTGATACTTGCGATGGCTGTGCGAACGTGCGACGCTAAAGTTTGAACTTGCACTCAATTAACCATATGCTCTGCTGCGCTATAAACACCTCGACACTCCTTACATACGCATCCATGACGGATATTACTCAGAACTGATTCGTGAGTCGTCATTACGGAAATGGTGAAGTGCACGTAGAAAGGTGATTGAAACGAAAGATTTCCTTTCGTGTGTTGCGATTTTGCTCTGCTTGCAGGTTTGTGCGCTGTTGGCGTCGCTCACAGTTTCCTTTCACTGAAAATGAAGATTCAAACGAAAGATTATGTCTTATTCCACAAAGGTTCAGGAAACGTGTGCGAGAATAACATTCGGTGTCTTTCGCACCATCGACGCCACGGACGACATCCTATGCAAGGCTACCTTTTCCCGCTTCAAATAGAATAAAAAATGAGCTTTCGCCTAATAATCAGATTAATAGTACTGTACAGTGTTCTGCTATACCTTCACAGAAACATCGTGATTTTCAATCTCTCCTAAAAACATTTGATTACGTCTTCGGTTGTTAGGTTCACAAAAATTCAATTACCTTGCACGAGCCACTTCGTGTCTCCGCTTCCAATATTTATAGGTGTGTACAAGTCAAAGGACAAAACTCATGTTCCGTTAAAGCAGTATAAGCACACAAAAGTGGTGCTAGCGGGAAAAAGAAAGGAAATGCAATTAAATTTGTCCTGCGGTGCAAAAACATTTGCCCTCCAGTGTGAGTTGCAAGTGGCTTGGAGTCGTTCGGGCCGTTACTGCTGTTTACTTGAAGAAATGAAATTGCCCGTGGGAGGGGGTAATTATCTAGAAGCGGATTGTAATAGCGTTGCTAATAGTCTCTGTTCTTCTGAGTGTGGAGTGTTTGTAATTATATGCAGTTGGTGTGATGGCGTTACCGCTTTCGCCCCCTAAATGTTATTTGAAACGATCTCCGTGGTAAGCACTTGGCTAAACTTAGTGGCACATGACGCTTCTCAAACCGGTCAACAGTTGCCACGTACAGCGTGCAACGAGTTTCGTGACGTGAGGACACATGCTAGAATCGCAATAGATGTGTTGTTCGTTTCCCAGTATACTGGGAATCAGGCATAGCAGTTGACGTTTCAGCTCCGTGCAAAACAAGCTCCCGAGCTCGCTTGCCATCAATAGTTTAGCACCGCAGATTAGCATGCTTGAGGGTATGTTTTTCTATGGATATAGAGTAAAAAGTAATTCCCGTGCATCTTGGCTGTGTGCCGTTGCACTTTGCAGTTCGCCGATGCGATTGTTTAAATTGAGTTTACTTTCACACTGGAGATGTGTTGATTCATATCCTGAGCGTGCCGCACATTCTTTTTTCAGCACGCAGCGAACCTTTTTCTGTTCCTGAATGTTTGCACGGCCGGGACAAGTCTGCCTCAGCGCATGGTTTTCGCTTTCGAAGCTCGTGACTTTTAACGATGTTGCGGCGGCAAGATGATTTGTTGTCATCACGCTGAAGCGTTGAAGCCGCTCGAAGTAAAGCGTTTTCAGTTGATTCTCACTAGTTTCGCTCTTTCTATCGAACTGTTCAGTCTCCAGCGTACTGCTGTGCGCCTTTGCACTGTTGTGCTTCTGTTGTTCGTTGCTTTCCAAAGTAAACTCTGTACATTTGTGTTTAATTCGCCGCTGCGCTTTGACAGTTCACTTGTTTTTATCAGGTACAACTTAATCTTGTATTTTATCTGTTCGTTCGCACTCTCATTGCTGTTACGTCACAGTACTTAGACTGACTTTTTCTCCTCTTCGCTTTAAGCTGTTGCTTGGATTTCTGTGACATCCCGACACAGGTGAATGATTTTTCGCTCCCGCACGAATTTCGTGCATTTTGTAATAAACGCTCATATTGGGACCTTTGTTATTCTCCCATGCATTGCCTGATAAACCGCGCAACCTCGCGCCAAAACATGGACTCTTTCATACTTAATTAATACTTAGAAAGCTCGACGCTTTTGGGCAGAACTTATACTTTTCAGTGAGTATCTTGTTAGAAAATTTGCGCTGTCATGATTACGAAACTGTTAAACAAAATCACGTTTTCCCATGAAATTTTATGAACCGACAACTGGAAACAGCCATCGTATCAACCAGTGTTTTTTAAGGTTTTTCGAAGGGTGTCGTGGTGGAGCTTTAGGATGTCAACACGATTTTCCCTTCTGTGTCTGATACTGTTAACTGACTTTCATGAAACTGCAAGTTTCAATATACCTACCGGTAATTATTTAAACTCGACATGCACTTTTGGCAAAAAACTAAGATAATTTTATGAATAGAAAGTTTCAGTGTCCATACTCTTTCCTTTTCGTGCCCGCTTTTCCTTCGGGGAGGGACGCGGGGCAGCAGCCCTAGGTGGACCCGAAATACCTTACGATTAACAGCAATCTCAGAAAGTTCCCCTCGGTCCACACCAAGACAGGACCAAGCAAGATCGGAGATGTAGTCACGCCACCTGGTCCTTGGACCTCTCGACTGCTTTCCCACCGATGCAGCCAGCAGGACTTGCCTCGTTAATCTTTCCTGGGCGTTTCTGGACACATGGCCAAACCAATTAGCGGGGATCTTTCGATTCGGAGAATCGGCGTGACATTCCGGGTTTTACGGATTTCAAACCTATGCATTTTGCATTTGTGTCACACCCTGAACTCTTCGCAAAAATCCCATCTCTGCCGCTTCTTCAGAAAGTATTCTTTTAGTCGTTACTCGAGGTTCATAACCATGGACGAGGGTCGAAACAGACCGATTTAAAAACTGAAAGCTTTGCGATCTTTGAAAGCTGTTTTCACCACGGAGGAACAAAGCTCACGTAGAACTGCGTTTTCTTTCGGAATCCGAGTATCAATCCCTTTGTTCCGATTTACGTAACTCGTGAATACCACCGCAAGGTACTGAGGTACTTAAATTTCACCTGCTGCAGTGTATTGCCGCACAGTTGCGGTATACACTGCTTTGGGCGTCTTGAGAGACAATACAGCGGTCATTTTAAGGTTGATTTTCGTTCCTGCTTGGATGCACGCAGATGAAAACCGATCAAGTGCATTTTGAAGGCCCTCTTGAGAAGTTGCTTGTCGTACCAAATCGTTCGCAAAATGCAAAGGGTAGATTCTGCAGTTCCCAAAGGTGACACCCTCGTCCACTCGGCTGTGACTGTCTAGCTCAATGGTTCTCAAACTTTTATGAGCCGTGGCCCCCTTGTATGTTTAACTGGCGAATACTTCAAATATATCGTAACACTTGGTTTATGTAATATCACGGCAAAGCTACCTAGTGAAGGCCTCTACTCGTGGCCCCCAAGGGAGGCCGAGAGCCACGTTTGAGAAACCCTGGTTCTACCCGATTCATAGCTCTCCAAATTTTTTGGGAGAGGGCCACGTAAGCCATTGCACAACAGTTCGAGGGCCGGACATCTGAAGTAATGTGATTGTTTCGGGATATGTTGCATTCTATCAAATAAACACATTTTTTGTAAAGGTATTATGTAGTTTTTTATATTGGCAAAATGTGTTTTGCGGCCGGATGAAATGGCTTTGTGGGTCCGATTTGGCCCGCGGAGTATAGTTTGGAGACCCCTGATATAGAACATGAAGGGGAGTGGTGACAGTGCACACCCTTGTCGGAGCCCAACACCACGGTGAATGATTGTAATTTAACTCCGCCGACACGGACACCGATTGTGAGCAGGAATACAGTGACTTGACGGCAGGGCCGGATATAACTGATGCGAGGCCCTAAACTAATCCACTTGTGAGGTCCCCCTCTCATTGTTGCGAGGAAAAGGATGGAAAGCGTTAACCAATTTGCGAAAATCCGAAAATGACGCTCTGAAAGTACGGTCAGTAAAATTATAAATTATTACCGGAGTGCCCACGATCACTGCGTTTGTTGCTGCCTTCGACGCAAAAGCGTTAAATTGCACGGAATTGTTGAAATCCTACTTGGCTGGCGGGAACAGGA
>JGI24158J21664_10009042_pt1 | contig 13298 bp, 8 predicted proteins | sample Ectturendosymbi3_FD_21664 | JGI IMG/M metagenome (IMG submission 21664) | reverse complement strand
TTGTATTGACGCTACAAACTGTTTTACGGCTTGCTGGTGTTTTTGGTTTTCTGAAAATGACTCTTGTATTGAACACTTTTGCCCACCCCTGGTTTATACTATGTATAAAGAAGCATGAGTTAAAAAAAGCGTTTCTGCCGATAAGGCGCATTTTTTTGAAACCAATGCTTCTAAAGGTGTGCAAATGTGCAGTACCATCAGATCGTTTGCGCAAAATCTCATCTCGTGCAATTTTCAACATTCATAAGATTTTGCACTTATTCTAAAAATTCACATAGTTTGTAATTCGTTTGGAACTCAGCTAACTCAGTCTTAATATATCGATGCTCACTAGAACAAACATTTGCTCAGTGTAAAGTTTTCTTACAGGGAAAACACTGCAAGCAACTGTTGACGTAACAGTGGACATTTTCTTTTCGTGTACGTCCATTTGCGTTGCACTGCCAGCAACCTGAAAAAGACAAGCAAAATGTCGACTTTGCCCCGCCCTGGAAAAAATCCTGCGGACGCCCGTGCGGACAACGTTAACCTACTGCACGTGCGGCGACGTTTTATAAGCTCTCCTTGAACAATTGCGCTACAGTTTCCAGGCGTTTATGCACTTAGTCAAGAACTCAGCTGCACGATGAAACCAGATAGTAACCTTAAGTGCATATCAGGCTCTGCACTGCATCTCGCACAGTAAATCAAAGCCTTTTTACAGTGAACTAAGGGAGTTGTCTTCCAAACGCTGCCGGTTGTCTTTACCACAGTGATGAACCCAAGTTGTTTTTTCGATGTCATACCAACATTAAGCGACCAAGCTAGTGAACAGTTTCTAGCCACGTTGAACTCATAAAAATTCGCTTACCTGCTCAGAACGTGTTAGAAATACCTCCACGCNGAACAAAGCACAATTTGAAACAATTTTANATNGTAAAAGCCTCCAATTCTGAATAAAACAACCGAATGTTGACACAATAAATTTCATTCTACAGCATGAACTGTAGCGATTTTGTAAGTTTTATGTTAGAGTCTAGTTAGGAGTACACTTTAGATCGCGCAGTTCGAAGTCCATATTTGTAGCGTTCGTGAGTTCATCATGCACAATAAAAACTTGTTTCCTCAGACATTTGGCAATTCTCATATTTAATAGTGGAAACGTAGAAACAGTCTAATTATTTGCAACTATTTTCAGCACGGTTCATAGGCATACTTGTACTTTGCAAGAGTGGTTATGTTAAAACGTTAGTGTCTATCTGCCTGGTAACTAATTGCGACCGATGGCATACGAACCGCTTCGCGAAAGGTCTGTGACCAGGTGCCGACGATGATGCAAATTCTGGAGAAGCTGCCTGGAATTACCGTCGAACGTTGTTCACTGGTGGATAGGAGTTGCACTTTCGTGGGCCACGAACTACCGCAATCGACCAGTACTCGCAGGCTGTTAGCAGCGCAGGCCAAGTATGAGATGGCTCGACGACACCACCCTCAACGTCCGGGCAGCACCACCCCCACCACTACCCGAGTGAAGCCTGTGGTAAGCGAAGCTGAAGTTTTAAACAAAACAAGCTATGGNTTTCGGCCGCGTTCTCGTGACAGGTCTATGGTCGGTTATCACACGCGCCCTCCGNTCAGGGCCCCGAAAGTAGACCTGGAAGTGTCAGGAAATGGCGCGCTTTTAAAGCGACGATCTTTTAATGCAGCTAGCACAGTTGATGAAAGTGCAAAATTGTCTGAAGCGAAGGACACCTTGCCGCAAGACCCCTTGCCGATGCCTAAGTCCATTTTAAAAAGATCTGGCTCCGCGGTAAGCAGCAGGTCGTCCAGGTCGCTGGGAGTGATGTCGTTGGATTCTGGCATGGCGCGACTGACTGCCTCTTTAACCGGTAGCAAGAAAAACATCAACACTGCGGATTCTCCAATCTACAGCATTGCTCACAAACACGTCGTAAACTCTATTGCCAAACACTACGGAGTTGTGGGCGCTGGCGCGAAGCAGGCGTCGGACCTTCGTCACGCGGCAGGCGATTTTACATCGAAAAAGAGCGTGAAACAAAATGACAGCAGTGCTGTCTACCTGCCGCTTGACGGTAGCAGCGCGCACGAGCACACGCCGCCCCCGAAAAGCGTCACGTTCAAACTCGACCCCGAAGTATCGCGACATGAAGAAGAGATAAGACGCGGCGACCAGACAAACAAGAAATTAGGAGGGGCGCGGTGGAGCGTGTCGCTGTCTCCTCGCCAAGAACATTCGAAGAGCTTAAGGCAAAATGTCACGATAGAAGTACCGGAGTTTGCGATTCGCAGGTAGGTGTTCAATGTTTATTTTTATTTACGATTCACAGGTGCCTGCTTCAAAAGTTAATATAGTCTGTGTTGCTGGTTTGTTTTTCGTTTCTGTTTGTTGATGCAAGGACGCGGTCGAGACAGATATTCGCAGGCGTGTCTCGCGAGAACAGAGGTGGGTAGCCATCACTTTAAAACTAGTGTCTCTAAGGGGGGTCGGAAAGAGGAGGCAGGGAAGGGCCTCGTCCCCCCTGGATTTTGAAACTTGAGATTTTCCTATTACATTTTTAGCTAAAAAGGTTGTTTTCTTAGTTTCAAGAGGGAAAAATGAAATTTTACCAGTTTTGGTCCCCCCTGGAAAATCTTTTGGAGTACCTCTGAAAAAATCCACTATTGTCCCCCTTGGAAAAAATCCTTCCGACGCCCATGGTGTCTCTACTGATTCCATCGCTGCTGGGTAATTTTTGTAGTCACTACTCCGAGATTTGTATTTTTAAATATACCGCGGACTACAAAATCATATTTCTTTCACCTACCATTACCTGGATTGCACAAAGTGTTTGATCAGTTTGAACGCTTTTTGACTATTAACAAAGAGTGAGTTTGCATGTGACGTACCATAAAACGTTTTGTCGTGTCTTGTTGCGCACAGTATTTTTGTAGCCTTGCCAAGTTTTAACCTTTTGCTGTGGAAGCGTGGTGTTCAGCTACGTTGACGTAATTAATATGACGTGAAGACCAGCAAAAATGTTTTGTTTGGTTTCTGAAGTTATTGGCCAAGCGTTTTCGTACATTTTGCTCAAGTCTAGAAGTGGAGAATTTCCACATTCACGTAATTTTTACTTCACTCATCTGTTCTGCGTGGGCCTGAATTTTGAAAACATGTCTCTGCTACATCAACAATTAAGAGAGGAGACCGCTTGACCAGCTGGTTTCCAATCTTTTTGATCTCGGGGCCCCATTCGACAATCTTGCAAAAGCGCTTGGCCCCAGTCATCACCTGCAACTCTAAAGATGTCACATCATTTCACATGTTAGATTCATTGTATTTGCATTCTTATGAAAAACAAAAGCACATAAGCTAATCAACGGGAGGACCGAGCTTGCGTCTGTGCAGTTATTCTTGAAATTCTTGGTGAAATGTTTATGAGAGCTAATCTCATGTCATCCTAAACCTCCAGTCTATTCCTTGACTTTATAGTAACGCGGACAAGGGTTGAAAATCCAGCTTCACAGAGGTAGGCGGAAAAGGATGGAAGCAGACAACGGAAGGCGAGCATAGTTAGGTTTGCGCATGATTGCTGCATAGCACACCAGAACTGCGTCATAGATTCGCAGCAGGACAGATGTTTGCGAGGCTGACGTAATCTCAACATCAATGGGCGGCGCTTACTTGTTTTAGTGGCGGCGTTTTTCCTACGACAAGGTTTGCTGATGTGTAACACACAATGCTGATGCGGGCATACCTTCTAAAATTTCGAGCCTTCAAGCAACCATTGAGACTGTAGTTTGCGACCCCACAGCTTCTTGTCTGTGACCCACCTGTTGGGAACCACTGCTCATGACAAGACGATCTTGATCAACACAGCAAAGCGTATTTACTAGCTTTCAGCCTAAAAACCGGAGCGCTCGTTGCACGTTTTCAATGCAATTAGATGCAGTTACAGTGTTTTGGATTTTTCAATGTTAAAATGCGATTAGAGCGTTTGCATGTTGATGTTAAGCTCAAAAATCATCTATTCGGAAGATGCCATCGGCCTGAATAAAAAATAACGGCGATTTTAAAAAATGTTTACTTGCAAAATGCGCAAAAAGAGCGAATAAACGCACCTTGTATCAAACTTTGTTGCTAAGGTGCACAATATATTTATTACGCAGGTCAAATATCACCACAAAGCCCCAGAGATCCAGAGCTTCGTCTGAAACAACCACCTGCGGCGCTGCTGCGAGAAGCAGCAATGACGCTGTCATTTACGGTGAGGTAAGCAGAGCTGTGACTGGTTGGGGAAAGATCATATGGTTGGTCAGTTTTGTTTCTACAGTCGGTAAGGTCGTGTAAATCGCTGTGGTTAATTGCGAATTGATTGCAAATTAGTAAGGACCTAACTGACGGCTCCAGTCTGATATTGCAGAAACGACACAACGCTCACTCATCGTCTGCTCTCTTGCGTCCACGCGCGGACGGCGGCATCACAGGAGTCAGTGGCATTCATCTCATGGCTGATCCGTATCGACGATATCTGATGACCAGAGCCGAGGAAGAAGCAAAAAAGTTCGTTTTCGAAGCGAATGCGAAAGACAGAACAAGCTCTCGTCTTAACACCGACACTGGGCAAGCTTGGAATAGCGACGATTTCAGCCGATATCGCTTCATGGCAAACTCAACTTCTGCAGTGCATCCGAGCGCTGGCGCCATCCCGGATCATGCCAAATCCATCCCTGTAACAGCTGCCAAAAGACAGTACAGATGATGATTTGTTAAGGGGACTTACCCGCTCTTTCATTGCTTTTTGAACCGGATGAGATTCCTTGTGTTACTTTTTTGTGCAAAATGCGTTTTTTTTTCAAAGAAAACTATCGTGTGCCGATTCATAAACTGTTTGCCAGCGAATGCCTTGTGACTGGAGTGAAACTGAAAGGTTTGGCCAAAACACGTTTTTCCGCAGAGCAGACCTATCCGTGCTCGAATACCTTCACCATCATTAAACGTGTCTGCTGTAGTGACAAAAATGTGAGCGACGATATCCGCCGTACATGATCACCGCAGTGCCGTCAAAATGGATGAATAGGAGAGGAAAGCGTCCCGGTGCAGAGTGTTGGAGGCGGCGAATTTCCATTTCGGGGGTTTCCACAATGTAGTTGAAAAACAGCACAGAGCCGTTTCGAGGGTAAGCAGAGGACGTCAGCTATGCACTTTTGCGCTGGGCTACCACAAATTGTATCCAAGGAAAATACACAGCTCTGAACATAACGAGATTTAATGCAGTTTTGCGCAAGATTTTACAATTTCATCAAATAAAATGCACAGCGCTGAATAAAAAAAAAGTGTTCAATGCTCTCTTTTGCTGGTTTTTGTAAAACGCATTCAATAAATGTGGACGCCGCTGAAAAAAGCTCAAGGCAAAGTTTTCTTGTTAGTTGGTTTTTACTTAAATGCTGCTGCGCGACCGGAAATCTCGCAGTCATTTGAAAGTAGCTGCTTGTTCATGTTGCCAATCATCAGGGCGAAACGTCATAAACCCAGTCCAGACCCGAGCCCTTTTCAGAAAAAGTCTGGGCCTCTTTTTGTTTAAAATATATCGAACTTTAGTCAAAAATGAATTTGGAGCAATTTATTTATTTTCGTACGTAAATATTCTCAACACGAACTTGTGTACCGTGGAAAGGAGTTGGAAATGTTTGAATTCATTTGCTTCTACTGGACATAAAAAATTTGTCAGAAAAGAAACCGTTATGTTGTGCTGGAACGAGGCAGGCTAATGGGAGAAGAGTTTAAGAAGAATTAATTTTCAACTTCGTTTTGAAATCCGATCGCTGTCTATCGAAAGAAAACCTTTCCCAGTAAAGAATCAGACACTAAAGATCTTACAGAGTATATACTTCGCCTACGAGGTAGGCATCATAAGCTCTGTTTTATTTTAAATACCTTGACTAAAAATTATGGATAACAACGGGTCATAACACTGCAAATAACTCCATGGGCACAAAGTGTAAAAATTTTTTTTCTCATGGTCTTTAAAAAAAACAAACAACGCTGTTGTAAAAAAACTTTCAACATACCCGAATATACACGTTAAAAAGTTCTTGTGTCCGCTTTAATTTTCGTGCGAGAGCTCAGAAAAAAATAGTTGTACAAAGACGCCCTGTCCCACGTGGTGCATTCCACCGTAGCGCAGAGCCTACGAGAGGGGGGGACAAGAGGTACATCGTACCCTGGTCCAGGAGGATGAAAGTACTCAGGCTAACTTTTTCTGTAATCAAGCCCAAAATTACCAGTGCAAGGCAGTTGTCAGGATAACAATTAATATTATAAGACCTTTTGATTAACCTAATATTTTCACCAAAACTGAGGTAAATTCACACGCGAAACATCGCGAGAGAAAGCCCGAGGCAAGTGCTTCCTTCACCTCCCTTTAAATCCGCCACCTCCATACCATGCATGGTACTTGCCGAAAATACCGCCTCGTTTAGACTCCCCATATGGAAAGTTTGTTCCCTATGCACTGCACACGAGGGCCATTATCTATCTGTTCTGTTTACCATAATTGTTTGTTTCATAGACCAAAATAATGTTGGTACACAAAGAGGAGAGAATGTCTTTTCCGGGTGAAGCGAGTGCCTTGAAAAAATTATCACTGCTCTCAGTTCTGACGACGAGGTTAATCACACAAAATTTCTCAAACCGGATTATTACTCAAAATATAACACCTTAACTTTTTTCCAACTGTCGTCTTCATTAATCAACGAGAATCTTCATGTTCCATTCCGAATTATTACACTGTATCAGGGTTTTTTAAGGAAAATGTTAGGTACCGGTATGGACCTGGAGGGATCCGAAAAATTTCACAGTATTGATTGCAGTATCCGTTCAGGTATTTCCCTTGATAATTTTTTCTGATTCTAGGGACCCGATTTTAAATTCTAGTGACCCGAATCGGGTCCCTAAAACACCTTAAAATCCTGCTGTATGCACTACTTCATTGTTTTGAACTAACCCTGCATGTGCACTGTCATTTGAGAAGACTTCGGTGTTTTCTTTCAAATCCTGGCCATGTAGTAGACCCACATCATGATATGATATCAGACACATATTGCTATTCCTACAATCGTTTAAAACCAGGGTGGGCAATTAATTTGGCTTGGGGGCCACTTTGAGAAGGCCGCGTTTAACGGAGGGCCGTACCTTCCAATGGAAACACAAGTCTGGCTTCAAGTTAGCCTCAGAACGAACATTTACTTTGATAAGTTGGAGGAAATTTCAGATTTGAAAATTTTTCCTGAATGCTTCTGCGGGCCACTGAAAACCATGTGGCGGGTCACATGTGGCCCGCGGGCCGCTAATTGCCGAACCCTGGAAAGATCAGCTATTTTTGTCGTTCTTCCTCAGAGCAAAAATTGGTGGAAGAGAAGGGGCAGCAAAAAAACGAAGGCAGCCCGTCTAATTCAGCAGCAGCTTCCAGTTTCTTACAACTACGATACTAAGATTAAATGTAACTTTTGGCTGAACTCGCTTCACAGCCATCCTTACATATTCATGTCTGTTCAATGCAAGAGCTTGCCGCTACCGTTACAGAGATAAATATGATCGCAATGCATGAGTCGGTTGCCAAAACACAGCAGCTCGTAGTTTACAGCAACCACAAGTAGGCCTACACCGTCAGCAAATTAGCTGTGCATTAACTTCGTTGGACACAAAAGCAATAGGATTAACTTACTACTTCAACTACTCTAGGCAATGAACACGAGTGCGCACAAGCCATACAAATGGCAAACTTCAAATCAACGCCACTGAATCTTGTGGCATTGAAGGGCACGGGCAGGCTTTAACTTCCATGGTGATATCAAATACTTACTGGATCACAGGCTATAGCAACGTCGTTAGTCACCGTTCATCGCGTATCAACCATGTCTAAAAAGGCTAGGCTTTTGAATGCACTTATTTTGATAGCGGGATACTACAAGCTCTGAATTCTTGACCAGTTAAAATATTTTGCACTCATTTCCACAATCTTTAGTAACAGCACAATATGGCTGCATTCTGCCAGTGGTCTCCAACAACCTTCTTCGTTCCGACCTCGTGTATAGCCAAACTTTTTTTTCATGGTGCTTTTGATCAGCATGTCTGGCTGGCACAATTCCCAAACAGAAAATAACGATCGACTTTTCGGCCCCTCCTCCGACGCTGGTTTCCTGCCGTGATCACAACCAACGATATTGGTTGCACATTTTTTGCAAAGTTCAACGAGACACGTCGTTTCGCAAGAACTGCGTGCGGCCAAGCCCGAAACCAGGGGGAAACCGGGCAACTGCACCCCGAAATGTTCAAAAACATGTTTCGTTGTTAGGTACAAGTTACAGTCATTCTGCTGCTCCCCGAAAATACCAGTTCGTTGCAGGGGCGTACCGAGGGGGCAAGGGGTCACAATGCCCAGGGCGACGAAAAGTCCAAACGATGCCGCAAGTACTTTCTTCAATACTCCCAAAAAAACTTTTTGGTTCGAACAAATATTTCTTGCCCCAGGCGCCATCTCGCCTCGGTACGCCCCTGCGTGCGACCTTGCCACCGTACAGTCTGCACAACGAATTGTTATTCGTCTGGGTGGCACCAGGGGCGGATCCAGCCAATAAGGTTAGGGGGCAGGTGATTTCAGTAACATTTGGTAGTCCAGTCTAACTAGACTACGGTTTCGCTACTGTAAGAGATGAAGTTTACTTCACAACAGAGGTGGACAAAAAGCGGAGTTTGGACTTCGCGGAGGCGGACTCCGCATGCTTTTTGCGGATGCGGAGTCCAAAAAGTTTCTTTGACGGCGGAGGTGGAGGTCATTTTTTTCTTACTTTTCTTCGCACATTTGAAACTCATGGTTGCTTCAATTTTTCTTGCAAATTTTCATGAAGGACTCGCTTTCCTGACAAAGCATTTAGCTTTTCTACGGTCAAAAGTTTGTTTTTGCATCTCGTGTTGCTCAATGTATGCAAAATCAAATACATTTTGGACATTCAAACTGAAGCACCTAGGTCTACTCGTCTGGTCCCCCTACAGTCTTTTAGTAATACAGAACTCATACTGGACATGTGGTTTTGCAATCTGTTCAACGTTTCAGTGAGGCAGTCTGTAGGCTACATCTGAACAAAACCGTTACGCCCATTCGTGGTTATCTTGGCATCGTACCCAAACCCAAGTTGTGTTTTTTGCTCGTGGTTTTTGGGTGATTTATGACTATTGCCAACATTCTTTCATTTTCATGTAGCCTAGGCTACCTACGACGTTTTACTTGAGTTTATGCAGTACCAAAACAAGGAAGTTTTTGGCAGCCATCGATTGTGTCTCACTTAGAATTGCATCATTGGCTAAAGCAGGGTCTCCAAACTTTTTTGTCAGAGGGCCACCACATAAGCTGCTACACAATAGTTCGAGTGCCAGACATCTTACGTAATGTGATTGTTTCGTAATATGCCATATTCTACCAAATCAACAAATTTTTTGTAGATGTAGGCCTATTACTTTTTCATTATTGGCAAAATGGGTTTGCGGGCCGGATTCGGTCCGCGGGCTGTAGTTTGGAAACCCCTGGGCTAAAGCATTGTTGTGTAACAGTGTAGAGTTATGTAATGTTCATCCAATGTTGAAGTATCAAGTATGAAGCCAGTGGAGTGGTAGTTCAATATGCAGTGCAACAATTTTTTGAAGTCATAGGATTTCAGATATATATTTGACAATATATTGTTAGCATTACGGTGCCTAGCTGTCAGTGACTGAACTGATGAAAAATCAGTTTTATGATACTGACAACTACAGTACACTTGAAATTGTTTGTTCCAAGCAGAAAAAGAGTTGTCTTTTGACAGAAAAACGTTATGCGATATACAATATATATGGCAGTACCTGTTTTGCCGCATGAGGTGAAAGCGCGCTGGGGCTCAATCACCTGTACTTTGTGTTTATGTGGACGGTACAATATGGCGAGACAACGATTTATTTAGAGTGTAGTGGAAGGGCTCATGATTTGTGGTTAGGATTTGGACTACAGTTCACACAATGCAGAAAAGAAGCTGCCAAAAGCTTGCCATGCCAGTACTGAAATCATGACAAAATTCATTCATGCATCTCGAACTGAGCCATTGGAGATGCCAAGGTCAACTAAGTAGGTCATGCGTTCCGAACTTCTCATGTAACCACTTCAACCAACTCGCGCACTATTTTGTCTCACGAGCCAAAATAGGCATTACCTTGCATCAGGGGTTCCCAACCTATGGTACGCCAGCAACTTCCATATTTTCGCAAAAACCTGGATTCACGGCTTTCTAGTTTACGTATCGGGCGTTGTTTCTAAATAAATACATTTTCTTGTAGCCTGCTATTCCTATTTTACCGTAACATTATGATTTTCGATGCTCTGTTAGCAAATTTACGCCACGCATCGACCAACTTGTGGAAGATAAACAAAAAACTCATTACATTTAATTGTGGTCTTTCATTGTTATTTTAATGTATATTATTCTTCTGAAACAAACTAAAATTCGATCAAAATACTTGTTCTGGAAGAAGAGGTACGCGTTGACAATACCGGTTGCCCAAGTGGTACGAGATCGTGAAAAGGTTAGGAACCCCTGCCTTAGATTAAGTAGAACCTGCAAGCAACATGCCTGTATGTTCCTGTAGAATTTGCAATTTTGAGGAGTCAAGGCGGAGTTGGAGTTGAATATTTCTATGATTTGCGGAGGAGGAGCGGATGCGGAGTCAAAAAAATGAGATTCCGTCCATCTCTGCTTCACAACACTACTGTGACAAAACAATTGACGGCAAAATGGCCTTACGTCGCGAATGCTGTGTTCCGAATGGTACAAAATCATGGTGAATGAAGTTATTTTTGTAGGCTTTAGGGGGTAGATCGTCCCAATTGCCCCCTGGACCCGGCCCTGGGTGTCACGGCGTAATAATGTGTCGCGTAAACACCACAGCTCAGACTTGTACCTTTGCTTGAACTGATCGAGCGAGCTTAAAAACCAGAGAGATCGATTTATTACGATGGCGGCAGTGAAACGTGCGTGGAAGGCAGAAAAATGGAACGAAAGCTGGCCGTCAGATGGTCTCCACTGAGCGGAGGTTGTTTTCCGCGAAGAAGCGATGGCTGCGCGGCTTCGTCGACGACGTCGTGAAGAACGATGTGATGGCCGGTGTGCTGGGGGGAGGACGGCGTTCTTTTTTGTCGTCGTCGTCATCAGGCCAGCTTACTGGTCTCGCTTCGACCGCGAGTATATCCCTGGCTGCAACAACAAATTTCAATGCAGTTTATCACATTATGTATCAAACTTGAAGCCAAGTTTTCAACTAAAATGCTTTCCTTCCGACACAAATTTTGCAAAAAAAAGGGGCTTGTCACTCGTGACATCACTCATTTTTTCACCTTGATCTTTTTATTTGAAGTCTGTGACGCGATTTCCGTGGCTGGTCTTGGTTTTCATAACATTTATCAGCAATGTCCATGGCCGTTTATAGAATATCGTCACATTCACATTATATTTGCTCTATTCACGATATTCTATATCTAGAAGTCTTTACAACTTCTTATGGAGAGCTTTAAGCCGTATCGCGTGTATGATATAGCCAGCGCAAGCAATACCATGTTTCGGTGATTCCCCGGTTTAATCAATACCATTGGAAGAAACTGTCGCGCGTGTTACGAGTCGATTTTCATATTTTTATGAAGTATGAGTTGCTCAAGGACGTTGATTCGCTCTGATCTTCCACTGTGTATACCTAGTTCCTTTTACAGAAACATATTGATAGGTAACTGTACGCTTTGCCAACATAAATATCAAGCGAACTTATTGCAACGTGATGCGGAGCTCTCAACACGGTTTCATCTTCAATACTTTTCTTGCTCAATACAGTTGCGCAAAATCGATAAACAATCCGTATAAGTGCGCTTTTCTGCATTAAAAATTGAATCTGTAACATCGTTTTGAACCCGAGCACATAGGTTTAGCTCTTTGCTCGCAGATCTTACCATTACAGGAACTGACGATGCTCTTCGAAATTGACCTTCAGCTGCAAGTGAGGTGTGCTCCTATTCATAGACGTAGCCAGGGGTGGGCAAGGGACCNTGACCCCCAAACTTTTAGCATATCTTGTCATTTTGTGCTTTGAGAGGCGATGTCCCAAATAAAAGACTNTTGCTCACTTGAAGTTAAGATTTGGCCCCCCCAACTACGCCACTGATCCGATTTTTGCCGAAACCGTTTGAATTGTGAGGCATCACCATCATCATGGCCATCCCGTCGTGTGCGACGATGGGCACGGCGGCGTTCACAATCCTCCAAAAATAATTTTTGGCCGGTTGTTTTCCAGTTTCAATGGCACACTTTCACTCTGTTTTGTTGCCGGTGAGTTTTGCCCATAAAGCATCGTTATGCTAAATGCGTTTCAGCCACGCTTTGACGCGCCCGGAAACGCAGTTTTGTACGCAAGTCCATCGTGGAGCACTGGGCAGTAAGACTTAGTGTACAAATACAGTATCATTGATATGAAGCAATTATCACCACAGCAACTACGTTCGCGTCCCACCTTCGTCAGTTCGATTCGAATACAAGTATCTAAAAGAAGATGCCTGGGTGAATCCATAGTGTACTGGCAAGCTTAAGGTAAGTTGCTTAAAGAGCGTAATTTTCAACGGCGATACCACGCCAAAGTTTCTTTAGGTCAATGAATTGCTGATGAACAAGCAGCTTTATGCGAAAGCTCAGTGTCCCCTTTTCGGGTAATAGGTTAAACAGTGGTTCTTAACCTACTTTGTCTCATTTACCCTGTACAAAATTAAAAAAATTATTTCATCCCCAACAATTTTAGTGTGTCAAAGCATGATTTTTCTGAAAAGGGTCTGGGGCAGGTTCTCCTGGAAAAACGTTTAAATTTTCACACAGTTACATGAATTTTCGTGTTTACTGGAACCAGTTTTACTCGTAGGGTAATGCTTGGACGAAAATTCACAGCTCAACATTTTTAAATGAATTTCATGGGGATTGGGGTTTGTGAGCGTTTTCGGGATAATTTTGGGGCGCTGATTTCAAAACTGTTGTCAGATTCTCCCTACGTGGTCAAGTTTTTGAGATATTTAATTTTTCAAACTTATGCAGTTGTACCATTTCAAGCATACTGTTGCATAAGAGGGTTACACATTTCGTGATTTGTTAAACTGGCTAACATGTTATTTAAACACTAGTGACTTCTTGTAATAACCGTGATTTGTAAACTAGCTTATGAAGAGCAATGTGCAGCATAGAAAACATACAGAGGTTAAACAAACACA
>JGI24158J21664_10009041_pt1 | contig 13298 bp, 6 predicted proteins | sample Ectturendosymbi3_FD_21664 | JGI IMG/M metagenome (IMG submission 21664) | reverse complement strand
GTTGCTAAGGAACCAACGATAGGAGAGCAAGGATTAAGCTGTCCTTGACTATTTGCGGTGATTTTATGCAGGGCCGTTTTCATCTGATTTTCAGAGGAGGGGCAATATAAACCTCGAAACACCAGCTCAGTAATGTTTGGTAATCTGCAGTCGAATGTCAACTCTTTCATTTGTTCAAAGGCCTTTTGACTGGGATGGCGGAAATAGCTCTGTCTGGCGAGGAGGGTGTAGGAAACGGGGTGCAATTGCTCCCCAAGTAGATGTGTCAAAAATAACTGATTTCAAGACTAATCGGGGTACTTTAGCACATTGGATTTGACCCAGATTTTTGAGAAAAGATTTTATCAGTTTGCTCACATCACAGCCAGATGTGTTTTTTCAGGCTAGCCTACCAGTCTAGGACTTCTAAACACAATAAATGAAAAGAGATAGACCGTTTAAAACTTTATTTAAAAGTAATAAAGAAGAGTTAGAAATTTTAAACTCCTTTCAAAATTTTATTTTTATCAACGAAGTGCCGCCCGGGCCCAACCCCAGCCCCCTTGCTACGCCATTGGCGTCACTGTTGGAAGCAGCAGGATCAACCATTTGCTTTTTGCGGGTGATTCAGTGCTGCTTGTATCACCTGAACAGGGTCTTCGACATGCATTTCATCGGTTTTTAGTTGCATGCGACCAAGTGGGAATGAAAATTAGCACTAAACAGTCCGAGGTATTATGCCTCACCAGAAATCTAAGCCAGTACGCGCTGCAATTAAGCGGCAATACACTGAAGCAGGTCGACAAGTTCGTATACCTTGGGGTGCAATTCACGAGTAACGGGAGGCGGAGCAAGGAGATTAATACTCGGATTAGTAAAGCAAACGCAGTTCTGCGTGAGCTTATATCACTCTGTGGTGACAAAACGGGAGTTTTCAAACACCGCAAAGCTTTCAGTTTTTAAATCAGTCTTTGTTCCGATTCTCACCGATAATAATGAATATTGGGTAATGACTGGAAGAGTGCTATCTGAAGTACAAGCGACAGAGATAGGATTTTTGCGAAGAGTCCACGGGCGGAACTTCGCGACAAAGTGTGCAACTGTGAAATTCGCAAAGCCCTGAATGTCGAACCACGTTTGGAATAAAGAGATCCCCGCGAGGTTAGTTCGGCCATGGATCCACAATGTCCCACGAAAGACTGGCGAGGCAAGTCCTGCTGACTAAACCTACGGAAAAGCGGCCCATAGGTCGACCAAGGATCAGGTGGTGTGATTACATCTTCGACCTTGCTTGGTCCCATATTGATGTGCAGCCAGTAGAACTATCAGCGATTGCTGAAAACCGTGAGGTATTTCGAGTCCTCCTAAGGCTTCCGCGACCCTCCCCAGAGGAAAAGCGGGTATAGAATGAATGAATGACATCTTTGACAAATTGATCTCCCAGCTTGTACAGACATATGCATTGACAATTCAGAGCAGATATACGGTACTCGCAGTGCTGGAATCGAACACTTGGTGGCCGACACTATTTGCGTCAGTCACAAACAATATTCCAACGCTGTAATGGTTCAATATCGTATTGTCACAACAGCCATGAGAGCCCATAAAAAAAATCCATCATCGTCAGAATTTTCGCCAGCCTATATATCACCGCACAAACGCATGAAAATACTGCTAGTCCATAAACCATTGGTTATTGAAAAACGATTCTTTCTAACCTATGGTACGTACTTTATTTTGGAAAGTTTCTGGAGAATAATGCTCAGCTTCTCCAACGTGACCATGTCGGACGATTGAATAATCGCTCTGAGCGCAGATGAAAAGGCTTTGAAATAACGCTCGCAGCTGCAACTTTCCAGGAAGGAGGGCAACAGTTCTGAGATACACATAACCTTGTTACAAAAGGAATCGTCAGAGCTAGTGAAATGTGAAATTTTGCGGAGTTTGTACGTAAATCTGTGTCTAGAAAAAAAATAAATGTTCCTGTAAAATCCTATCTACTCTTTCTACAATCAACCAAATGCTATACACGAAAGGACATATACGACAAATCAAATATGAAATAATAAGGTATTGGTACGATGTAAAAAAGTTACAAAGGAATCGCCAGCAGGTCACAAGACAGATTACCATTTGTCGCAAAGCCTGAATATTTTCACAGCAAACTCTGGGGTCATATTGCCAGCTTAAAATTAGTCAGTACCGCAGTAACTAAGCTTCTACTTGAAACAAGTGTGTTACGACGAAGAAGCAACATACTAGCGCATAAAATTTGCTCCCCGAAGCCAAATAAAAATGCGTTTGTCAACGAGGGCACAATTCGCCTTCAGCGCCTCTAAGTGAAAGTGAAGCAATGGACCCGTGCAAAAACGAGGTTTACAACCGTAACCATCAACCGAGCTGAGATGACGTGGATTCCGCCAAACATGTTGAAAAACAAATCGTGCTTTAAAAATCTGCATGCCAAACAAAACAAGATTTACCAAAGTAACTTTTGCACTCGCCTGGCGGACAAGCAGCATGCTTATCGCCTGCATATCTTCACTGTTGGGTTTATTTATTATGGAAGTGCTGCCCCAAAGCAGTTAATTACCAGACTGTATTGCGGAATCGTCATGGCCACGTGTAGACCAAACTAACGACAATTCCTGACACAGTCTACCCGACATTTCTATCATCTCACAAACCGCAAAACAACAGCACTACCACGATATAAACGAAACCCACGTCTCTGACTGGCGTGCATCTGTGTGTTAAAGATGAACCACAATCAAATCGCACCTGGAGGCTGAAAAACTATGTCAATCCCGGCCTGGCTCCCCGGGGTTGCAGTGATTTCGGTACTAAATCCGTTGGTCAAGTCTAACTGATTTTCTATCAACTTTAGTAAGCCTAATACTCCGCAAAGTGAGCTGTTAGCATGCCCCTTCGCCAAGCGATTCCCGCTTTAAGATGTGGTAAGATTTGATAATAGTTCAGTTGCACAAAGTGGGTAGAGAGGTACTCAAAAATATGATACACAATCAATGATCGAAAACATTTTTTCGACGTCAGTATTGTGCTTCGAAAGGGGCTGAAACCACATCTCACGATTATCTTGACACACTTTGTGGAGATGTTTCCAAGGATTGAACAACACAATTTCCACATGAAAAAACAAATTTAACCGCATCGGTAGTACAGTCCAGACTTAGTGCTCTAAGCTCAGTTTTTTTAATATTCAAGACAGATTTTGCTTTGTTTTGCCACTTTCCTACATGACAAGCCATAGTTTTTTACAATATGATTCACATAAGCAAATTTTCTAAAGACTACAAACTAACATCATTCAGATTGACCTACCTTCACCTTGGTGATTTCAAGCTAGTCGTAGAAATAATTTTTCAAGGTCAGTTAGACCCTCAACACAGTCAAAATAAATATTTACGCTAATTCCTGTTTCGACCAGGGGCTCTTACATTTTCTGGTCAGGATCGGAAACTAAAATGATAAATCCACTACATCTTTGTAACATTTCCTTACATCTCGACAACATTTCCTACGCGATGACAAATATTGTTGTAGAAGACATAATATATCAAGTTTTAGAGTTGTTCAGGACGCTTTAGTTAGTGCTCACCGGATTCCATTGCCATTTGCAGCATGACGTCTACAGCGCTGCTCAACAAAGCTTTATTCGACTTGTAAGTCATGTAAGGCACAATTGTTTGGATTGCTGCGTAGTCGAGAAAGAGTTTGCGATTAAGATCTTCTTTTAAGTCTTTTTTCAGCTGTTCAAAAATCTGCGCCAGCATGTCAACTGCAAGAAAGCACAGCTAAAAACTTTAGAGCTCAGAGCGATGACAGGCACAGTAAGCGAGGCGGATATTCAACCAACCGCAACATTCTTTTGTAAACAACGATATTTGCATATCTTAAGTTTTGCCGACGGAGTTGTCAAGCAGCCATCAAGAAATTTACATACAAAAACAACTATTCACTGCCAAAGCATGCTCGCAATCCCGAAGAGATATTTCTGGAAATTTTCGCCACATCAAATTGTGCTCACAACTTGCAGTTTATCAGATATACCTTGATGGAGGGTGCGCAGAATAATAAACGAGGATAACAAACGAACTTCTGGATTGGGACTTTTGAAAAAGACCAGACGTTGTTCTGCAGGTGGAACCGAATGTTGCAGAACAGAGGCGTTTCGCGAAACGGACAGATTTTGCTCCATTCCAGATCGCATCAGTGAAGGCCTTAATAGTTCTTCACCAATCCTGTGCAGTTGGCAACAAAAAAGATACAAAAACAATTTATGAAAAGCTCTAGTATCAAAACTAAATCGCACTTCATGTTTTGAGTGTACAGTAAAACTGACAGGCGGCTGTTTCCATCAAGAACAACTATACTGTGGTCCATCACAAAACCAAAGCTTCCATTTCGAAACGAAAAAACTATAAACTAACTAATAAATGTTAGTGATGCAGTAAGAAATCCCTGATTGCGTGTTTATTTTTACATGCCAGCCGAATGGAGAAAAAACGTACGTCTGAACTTTTGCAGAGGTATAAACAAGAACATTACGTAAAAAGCAAGTTATGACAAAACCACTGTGTTACCGCAAAAAATTTCGCCTCTTTTTCGAAAGAAACTAGACAGGGAATCGAATTTAACACTTTTTATGGAAGTGGATAGGCTTCAACAAACTTTTTGCAAGATTAAATTACAAGCTTTGAATATCCCACAAGGTAGCAATCTTAGTAGCCAAAATTGAAATTTGGGCTGACAAAGTGCGATATCATGTGTACTTAAAATCTGGTGAAGTTAGATACAAAAATCATGAGAAAGGACGCTTCACCCATCAAAAAATATTTTACTAAAAATCAAAATTTAGTAAATGTGATCTGTCATATTTTCATTTCAAGCTTCAACGGCGTTTGAATTCATCTGTTCACAACAAAGTCACAGATCGTAAGGCGATTGACTCGCGTTTGGACTGCGAAGTACAACAATACGTAACATTAGGGAATGTGGAAATCCGGAGGAAGTTCGCCTTGGCGAACACCGCGGCAGATATGGATCCAACTGCAAACCTTGAAATAGTTAAAGAAAGCTTTGTTCAGAAGCATGAAGTTTGTGACTCACTGTTTTTTACACAACTGAGAACGAACCTTTTTAAGAGAATATTTATTAGCGCGATGCTTGGAGCCATTGCAAAACAACTCTTCTTACAAATTAAGCCCATACAAGTGCCAAAAAATAACAAAACCGTTGATTTTTTAAAAAGATGCTCGAATAATTGTTACCTGTGTCGCAGTAACAAATGAGAATTCTGATCTTTGCTACACTTGATTTTATAACTACAGTAAGCACGCACTTTTTTAATGCGCACGTCTTGTCTAGCAGCGTATTACCAGCGCACGTAGAACATCAAATTCGGTCACAAGCATGTCAGTCATCAATTGCTGAAGATGCGACACCCAACATTCTGAACTTCACTGGTCACGTGAAACCATAGAATTCTTAAAAAGCAACAGGTTTCTCATAAGTAAGCTCCAGAATGCTAAGAATCAGTCTCATACGCAGTCACATTAGATACAGAGAGAAAGTGTTCGAGATGTCTTCTTTAAAATCAGTGGGCCATTGGGCAGTTTTCAACTGGACCACGTAGCAAGTGGAAAAAGTGTTTGGAATAGAAATTATGTTTTGAAAACAGCCAATCAAAAAAATTACCCCTGATAATGTCAGCCAAAAGATGATACCACCAAGTCAGGGACAAATTCACACTTTAAGAGAGTGGGTTTGCTTTGTGATTAGCGTATAACCATAACATTGCCAGCGACTACGTGCTTTATCCCAGAGCAAACTGAGCAAACGGGAAAGCGTCTGAAAGGACTGTCTTAAATCATATCTTTGCAAACAACTGCCAAATAATATGAGCAGATAACGTGAATTGTTCAATGACAATAACTCATCTTATAGCGAAAAATAGTTGAACATTACAAGCTCAGGGTTACCTTAAGTCAATTTCACGTAGGTCACTTAAATTTTTTATTCCATCACATACTCTTTTGGCGATAGAACACATTAATGTGCTTACCACGTTGTTGTGAAAAGTATGCCGGTTTGTGGTGGTTGTCACCAGACCTATTCCTGCTCAGCAATAGCTGATAAGCTTTGTGTTAGGAACGAACAACTACTTTATTTACAGACAGGAATTTAGTTGATACGACGCGAACGAATCAACTTCCCGTGGCAGCACGCATACCCACGACGCATATGGCTTAGTGTTGCGGAAATTACATACCGTCTTGCAGTGGAAGACAACAAAGCGTGGTGAGAATCTTCCAAATGATGCAAAGACCAGTGGACGAAACGTAAGTATGGCAGATGATGCTTGCTCTGTGTGGTATTCAGTGGCAGGTAACGAATAACTTCCACCAAAAGCGGTAGCACCTAAATGGTGAACACATCACATTCTAAACGAAAGCAAACATCTTTAGAGCATTTCAGGATGGTTCGCAGGCAGGGACGGATTTAGGGAGCGCAGGGCCCTAGGCCATCTTAGTTTTGGGGTCCCCAAGCAGGTGTGACCAATTTGGCCGTTTGTGTGAAAAACGTGAAAGTATGTCCCTCTTATGTGTGCCCTCAAACATCTATCTTTTGTTGTGTCTACTCTGGTTCTACATTTGCCGTAGATGTTCAGCTGAAATTAAAGTCTTTCCTGCATTCTACTAAAGAACAAATGGCATTGCTATCTTTTCTTGGAATTCATAGCTCTTTCGTGTAGTTGAGGAGTTTTCGTAAAATTTCCGCGATTTCTAGCGTTTGTTGTAGGTTTGTTTTTCGGATGTATACATTTTCATGCGGGACCGTGTTGCCGCTCTCGAAAATATCGTCTAGCTGTCGATCTGATTACCTGTACGTAAACTTCTTTTTATAGTAATAGTAACCATATATTTCATGAAACAAACACAATCCGTTCAGTGGACACAGAGTTTATTTATGCCGTTTTGAAATTGTCATTTTCCAAGCAATACAAAGTAGTTTTAATCCTCTATGCCAAGGCTTCTCAAACTTTTTTGTTCTGCGGTCCCATTTAAAAAATGTTTTTTTATATGCGGCCCCCTTGATGGATAGCCTAGATGTTAATGATACGTGTAAACGTCTCATTACAAATCTCAAGATGCATTTTTATCAATGGCGAAATCATACAAATGCACACAATCCTCGAAAGTAACTACACATTAATAAAACTACCACGAAATGGAAACAGTAAGGCGAAAAATAATTAACAAAAAACACTATAGAAGTTATCAAGCTCAACTAATGGGATGGATGCAGTTGATAATTTTTACACAGATCAATCATTCGTAGATTTATACAAGACAACGCAGGACGAAGGACATTGTTAACATTTTTCAAAAAGGATCGGTTTTTGGACTCGATGATCATCAATTTTGAGAATACCGTTTCACACAAATATCTTGTGCAAAAGTCTAAGAGCTTATGAATGGCTAGATCAGAAATGACTGAGCATTCAGTTCTTGTTCTTATACAAAAATGACATTAGCTAAACTGCTCTGAAAATTCCAGTTGCAAACGTTTGTCGTTTAATAACTCCGCAAACGCATGCTGAGCATGGCAGGTGTGTGCCATCCTAAAGTTTCAATTGTGTATGGTTTGTGGATCTATCTTCTCCTGAATCAAAGTGCAAAGTGCTTCTGAAACTGTGTATAAAGCTTTTAACTTTAGTCTGAAACTACTCGGTGTGCTCTCAAAGCAGTTAGTCCAGCCCCTAGAGCAAGGGTCTCCAAACATTTTTGTCCGAGGGCCACATAAGCTATTTTCTCAAACCTCCGAGGGCCGGACATCTTTCATAATGTGATTGTTTCGGTACCACGTCATCAAATTTTTCGTAATTTTATTACTTTTTAATTATTGGCAAAATGCTTTCGCGGGCCGGCAAAATTGCTTCGCCGGCTGGATTTGGCCCGCGGGCCGTAGTTTGGAAGGTCAGTATCGGTTAGTACGTTAAAACAATGATGGTGTAACAACGCATAACTTGTCGTGCCTGTTTTTATTATCATTTGATAACTCAGGCAGGCATCATGGTAAACAATTGACCGCATAAAGTACGATATTGCCCCTAAAAATAAAAATGCAGAAGAAATAGATTCACTGCAGGCTTACTTTCAATTTTCTAGTAAATTTAACAAAAATTGTTATATCTGATTTGTCAAACCAATTGGTTTCGCCGCCCCAAAATTACATTTCGCGACCCCATTTGGGGCCGCGACACATAGTTTGAGAAGCCCTGCTCTATGCCATAGGCCGATGGTAAACAGCATGAAGACAAGTTTTGCACAGCAGCAAAGTATTGTCGCATCACCCTCAGTTAACCATATGAAGTATGCCCAATGTAGACACGTTTTTCCCATTAAAGCTCACGAGAAACTGTTCTAGCTGATTTAACTAATATATAGAGCTTCAACAAACAACCTCTGTTTGCGCGAAATATAGTAAAAACAACCAAACGGAGGATCCAATACTGACAATATTGCTTTTTATCAGAGTTTTGCAGTGTCTGGCGGTCTTGCGAGCTTTTTGTCAGTGGAAAATTGAACATCAACTAACTACCGTTTTTTTCATTCTTTTTTTGTTACCACTTTCATAAAGACGGCTTGCATCTTTCTCACACCCAGATGCATAGTATTGTCGCATTGTTACTGTGCTGATAAGAGTCTAGAGTAGACATTTGCATTTCCGCTCGTTTCAAGGTAAATTGTGAAGTTATGCCTCTGCGCATTTTCGCAAATTTTTAGCTTATTGAGTGGCAAATTTTTAGTATAAAAATAATATTGAGTCGTCCTAGGAAAGAGTTGCGCGGGGCCCTAGGCCATGGCCTATGCGTAAATCCGTCCCTGTTCGCAGGTTAATTAGGTCAAGCGGTGGGTGTTACAAACAGGCGGAATTAGCAGCGCTCACGCGATAAAAAATAATCATAGCTAATGGTACTTCATGCAATAAGCAAGGTATTAACGCTCATGAGAAAACGGTTTCGTGAAAAAATGTTTATGAATGGTGCTGGGCAAAACAAAACAATATGATACTTAAAATTCACAGTAAAAAAACTGGGGAAATGCGCCTTAGAAAATCGTTTATATTGACGAAAATGAGGTTTCAACAAGAAAAAGGTTTACCTGAACTAAACCTTCAAAAACCAAAAAGCATGTTACAGTATCATCAACACGCAGTTCAAAAAATATACACCGAACACAGCTAAATAAATAATTGCCAGAACTCCACGTTTATGACAATTTATCACTGGAAAATCGGTACTGAATTTGACAAGAACGAGGTTGGTATATCTCCATCGGTAAAAAACGATATTTGTGCATTTGCAAAGCAATTTAATGGTAATAAAAACATCATTTGAACAAGAAAAGCCATCAAAATTAACATTAAAACAGGTTTTCTGCGATATAACAAGGATATGTTGACAACCAGAGACAACTCGATAAAAAATGCCATTAGAAACATCCAAACCTTCAAACATTTGTCAACGATGTACTCCTTTCCAAACAATTGATCATTTGTCTTTCCATCGACCCGATTGTTGCCGAATGATTTCAAATGAAATTCACATACCCACTCCAACACAACTGACAGTGTTTCCAAAGAGTTGCACCACATCTGATCAACACAAGTTTGAGTTACGAAGGCGTGAACCAGCGCCTACATCAGTATGTAATGCCGTCGTGGGGTTTGTGTCGATTTACACATAGCTGCAAGAACTGTGGCAAAAACACTTCTGTGTGGTAAAGGCAAACATCGCAATAAAGATAAGAGAACTGGATGGAAGAAAAACTTCCGGTTCATATCTTTCTACTTTGGTAAGAGACACAGAGGTTGGTGAAAAAAGAGTAATTCACGTAAAAGTCCGTCTAGACACAGCAGTAGTAATACGAGTTGAAGAAATAGTACAAACAGTTAAATGCACAGTAGTTTTTAGTAAAATAAGAGTTGTACTTGATTGCAGGCGCTTGGTGATTACCCAGATATGTGGCGGAAACTAGCGCCAAGCCAAATTTTTGCTTTTTCGCCCAACCATTTCTTTTTCAACGGGAATAGGGGTTGATCTTAAAAAGTCACGGGTTTAAAAAATTCTAACTTTAAACAACGTATGTTACAAAAGATTCCAAGAAAAACAAATTTCTATGCTTCTTACTGCAACATTAAACAAACGAAAATTTGACAATTGTCATGATTTTGTCTCAACTGGATTTGCTCGGTAAATATCTGCCTAATTACATTGCAGACTATTTCAAATTGCAATGCAAAAAAGTTATCACTCCTGCATATAAATCCAGTATTCATTGAAAAACTATGTCCACGATAACTAAACAGCCGTGGTTTCGATTGTCTGAGGACACGTTTTTCAAGTGCAACAAGAGCAATACACAAGAAGTATGAAAACAACCTATGCAACTGAAACTATGTCCACCAATTTCCGTTGGTTCTTATATACGTGTCTTTGACAAGTCTGCGATCCGCAACTGTCGATCGCCATAGCAACTGCTCTTTCTTTATGAGTTGGTTATTTTTCATCGGAGTCGTTCTATCCTATTATTTTAAAAAAATTTGTTTTTAAACACACATGTTTACGCACACATTAAATAGTTAAATTTTAATAACACATGTGTTCGAACTTCGCCGAAGCTTAACTGACTGAACAGCAGTCTGTCTAAGTTGCTTGCGGGCAGGGGTGTGCTGCTACGGCACATGCGATATATATGCTGCATACTTACACTAAATTGTGCCCACAATACCGTTTAACCCCATAAACTCATGTTCTATTCAGCACATGCCAGTCTTGACTTCAATACGGTCCAAATATCTGATTTAACTAAAGCTTTCTCTAGCTTCAAGCAATGCTTGAAAGTTGGTAGTGATATTCATAGCTCCTCGCATTGCTTTGATTTTATTTTCAAGTCTTTAACGTTGTTGCCGAGGTAACTGTGAGCTCCGCAAATGTTTTTAACTCACTGTCGATTGCTGGGTGTTATTTATAAGATACTACAACAATTCTGAGGTCTTGGTACAAGTAGGCCAGGGTTTGAAGCAGCGCTTCTCAACCTTTTCAACGCTGCTGCAAACTACAAAACTCTGAACATTTTCGCAGCACAACTTCACGCAATCAATAAGGCAAACATGCTTTAAGAATTTCTTTTTTCAATGCGGTTGGTTGTGCCTGCTTTCGAGAGCACATCTAACTGATGCGAGGCTCCAGTGGCGTCAAGAAAATTCGCATTTCATTGCCAATACTAGGAAATCTCTCTCTGTTTTACTTCTGATGTCAGTCAGTGCTGAAAATCCACACTCGCAAGGTCGTGAAGATGCAAATGGTACGATAATTTTGACACCTTTCAAGCTGATCATTGGATAAGATTCGTTTGTGAACAGCCAAAATTTAACCATGCAATTTTCAGCAAAGGCTGATTGATAGAAATTGTTGTTTCGTATATCAATGAGTTGTTCTTCTTCGGCAAACAGATTGGTAGCTTCGTTTTTTTCCGAATGGATTTAATTACCCATTTACAGTCATTCACGCCAAATTCTGAGAAGTAATTTCCAAGTGATAGCAGTAGATCAGTCAGTGTCTTCCATATTTCTGAAACAATCCTTATTTTCAACAGAGATTCATCAGCAGTACGAAACACATCCAAAATTTCCTTTGAAATTTTACTTTTCCACAACGTCACTTTTTCGTCATGATTTTTGAAGTTGCTGTAACTAAGTTTTCGGACCGCCTTCGCAAACTTGAATTTAAACTAATCAGTTTGTCGAACAAATCTGAATGAAAGTAAACTTTCAACCACCAAATTCACCATGAATAGAAAATCTAATGTCCTTTCTTTCGAAAGCCAATTAACCAACCTTCATATGATACAATGAACATTCGTATTCTGAGTTCATTCGCTTTACAAAGTTTAGAAAAATGTCAACTTTGTGGTCGAGATTTTATGGAGTTTGCCACTTGAACAACCTTACTCGTAACTGAATGCCTATTTGTTGGCAAGGCTTAGGAGACGAGAGCACCTCCGTGAATCATGCAACGCACGATGACCACTTTTCGATGTTTTGGTGCACGTACGTAACAAATCCTTTGCTTTTTTCCTTGGATAGATGGGCAAACACCGGTACAAACACTGACACTGTTCAACTGCAACTTCAAAAAGAAAATGCTTTCATTCACCAACTCAGGCATATCCTTTCCTCTAGTTAATTCTTTGCCAAACAAGTAAACAAGTATTGTTTTACAAACATTTTTATGAGTCTAATGCACGCATGAAGGTTAGCTCCACTTACAGAACCCACAGCAAAGACAAGAGAATTGATACTCTGCAACGAGGTATGGACAAATTTGGACCTTTTTTGCCTGTAGGTAACTCTTCCGATTTTTGAGAAATTGTATCATTTCATAATGGAACTTTGCTCTATTTCTCTGCAGAATCAGTTCCAATCACAGTTTCAACAATGATAGCTACTGCTGGTGCAATAACTGATTCTACGTCTGTATGCGCTTTTTTCATTCAGCCAACAATTGAGCGACTATGTGGTTTCATGCTTTTGTTTGTCTTTTTGTGGCAAGATATTCTCAAAGTATCCTTTTGGTTTATTCTTTTGGTAAGATGAATGCTTTTTGTAAATATCTGCTTAGTTTACTTATAACTAGAGCTTCGTTTGACAAAATTGCACATAATGTACAAAGGCTGTTGGTGATCCTCAGCTCCAGAAGCAACAAAACCATACTTGACGTAATCTTCCTAATATTTTCTCATGATATCTTTGTTAGGTGCTACTTTTGGTTTAGATGCTCTAGTTTTGTCAGAAGAATTTTTCCATGATTAAATCTTTACAAACCTAGCCAGGACTACAGAAAAACAAATTTGACAGTAGACAATGTCCGCAGACTTTCTTTGACAATCAGTGGTGCTTACTACCAGTGTTCCTTCTAAGCCGAAAAAAACGCACTTTCGGCACTTTTTTTGGACGCCAGCCGACAAAAATTTTGAAAATTGGCACTTGCAAATTTGGACGCAATTTCTTTCACTGGAGAATATTTCACAACACAAAATTTTGTTATTTTTTGAAAGATGTGTGGGGCCCAGCTCACAGCATGGATATACAACAGTGAGCCGTGAAAAGAAGTTCAGACGCAGTTGGGAAATTTTCCGCTTGCAAGTTTATCAAAACGTTCTGGGCGCATTTTCACGATTTATGCGTCCAAAATTGAAGAATTTTGCTGTCAAGTTCAGACGCATTTTGGA
>JGI24158J21664_10009039_pt1 | contig 13298 bp, 8 predicted proteins | sample Ectturendosymbi3_FD_21664 | JGI IMG/M metagenome (IMG submission 21664) | reverse complement strand
TAAGGGACAAATGTAGGTACGATGGGTTAACATAAGGAAGTACAGTAAAACTTAGAGGTGGGTTGTACAAATATGTAGTGCAGATAACCTTTTAAATCCATTTTTCTCTATTCAACACCATCACAGACACCAATATAATATTGTAAAAAGAAACTAGCTTGTCCTTTACGCAAATGAATAGCTTGGTGTTTCATTTCTAAAACATTTTTTTAACAAAACATTTTGTGACTAACGGGACAAAATCTATTTCGCTATAAACAAAGAAACCATCAGTTTTGACAAAATTCTCTGGTTTAAATACGAAGTACACACTATGTTATTAATTAATCTGAGGTACTGTGCAGAAAGCCTTACTAGGTTTTGCAGGAAGAAACTATTAACAAACAAAATGTGACTAAAGGGACATCTCTTTTAATATTATTCATATGCTGAAATTCCCAGTGATGCAACTTTTTACAAGTAATTTCACTATGGAAATGATTAGTTTATCAATACTTCTAACCAAAAAATTACTTGACCAGAGACAAAAACAATTTAAGCTCATTTTAATGCACCCAAAAAAACATCTGCAAATTTAACAATTTTTTTCATGTTAGGTACATGTGTTTGCATATAAAAAAAATATACATTTTTGGCATCCGTTGTTTTTGTAAATGGTGTTTTCATAAAGACTGATGTATGAAAAGTTATTTAACACTTTGTTTGCTTCAATTTTTTGGTTTTATTTTTTTCAACCCTGGAGTACCTTTATCGTGGAATTGCCCTTTTTAGAATTTCAACACCCTCAGCAAACGGCTTCTTAAAAGACTTCTTAAAAGTTTTCCGGACCACTTTCTGAGATGCATCATCCAACACTATTTGCTAAGCGACTGAAAAACAGGCTCTCTGAACTGGCCCACAGCACATTACTATTGTCAATTATGAATTATGACTAAACAATAGCGCTCAGTGATGTATAAAACTGGCTAGTCAACACGCTTGCCTACATGCTGATTACACTTGGGAATTGCACTGAGATTGTTTACACAGTTCAGTAGTAGCTGATTAGCTGTTAGTGAGATTAAGGTTAGTTTCAGTGCTGCAGCATCGCGATTGCGTTACTTGAAGTGACAATTATTTTCACATGTTTCATGGACCCTACTTGCGCTTTCCTAGAACACCAAAAGTTATTTAAAAACAATGTACATTCCTTTTATCTCTCACTTTTGCAAAATACATCTTTCACTTATGAAAAAATATCTTAATCGTTTTCACAGAAAAAAAAACACTCTTGTCTAAAATAGCCACAATTAAAGTCATTGCTGAATGCCAATAATAATTGGTTAAAGTAGATCCCCTGTGAGTTTTGTAACCGATATTATTGATATTGATGTGTGTCCTAGATTTTGAATAAACAAGAAAAATGAAAAAGTCCATTCTCTTGGTCTGCAGTCTCCACACATCAGCTTCGCGACACTGTTGCAAAACGCACTAGGCTTTCATGATGATACCGTCTCAAATGGCTTTTCAAGTGAAGTTATTTGAATATTCTGTAACCACCATAAACAAAAGCTCAAGCAATTGAGCCTACGAGTACGAACCAACTCTAAACTTAACTCTTCCGTTGTTTACCACTGTTATGTCAAGCAATTGCAGGTGTATTCCAACTACTTTCATCACGTATTCACTGATGTCTGCTGCGCTGTTATTGTGTAGACCAGTGTTATTCAACCTTTTTGCTGCAGCGAAACCTTCCGCAAATGTTTGTGTTGCTCCTGGAACCCTATGCAATGATCCAATTGTCTATCCTACTATCTGCAATAAACCAATTGGATAGAAACGATATTTTTGGTCTGTTTTGGCGAAACCCCTGGCAGCCACTCGCGGAACCCTGAGGTTCCGTGGAACCTTGTTTGAAAAACATTGGTGTAGAGGACAAAGATAAATAACTGTGTTACCGTCATCCGACTGGATCAGAACGTGCAGCGCTTTATAAGCAGGAACATGACCGAGGACCAAAAATCAGATTTATCATTTGCGCACTGACAGTGGCCATGTTTTGCTCATGCTGCACGACTAATTAATTTGATCGAAATAGGTAGCCGCAGCGAAATCTGAGGGTCTGTTCTACCAGAGATTAAGGTCACAATGCATTTTTATTTCAAGTTGGAACTTGTTCTAGTCACATCATACTGTGGAATTATTGCCAAGTGTAGTGTTGACAAGTTAGTCAACACCAGCGCAGTACATGTTAGCGCATTTTGCAAGACTAAGTGCTTGTACAAAAACGCAAAGTGTGACGCTTACGCACTTTTTTGTGGCACAAACAGTCACAATCAGCAAGCAGAGGATCGCCCTGGAGTCGGATTTTTTCAAAAGATATTTTACTCACTCTAAATATCCAGACCAAACTCCTTCCGACTCTGACTATGCAGGCCTGGTAGTGGTAACAGTGTTTAAGATTAGTTCAAAATATGTTGGAATAACACACTCACATGCTACAAGAAGGACACTAGGAGTACCGAAATTGTTAAAGTGTATTAACAAAGCACAGCTGGAGCCAGAGCCATGTTATAAAAAAACACAGCTCCGGAGTTCTGTTACAAAAAACACAGCTCTGGAGCCATGCTTACGAAGAGAGCTCCGGAGCCATTTCGTTTTTACAAGAGCTCCGCAGCCCTGGTTTTATTAACTCTTTGGCAAACCTATCAAATCCTGATTGCATTTGAAAACAACACTACAAAATCTGTGGTGGTGATTATACAGGTGCATTTATTCATTGTTTACCCTTTGTGATTCACAAGGGATAGCACTGTAAACTAAATTTAATCTAGCTAAAGCTTGCAAATAAACTTAATTTTATAGGTTTGACAAGATTTGTCAATTCAAAACTACCAACATGGGGACAATATCTCCTACAGATCAATCATTCATTGTTGTATATATAGAAACGTTTCACCTACTGTATGTAAAGCTTGATTGGAAGTTTGGAGCTGATCTCCGTGGTGATGTTCATCCAGATATACTTTTGAATCTTACCTCTGAGGCAAAATCTTATTTTATATTTTAATCATTCAGGTACTCAAAATTTACTTTTTTCAAAGCTAATAAAAGTCAGGAAGCAGTTCAATGCTTTTTGTTGCATTGCTATAGGTTTGATATCTGAAACATAGGTCACTAGTAAACGTTAGTAAACGTTATCAAACAAGCTAGCCGTTACAAAAGTCGACTGGCTATGTAATTTAAACTCTAGACCAAGGGTAGTAACCTACTTAATAATCACGGGCTGCATGAATTGTGCATTATTGCTGGCAGGCCACAAAATCAATTAATTTTATCCTCAAATCCTACCTTTATCTAACTGTTGAGGAAGAGTGACTGAATTTACAATCTGAGTACCTGTTTATCATGGAGCTTCATTTTGACATGATGTTGTGCTCTAACTTGGGGTAACAGAACGTCTGATGCGGGCCATATCAAATGCTCATACTGTCCACAGGTTCCCCACTCCTGTTCTAGACTGATGCAACCTAGAGTAACCCAACAATTTTAACCATCATACACATTTTTGGAAGCTTTGCAATAGCTGGAGTGATGTGTAATATGCCTAGCGCTAATTGATGCAGTACCAAATATTTTCACTGAACTAAAGACTAGCAACAACAGGGCTAATAAGCTACAATTTCGATTAGACTCATTGAAAGCTTGTTGGCATGTAACTGTTTGTGCTGAGTACCATGGCAGATTTTCAGTAACCCAAACATTTTTAACCACTGATCTTGTACAAAGACAGTTTGTTTTATGCATCAGAAAGTTAGTGATTAGCTTGTTAGTCTGAGTATGTACCAGATGGGTTAAGTACCACTAGTGATCAGCTAGACACATTTCCAGTATAGATAAAGATAATCAGTTTTCCCATTTAGGGAAGTTCAGAATCTTGCTAACAGTTGAACTTGCTACCTTATGTTCGTGCAAAAAATGTTCAATCTGTTTTAATTACTAGCATTGAAAATCGTTCTGTGTTGTTTTGTAAAATGTACAGTGATGTGAAAGTCTCATGATAACCATTCTCAAATGATAGTTTGAGTTTATTAGTGTAAGTGTAAAATATTAAATATTTTGACTGATAACTACAAAATAAATGTCATTGGAAAACATGGGTTGTCTCAACCAAGTGCCCCTTGACAGTATGATAATCTTTCTTGAAGTTTTGGATTTGGTAACTATATTCGAGGTGATTCTGGGTGGTGTGATAGAGTTGCAGGTTGACATGCATGTTCACATTTGTTGGATGATCTGCACAGTTGAGCAGGATATTTTTGCGATACAACCAGATTCTTTTATCGATGTGCTCAGATCCCAAGGATCAAAGGATAGCAGAGAAAGTGTTAACCGAAGCAAAATGAAACCCTGTCAAAATGTTTTAATATTGTCAGTATTCAGCAAAAATATGTTGTGAAGTAAATATGTATATGCATTATGCACCTTGTACTTTATAAAGTGTGAAATCCCATTGCAATTGTGTTGAATTTCTTATGACTACACACCGATTGATAAGAAATTATAAATTCAACGCTAATAAATCAACAGCATAATTGCTGCACTGATGTAGGTGCAATTTGATGAAATTGTTAGCTGTGTGTAATCTCAAAAACAAAACAAACTTTAGCCTTGTAAGGAATCTGTCTGCTTGTTTCTGCTTTCATACTTTTGCGATGTTTATTGTGTGTAATCTGTTGCAGACGGAGCGTCCAAGTTTTCAAAAAACAACACCCATCAGCGGTTGTTTTTGGACTGATTACCTGTTGCACCTTGGCTATGTACAGCATTGGCTCTATTATGGTTTTCACATTCAGCATCGCTCTACCCATGCTTTGTAAGTGCAGGGGTGCACTGTTATTATGTTAAACTGTTTTTGCTGAAATGTATGTGTATGTAGCCGCAATAAGCAGTTCAATGTTCCGCACGGTTGATGAGCTTCTTAACAGTTTCTTTATTCGTTCTCCAAAGCTCCATTTCCTCTCGGAAGGGACGTGCGATTAGCATCCCTAGGAGGTCTCATACACCTCACTGTTCTCAGCAACCTCTGCTCTCATTTAGTTACTGCCATGCTTTTCCAAACAGGGTGCCAGTCATTTTGTTCCGTCATTCGTCACAAAGCAGAGAAAAAAATTACAACTCAAGTTTTGTCTGCAATGCTTCTGTAAACGGAATTAATTTTACGTTTTTTTTTCATTATAATCTTAAATATATGTATTGCCTATTCCTGGCAGTAGATGTGGCAGGGTTGAGAAAAAACAGTTTTTTTTTCAAAAAAAAACAACCCACCTGGGCTTTTTTGTTTGTTTTTTTTTAAATTGTTTTTTTTGTTTTTTTAGAAAGAAACAAAATTTGTTCTTTTTTTAAGGAAAACAGAAAAAACCCATTCTGAATTGTTTTTATTCCATCATGCAATATCACTATTTTCAGGATTACACAAAAACTTGTTATACCTATTATGGCATTCAAAATTGAGGGTAAAGAAATGTACCCCATCTTTGTTTTCGCAAAGTGTTGTTGGTCTATTAACCTCTAAGTGGTAAGGCTTGGCGAGAATGCGCACAGCAGACAGAAAAAACATTCCCACACAAACTCTGCAGTTCACGTCAAGTTTATGTGCATGCCCTGCTAGTTCAGCATCTCTCGAAGGTATGTTTTCAATATATGATTCGGTATGGTCCAAAATCAGAAAATGTTTAGATGAAGAGAAGGCAGAAAAATTGGTTAAAATATACCGATTGTGTAGAGCTGAAGAAGATTACCATTAGAATGTACGCAAACTGTTTGATTTTTTCTTCACTTTTTTTCAAGCCCTTTTCAAATTTCGTTGCCATTCGTTTTGTTTGATTAAAAAAAAAATTACAGTAAGCTGTACAAGTCACTTGCTTATTTTATTTTTTACTTCTTAATAGATTTTTCAAAGGAAAAGTAAAGAGTGGGTTTTATCGGGTTTTTAAGTGGGCTTTAAAAAAAAGGGTGGTTTTTTTGGGTCGTTTTTTTACAACTACCGTGAGATGTGGAGACATTTCAAAGAAGTGGACCTTATTTTATTCGTCTGAATGAACATGAAGTTGTCAGCGGATATGTTCAAGCAGAAAAGATGTTCTGTTATCAGGCTTGTATTTCAGTGAGTCAAAATATCAGTGACATCAACTCTAAATAGTTTCAAAACCGAAACGCGTGTTCTGAATATTTTTTTATGGAAAACAGATACCCACTTTGAATCTAAAGTTAGAAGAGAATTTTGCAGCTATTTTAGTTGGTCATAGTTTGATCTGAAAATACAACTCACAGTCTGAAACAAAGTTTCCATGTAAATTACTAGTTCGATTTTCCGAAGCTTGCGAAGTCCTCGAATTAAGCGCAGTTGGCTTACTGGTAAATTTAGTGATTTGAGTCAAAAAATGTGTGCTTTGCAGAAGCTGCTGTTTATCAACGGATAACTTCACCTTGGCCCAAACCAAAGTTACGTCTCTGAAGATAAATCGTAACGATAAGCTTTTTTCTCAACGACAGAGATTTTGCTAATGTATTTGAACATACAGCACAAGGGGAACTTCATTGGTATTTTTTGAGCTTGGCTTACATTATTTTCAACGTCTGGATCAGCAAACTACTTTGACGCAGTGATTTAACCTCAAGCCGACGTCTCTATAACACTAAATGTATGATCCAGGTATTTTAATTAATGCAAAAGTGTAAATTGGAGTACTTAAAACTTCACTTGTACCCTTTGGTGCGGTTAAATCGAAGGTGGAGGATGTACTTGTCTGAGACAGAAGGCTGTTTGTCATTTGGTTGGAGCTTCGACACTCAGCCTGTAGACCGAGACAAGACCGATACTGTGCTTTTCGTGTAATTTTTCTGCTTAAATTTTTTCTCGAGCTCCAGAAAATATTTTGGGTGTATTCTGTGTTTGTTTGGGGATAGGGCCGTACTGGTGGCTTTGCATTTAAACAACCGGTTTTCCAAGCAAAGTTCTAGCGTGATGTTTCATTCAAAATGTCAAGTCTAAACATAGCATTGGAAGCCTAAAGACCGAGGCTTCCACCCTGCAAGATCAACACTTACCAGAACAGGTCTCGAGTCTATCAAAGGTACTCGGGCTTCTTTATCTGCATTGGCTTTATCGTTTGATTCAATGAATATTTAGAAAAACACCAACTCAGTTTTTTCAGTGGTTTGCTGCTGTTTTTTTTCAAAATCTAAAATGTCCCTATTTGCCCTGCTTGTGAACAAGATGGTTATTTTAGCCCTCACATAAGCCCTTCTGTGTGTTATCGGTCTAGAAAATAGTCGGTGACCTTTATGTTTTTGGTCTTCACTTTTCAGTGAATGCTTACCAGATTTAGCATTTTTGCAGGATTAAGCAATACTTTCATTCCCCCCCCAATCAAAAATTGTTCACGCCACTCATCTTGCTGTTATGAAGTATACGTCACAGGAGTTTTTTTGGTGTAGGGTGTTCCAAAAAATTTGCTTTTTAAGGTGCACATATCTTAAAATACAGTATATTCTCTGGTGGTGACGGCGGTTGGGTGCATATAATGGAATATCGAATCCTATGGATTCCAATCCTTCAGTATTCGAATCCAAAAATCTGAGTTTTTTCGAATATTTGGATTCGAAATAAATTTGAATTAAATAAGCGTGAAAAATTGCAAAGTTAGCAAAACAAACACTTTCAGTAAATTTTGCAGTGGCACTCTGCGCTCCTGAGTAAGAGAAAGAAAGAAACACACAACAAACTCCCGGCACTGCGTAGTGACGTAACGAGCTAATCAACAGGCCGTGTGATCGTTGATCGGCGTTCCAATCCTCTGAGCAATCAGCTCATTTAGGTCCTAACAAGTTATTCCGGAATAGGATTCAATATTCTGGATCAGTGCTCTTCAACAGGGGTTCCACGGAACCCTAGGATTCCGCAAAACATGTAGTGGGGGTCCCGTGACGGTTCCTCCTCATTTTTAGGGGAAATGATTTTTTGCTTCATTGAAATTTTGTAGATCACCGTGCCGCATTCAGACTCCAAGTAGGCCAGTTGATTATACAGGAGGTTGAGTGCAGATAGTGGAATAAGTATTGACAGTTGTTGCGTCACTTCTTCACTGTTGTGCAATTAAGAACGTTATTGTGAATCACAGTTATACGATGTTGTACAGTTCTCAGTAGAGATGTACAGTTCACATTAGAGTAGGCTGAGTAGAAAGTAGACTCAGCCTGAGTCTGGTAAAGAGTAGACTGAGTCACAGACCAGAGCTGCTGTTCAACTTTGTGGGAATAAAGTAAAAACAGTTTGAAACACAACTTTGTACTATTTAGTCAAGCCAGATGAAGCAAAATAGCATATTTTCTTGTGTGAAACGAAATAATAACAACAGCGAAGGTGTGGATGGTAATGAACAATGTAGTTCAAATGCAAAAGAGGTACCTAATCCGAAGCGGACCAAATGTAATTCAATTGCCAAAGCTAGAAAATGGGACGACACATATTTGAGATACGGGTTCTTTTGGCCGGATGACCAAATTGTGAATGTAGTGTTACATTCCAAAAATGCAAGAACAACCGAGTCATTAAATTTCTCGCTTTTTAACTTCTGTAATAATTTTTTATTTATTGAAGTGTCGAATAACGAAATATTTGATTTTCGTACAACTAATTCGTGTTTTTTCATATTGTGTTAATAGGGGTTCCATGACAAACGCGAAAGTATATCAGGGGTTCCACGATGACAAAAAGGTTGAAGAGCACTGTTCTGGATTCGAAATAAAGATTCCGGCATATTCCAGAACCTCTAAATGTTCCATGATACACATCCCTAGTTGGGTGTCACACAAAAGCGGTTACCTTTTCTAGACCAAGTCAAACTATGCAAATTTTCATGGAACCATCAATATAAAAGTGCTTTATATCATAAATTCACAACACTTTTTGAAACGGGTCGAAACAGATGAGTCATCATTTTTCACACGCTGCACAAGCACTAAAAGCACTGTTGGTGTCCCCAACAATCTCTTGTATTTACGAAAAGTGTGTAAAAGATGTACGCAAAAGCATCCTGCGCGCGCATATCCTATCGGTTTACTGTTCGCCAATATCTCGCCAGACCTGACCCGACCTAACCTTACTGGTTCAAGAAAGCTATTTGACGTGTACGGATGGAATGTGGAGTTACCGAAACTAAAAAGAGCAATCGCAGGTTTCGCGGTTCAGTTGCAAACGCTTCAATTACCATTACGCATTTAAAGGAAGTCAAAGAAAATTACAAAGGCTTGCAGCTAGAAAAAATTTTTGCGGATGTGCCGATCAAATTGCTACACTGCAGAAATCTTGCTAGGTGTGAAAATTTTGTGGGGTGAACATCTGCGTCTTATCCTCAGTGCTTCACAAAGCTTGGAACTTGAAACGCCACCATGAATCAAATCACGCAAACTTGTCCATGACTGATTATATCCATCTAAGTCCGGTTTGACAGCGAACAAATAGCCACTCAGTGGGCAGCAGACATCGTCGAAAATATTTTCTGAAGAAGCTGATACAACAACTGAAGCCAGTCAAGTGGAAGCATCGTGCACCTTTTACAAGTGATACCTGAAGGAACGCACTCGATCGGCTGCGGCACCTTGCGAATCAGTTTACACATTTCTTACAATCCAGTGCACAACTCACAAGATCACCACATGACATTAACACTTGTTCCATAACAAAACGAACGTGCAAATACAAATTATACTTATATTGGTATATTGCGGCTCGTGAAAATCAAAGTTTTATTATATACGGCTCTAATGTGGGGCAGGTTTGGCCATCCCTGCTGTGGGCACCAAAAGGGAGCGCCACACAATCATGTTTGGGGGTAAATTCCCCCAACCGGATCCCCCACTGCTCTACAAACAAAACGCCTTTTGGCCATTTCTATAGCTTAAATAATAAAGCAACAACAATGTTGTTACTACACAAACTTAAAATCTGCGATAATGTGAAAAAAAATTGGTCAAGTTTGTCACTTGAAAATCGATGTTATTTCGTATAATGTAATGGAAGTGCTTTTGCTTGTACATTGTCATATGTGGTGACCGGTGAACCATTTTTTCCCTTTGGGCTGTTGTCTGCTCCAACTAATTTTTGTAATCTATGTTTTACATTCATGATACTTCCCAGGTATACATCTGGCTTCTGTCAAAGTTGGGCTTTGTTTTTTTTCAGTGGTATTAATCCATGCATCGTTTCGGATGAGAAACTTGAAGAACAAAATGCAAAACAAAGTGGAAGCAGTTGGCTTCAAGAAAACTCCCATGGGTGTGTTGTTAAAGGCTTTGAGTCAAGAAACGAATTTCACGTTGTAGGCGTTTTGCACTTCAGAGTGATACGAAATACGTTATTATGCGTGGCAGAATCAGTGTTAGACTTGGCGCGTGTCTATGCGACTGGCCGAGCCGTCCACGGCTCTACCGAGTTTTCTTTGAAACACTGTTCACAATGATATTGACAGAAAGCGGTATCTCAACAGTTGATGTCAGTTTACGTGGAAATGTGATGCTCAAATGTTTAATACGGGCGTAAATCATAAAATGTTTACTGTTTGTAATGACAGTGGTATAAGAATTTATGTAATAACAACGGGCCTTACCTTTGACTGAATGCTCGGCTGGTCAAGAATGGAATCATAAAAACGAACTTTCATAATATGCCTGTGTGACTGTGAGGTGAGTTGATCGTAAAAAACATTGCCAGTATTATTTCTTGTCCCAGCCGTATTCTTGGGTGGTGCTGAGATCAACGCGACTCCCGAGTTCTAATGCACACACTCATGATTACGTTTTGTAAATTGCGCTACAATGGGTTATGACAACGTTTCCTGGCAACGTATAGTCATAATCTCTACTTCCACGCGGTTGAAGTATTTTCCAGGGCTACACTTCACTTGCGCAATGCCTGTGCACTGAAAATAAGTGTTGCAATACATTGACTGGCTTGTCAATTGCAGTTTTGTTCTTGTTTTTTTGTCACTGGGAACAAGGGTTGCCAGATTTTCTGTTTTTTTACAGTGGTAACATCGTCTGTAGAGCCGGTGTCAAGTGAAATTCCTAACTTCGCGCCATATGCGCATGCACAGAGTAATATTCTACATATCAAACACGCTGAGAAAACTGATGATTGGGATGTAGGGTTTTGCGTTTAGGTAAGTGTTCCAGGTTGGGGTTAGTCGAAGACCTCAATTCTTTTTCTAAGTCCAATATTTTTCAGTGGTTATAGTTATTCCCGTGCTGTAACTTGTGGGCATCTGACAATGAAATCTAAGCAAAAAGCTTGAATTTACACAACACATCAAAAAAATAATCGCCAAAGTTTATTCCTTTACTCAGAGAAGCAAAATAACTAATAAGTAGGGCAAGTTTTTATTGACTTAAAGGTCAAAAAATGGACCTAACGAAATTTAGACTGAATAAATGATATTTCTTGAGATTTTATATTAAAATGAACATTAATTAAACGAAATACAAATTCTCAACGAAACTTGAGACACAAGTCCACATGCTATTGCGAAATAAGTCTGTCTTGCGACATAACACTACAAGCCAATCAACAGGTGGACGAATTAAAGTGTAAAATCATGTAATGTACATTTTCTCACCAATACCAAAAAAAAATTTGACTAATAACTGATAATTATGAAAAATTGACTTCATTGCCCTATAAAAAGAATATTGACCTAACGGCAAAAAATTGACTTTTTGTTGACCTATCAAATTTAGAATATGAAACTTACTCTTTCTATCCAGAGTTCTTGCAAAAATCACGCCATTCAAACTTACTACGACAAAATTGACTTTTAATAAACAATAATAGGTCAAATTCCGCAGAGGTCAGAAATTTCGCTTGACACCAGAAACAAAAAGTTTCAGATGGCGGAGCTGGGGCCACTTTTTGCATTTCATTACTGTTCAAGTGGATACAGTAATTTTTTTAACACATTCGGTACGCTTGGACGTTTCAAATACGTAATGAATTTGAAGTGAACAGCGTACAGTGCGACGTTCTAAAACGTGTTTGAGGCCAGTATTAAAAGTACAGTAGCTGTACAGTTGCACCTGATGCAATCGGAAAGCCCGAGCTGCAAGTGCGCAGAGCTTCACACTGGCAGCAAGCAACAACAGAGATCACTCTATTATTGCTTGTTCGCGCCACATTTATATGGGTGTTGTTCTTCGCGCACATCCCGTTCGTGGTGAATCGCACATTCAACGCAGCGCCAGCGGAGAGGTTGCAACACACCCAACGAAATTTTGGATGATAGGAGTCGAAGTCCTAACCATTCCGATGCCGCAGCTGGAGCCAAAATTCAGATGCTTAGAGACGGAGCATGAAAATTAAGTTCAGACTCCACAGCCTTGGTGATGAAGCCCGCTGCCGGTTGCGCAGAAGTTATGAACATCTTGCGATGTCGTTGAAGTAATTGAAATTCGGATAACTCATAAAATGAAGTTCTCTCGTAAATGCGCACAGGTGAGATAGCCAGTATCCTATTTATGAATCAGATGGTGCTATTTACGGCGGCATGACAAAATACTTTTCAAATAAATTCGTATTCTTTTGTGTGTGCAGGCACAAAAGAAAATGCGAAGTTGAAACTTTTGATACCCTGGTTTGTCAAAGTACTAAGCAAACTTAAGTGTATTTCCAGTGGATTATGCTTTGTTTGTAACGGGTTCTGATGGATAGCTGTACCAGAACAATTACATTGTTTACTACATGTAAAAGAACTTAAAGTTACAAAAACAGAACTTAAAAGGCAAATTGGAGACTAATTGAAAGACTACTAAATAGCTGCTAGGCTGGAAATACAGCAGTCTCAACCAAGGAAATCCGAAATCAATGAAGCATAAAAAAACGTCAGAATCTCAGAAACAAGTGGATTGAAAGCTTACAAACAAACCTGTCAGTCCTTTGTGGGATTGCAGGGACCTTCCCAATGTCAAAGCAGCACTTTATCAAAAGGTGTAAACATCTTGTGACTTTTTAATCACTTATCAAGTCATTACATAATGATCATGGGATCTGATAATGTTCATCAACAACAACCGGAAAAAAACAAGTTGTTATCTCCTAGCAACCATAGGAAACATGGCTGTGATCTCCTAGCAACACCAAAGGTGCAAGTACCTTTTAGGTGCTTTACCTTGAAGGTGCAAGTACCTTTTAGGTGTTTTACCTTGAAAAATAAGCATAAATAGGCGGAGCTTTGCAGACTCAAGGCAGAGTGCTGCTAGCATCACCT
>JGI24158J21664_10009038_pt1 | contig 13299 bp, 6 predicted proteins | sample Ectturendosymbi3_FD_21664 | JGI IMG/M metagenome (IMG submission 21664) | reverse complement strand
TTATTTCATAGAAGATATGCACAATTAACACGTAAAAACTCGCCGTTTCATGCAAAACATGAAGTAGATCGAACTCTCTGTCAAGTCAGAATCACAGACACAAGTAATTCAGCAAGTAACCGTTATTACAGTCCTCAAGTTTATATTTTGTTTAACGCTCAACTCAGAACCTATTTGTTAAAGTTCTAACATTCGAAAAGGAAGAGCCATGTTTGATGAACATGTTTTGTACACTGTTAGTCGTGATAAGGATTTCTCAGAGCCAAAGAAGGAGCTTTGGTTTTTATTTCCGCAAGTGTTGTCACGTATTTGGTTTTGTGACGATAGCAAGTTCTTAAATCAAAACACTATCCAGTGTTAGTCGAAATGCTTGTCCAATTTATAATTAAATTTGGACGGGCCAAATTTAATGCGTACTCCCGATTATGTAACAAACATTATTTCAGAAGACGCCAATTTTGTTACACAGGGTAGCAGAGATTCCCTCGGACAATGCCAATTTGTCACCCTAGACAATAACGATTGTCTTTGACAAAGTCAATTTGTGTGGCAGAAGTCAATTTGGACAATGCCAAATTTATAGTTCTGAGCGTCAGAACTTCACCCGGACAAAGTCACTAGTGCTGACCAAAAACAAGTCATTGACATTGTTTTTAGTCTGAAGACTCAAGCTGAAGGCAAGCCTAGAGTACGTCCCAGGGGGCCAACAGCACTCACAACCAAACCGTTCGAGCTTTAGCAAGGTTGGAGGCAGAGCTTCAATTTTTCTTCAAAGGCTAAACCAAAATATGGCGTAGACCAGAGGAGTTCTCAGTTCAGAGTCGAAGAGCGAACTAACTTTTCGTTGCCAAAATCGGGCTTTTTATACTCAATTCTCCTGGAAATACCCCTAATTAATCTTTTATTGGTTGTCCACCAGTATCTTTCCATGATGTCATTTGTTTGTTGGTCAGTTGGTTTCTCCCGAAACGTCATTTGTTTGTTGTTTACCGGGTTTTCCCCAAAACGTCATTTGTTTGTTGTTTACAGGTTTTTCCCCAAAACGTCATTTGTTTGTTGTTTACAGGTTTTTCCCCAAAACGTCATTTGTTTGTTACTTGTCTTTTCTGGTAAGCTTTTTTAAATTAATGCTTGCGTGTCACGTTTTTTTATGCTTGACTAATTACAGCCTTTTCTCTAGGAGCTGGTAGTTCTTGTCTTTGTTGCTTGATGCTTGGACTTTGTTTCTTTTGATCGTATCAACATTTAACATGTACAGACCATTATTTTGTGTCTGCTACAGTAGTAGTGGTTGCACGTTTCAATTCATGGAACCACTTTTTCTTTCCAAACTTTAGGTTTAGGGGTTACGTTCAGGGGTTAGCGTTAGGGGTATGGTTAGGGTTAGGTTTAAATACCTCTTACTGCGCGAACAAGGTTGCATTTTGTAAATATGCTACCGGGCGGCGAATTTACAAACTGTATTCTGATGATGATACCACTCGCTTTCTACTTACGTAATTGGTCGATTCTTTCCATGGAAGCACTGTTGCGTACAGAGAGTGAGAGCGTTGAAGCATAAATTGAGAGTTTTGGAGATGGAGCGGAGCTGTACACTCTACTGTACTGCAGCAGCCTTATGTGATGGTTCAAACTGGTAAGTTCATTTCAACTGTTGAATAATAACAACCACCACAGGGTACTCCCGAGCCGAGGTAAAATTCTTAAGCGTTGACCGATCCGCGATTACAAAAAGGTTGTGAACCACTTATTGTAGATTTAAAAGATTGTTTGATGGGAAACCAATAGTGTTCTCAGTTATGTGTAGCTTTTGAAAAATGGGGGTCACCTTTTCGAACCCGCTTCAAACGTCTTGTGAATTAATGATATGGGGCGATTTTAAACTGTGGTGATTCACGGCAACATCGCATAGTTCGACCAACGAAAAGCCACTTCCTTGGCCTACTAAAAAGGTAACCACTTGTGTGATATCCAACGATTGTAACAGAGAACCCGGAGTATTTAAACAAGTGGAGACGTGAAGACTTTTTGGTGCCTCCCTTTTGGACTTCCCCTTCCCCCCAAAAAGTCTGGTCTGGATCAGCCACTGATGCAAACGATGGGGGTTAAAAACTGATGGTTGAGGTTTTCTTAATTCCTTCATTCGCCAATTGTTCCACGTGAGCTTGAGATGTCTTCTATATTTTTGTTGCTTAAAGGCACAAAATGTTCTGTGCTTGTACTTACTGGATTTGGTGAACTCTTAGTTGTTGAAGGTCTGCTGTAGCTCTTGATAATCACGAACAAAGGATACACAAACCAGATCCACGTGATACCAGCAATATAGATCGCATATTTTCTGAAAAAAACAACAGCTACGAATGACAAACATGATTAAAACCCGATAAGCTTAAGGCTTGGTGCCATGCTTAATAAGCAATCGTGAAAACTTGATGTTTCCAAATGTTCCGTAAACGAAGTCAGGAAAGGCAAGTGGGCATCATGGTTCAAAATGTTGGAAAACGTTTGCCAATTTCGCAAACCCTAAATGAATGTGCATGTCTTTTGCTTGATAAAATCGAAGCATCGTGTTTTGCTGTAGTAAAGCATTTGTTAGTAAATTGCGGTATACGTTGAATTTGCTCGTAAGTTTTAAATGTTCTTTTGTTTTTATACTCCATGAGCACATTGACATACCAGCAAAACAAAAGTCTAAACGCATGGTTTTAATGGAAATCGTGCGGTATGTTTTATCGAAATAAACAACGGTCTGCATGCCTACGAATATCCTTTTATACCAATAGCATCAATGGCCTTTGAGAAAGGCTTAGAATTCTGAGTTTATGAAGAAAGTTTTATGAATAGCCGTCTGAGCAACAAAACTTACATGTTGACTTTTTCATGAAATCTCAACATACATCCGGTCCGCATGAAATGGTCGTCTGTCTCGAACCCGTAGCTGCCAAATCCAACAAAAGGCAGCAGGCCGGCGATGATACCATAAGCCCACTGCCACTTTACATGGACTCTGTTTCCCTTTTTGTCTGAGCAAAAAAAAATTCATGCTCAAATGCCAGAAATCAAAAAGATTTGCAGTCGGTTTAAACTTTCAACCTTGTTTGTGCTGGTGTAGCGCCAGGTAACGAGAAAGTGGAAGACCTTATCGGCGACTAGAATAATGCTGTGCGGGCAGGGTTTTTTTAAGGAAAATGTTAGGTACCTGCTATGGACCTGTAGGGACCCGATTTCTCTGATTCTAGGGACCCGATTTTCTCTGATTCTAGGGACCCGATTTTTAATTCGAATCGACCCGTATCGGGTCCCTAAAACGCCTTAAAAAAACCCTGTGTGCGGGCTGTGTTACCGCAGTGGAGATGAGAGGTCCTATAACAAGCATGGCCAACCCGCGGCTCGCGGGCCGCATGCGGCTCTTACGCAATTACCAAAAGTCCCACTGAATAACATGCATAACAACAAATGGTTTGTAAAGTTCTGTCATTCTCATGTTGGTGTGTGATATTTACAATAAATCTACCTGAGCAAAGTTACATGCATGNCTGAGGAAGAGATGAGGTGGTGTTCATGTGTGTCCATGTGTATGATNTGGNCCTTTGCGGTTACACAGTAAGAAATATGGNTCTTGGTCTGTGACTCTTTGGCCGCCCCTGTCCTATACATTGACTTTCTAGTTTTCCCTTTGTGTGCGCGGTTTGATAGGTAATAATTGCAATTGTCTCAGCTTGTGGGCGCGGTGATATACTGTGTTTACATGGCGCATTACATTGTTGTTTTTCTTCAATTGCAGTTTCTTCCTTACTGAATCATCCTTCAACCCTGCTTGCGAGTGGGTCCACAACTCGAAAGCCAGAATGGACTGCGACCGATGTGCAGGTGGATGCAAGGTTGTGGGCCAATGTTAGCCACAGTTTACGCCGTGACGACAATCGAAAAAAACGCAACTCTAAAGTGCAATGTAAACAAAGTAATAGTGTCTAAAAAACGTCACTGCTTTGGTATCAACATTGTGCGCCGGTCGTGGCAGCTTACGAAACTGGCACTAGTGGAAATCAGCGAGAACAGTGTTGGATGGTTACATTGATGATGCACAACAAAGGGTCTAGGACAGGGGTTCCCAACCAGGGGTACATGTACCCCTAAGGGTACATTTGTCTACCTGAAGGGGTACATTTAAAGTTAGCAATAATGAGAAAATTTGTTTATTATTTATATCCATTTATTTATACCCAGCCTTTTCCTCATAAGAATTTTTAGGGGTACATGCTCATCTGTTGAAATGCTGAGAGGGTACATGGTCAGAGAAAGGTTGGAAACTCCTGGTCTAGGAACAAAAGGGGTCTACATGTCTGTAATCGTTTGCAAGACTTGTTCATGCACTACTGCTCCCTGATAACTTATTGCATTACTGACGCAGTTGCGTCACGTTGAGGTGACGAAAACATCTGCCCATCATCGACAAACAAATCGCTGCCATCTGGAGATGAAGTGCAGAATAACGTCCATCTGCCCACCGTGATCAATGGAAGAGCAGCCGTTGTACGGCTGCCACAAACAGCAGATTGCCCAAGTGAGATTATACGCAGGTGGCGCTTAGGGTTAGTCAAGGCGGTGAGAACATTTTATTCAAAAGTGGGCAAAACAAGGGATCAAAAAGTGCAAAGCGTCACCTATTGTGTTGTGGAATGCTAAACGTCATGATGGTTCTTCCGTTAAATGTTTTCATGAACCCCCAATCCACGAAAGCGACGTGTTGCGCCACTCGGTGATGGCTGGGAAAAATAAGATGCTACGCTAGAAGAGAATCATTAGATAAATCCTTTGGCGTGACTTGAACGTTCTCCAGCCATTGTTGCCCTGAGCTACACCAGGTTATGAATTACCATTTCTTATAGCCACATAACATTTTTTCAGCTTGGTAAGCGCGCTTTTGGGTCTTTTATGGCTGTCTAAGTTGTAAAAACACTCGCCCCACTGGCGGATCCAGAGGGTTTTTTTTGCAATCACTACCTAATCGATTCCTTTGCGACAGCCACCCTTTACAGTAATTGCGTCCATATACCTGATTACTCCCTCTCTTGTACACAGCAGTGTGTCAGCGTTATAGACTATCTGATGCCCCTATTCCCAAATGCCGACTCTTATTCGCCGTTGCTCGGAAAATAGCATATCAGTAGGTTGGACAATATGATGTTTTAGCAGTAATGCTTTTGCCTGTTAGCTAAGTGACTTGTGCGTCTCTCAGATCCGCTGTTTTTCTGACACTACGTTTTCAAAACTTGACTTCGATTGCCCAACATGGGTTATACCAATTTCAATTCACACCTAGGCGCAGTAAGCAAAAACTTCGCAAATTGTTTAGTAAAGAACTGTATTTCGTCGAAAGATACCAATACCATAGGTTTATCAACAAACATAAGAACATTTGTGTTGTAAGGACTCGGCTGTTGATTTTGTGAATAGCATTCTGGACCTTGTTGCAAAAAAGTTCATATTTCAGTCAAAAGTAAATGTTTACTTCAGGGTTTTTTTAAGCCGTTTTAAGGGACCCGAATCGGGTCCCTAGAATTTCAAATCGGGTCCCTAGAATCACAGAAAATTATCATCGGCGCCTTAAAATCAGAGAAAATCGTGTCCCTAGAATCAGAGAAATCGGCTTCCTACAGATCCATATCGGGTACTTAATTTTTTCCTTAAAAAAAAAACTGGTTTACTTTATACAACAAGTAAGCTTAGCTTCGATTTGGGTGTAAACTAATACGTTGATCTAAAAACTCCTTATCTCGTGCTTACGTGTCCACAATGCAGTTTTTATTTAAAACTTTGTCCTGAAACTCAATTCCACTACTGAAATAATTTTTAGGTAATACACTGCAAAACGCCATCAGTTTCATTTGCTTTTAACGTCACATGGTGCGTCGTTTCGACGGTGTCAGCATGATTTAATCTGCTTGCCAATTTGTATCAATGACCATTTTTTGGAAGTATTTTAACACCAAACCTGTATGAGATACATGTCAATGTGCAAACTAAACAAAGTCAAACGTCTTGACGTAACACTGCCAAACAGAACAATCACCGACGAAGCAAGAAACATCGATTTGCAATTTTAGACCAAAGCAACTGCGGCAGAGGCTGAAACTCTGCAGTTATCCAGGCGTGTCCCCAAAGTTTGTTTTTTCAGAAGGTCAACAAAAACAGGAAGCCACAATTAGCGAAAGACTGAAAAAAAGGGATCAACATCCATTTCCAGTTGAGGGGAAACAACTACAAATGAAGGGTCAGCACCACTGGGGTCACGCTAGCGACGAGCCCACAGTTAACTGTAACAAACTATAAACTTATATGAAGCGGCCATACCTCACATAAGCGGTTACAAATGCGCAGTGTAGACAACTGTGAGCAAAAATGGTAGTCTGTAGATCACGGATTTACCTTGGCAGGTTTGACGAGTTTGCATGTATTTGTCTTCTGCAATTGACTTGACGTTACCTATGCTAACAAGAGTGAAAGCCATTGCAACAAAAGCATCCACCTGAGAACAAAACAAAATTTGTGTAAGATCTTAGTGTAAGATTCTTTGCTGGGAAAGGATTTCTTTGTATAGACAGAGTTCGCCATGGCTTGAGAATAACAGATTTTTTCTGAAAAACTTACTTCATTTTTTTTTGGAACCATGCATGTTTTCCAAAAGGTCACCAAACCTTGTCAGAAAAGACCGTTGGTGTTTAAAACTTTCTTAATTCACAAACATTGCTCCGTTAAATGTGTCTTGTTTACAACTTACCAATGATTGCTTGGGATTTCTTTACAGAATATTTCCAGGTCCAAGATTAGGAGGAATTTGTTGGGCAGATAATTTTGTTGTTTCAACGACTACAAAAATTTTTTATTTGAAAAAATGAATTTCACAAAATCTTTAAATACATTTTTTTCTTTTTAAGGCCACAACCTTTTCCCATACCGAATTTCGGAGTACACCTTTCTAAAGAACAGAAATCCATTAAAAACAACAAATGAATGGTATGTTACCAATGTAACGTTTTGCAAAAATGTCATTTTTATGCTTTATCATTTCCGCCATTCTTCCAGCAAATACGTGATAAAATGAGCAAAAACGTTTTTCGTCTTAATTTTGCTACTTCAAACTTGGAAGGATGTTGTAAGATATGTGTGGAAACCTTGTCTGTGATTTTTAGATTTTTCATGTTTCTGGAACCGAAGTAATGGACCTTCAAACACGAAGTCACAAAAATATCTCATTGTTTGGAACTTTGTACCCCGTGGATCCCTCAAAAAGATGATACGATGCGACTGGAATTTCTTTTGTGTAGAAACATTTTTTTCACCAGTGCACGGTTTTCGCTGCACAGCCTTTGGAAAAAACACTGCAAGTATTGGAAGTACCCTAATTCTGGTTTTGCACTGCCATACGTCACAGTGACATCACACATACGTAGATCATACCTCCGAAGTTGGGCTGCTCTTATACCTCCCACAATGTCTAAATTGTTGACGTAGCTTTAATGGTTCGGAAATTGCAGCCGAAAATGTCCTCTCGAACCATGTACGTGTTCGCGCGGTCCTTCAAAGGATTTTAATACGTCACAGCCATTGCCATCGCCAATGCATTATCCGTCGGCGTTTCTGTCAGGACCTTCTGCTTCTTATGAAAAATTCATTCTCTTGGATATTAGAACGTGCCCTAAATCTGGTCATCTGATACAAAAAGCAAGAGTCATTAGTTTAAGAGGGTTCCCAAACTTCTGGAACAAAAACCAAAGTTTGCTAGAAATGTCTTTTGTACTGATTTTGCAGCACGGATAGTTTGAAAACTTATTTTGATCTTTCGTCGTTTCCTTTCATAGCGAAAAGTGTATTTGTCAAGACGCGACCAACTTTCGCTTTCAAAAAATAAGTTGACGGCAGCATCAATATTCGCGTCATTTTGCATGACGTAAAAGCGCTTCTTGCACACCCCGACTGCCGCTGGTGCATTTACGGTTTGCTGTTAAATCGCAATCGTCGGTTCACTTCCTGTCATACGGGATTAATCAGTAAGGGTAACTCGAATGGAAATTGGCAAGCGACCGACAAGTGGGAAACTCCGCTGTCACAAATCTCTTTGTTAATTACTGTTGTTGAAGCATGCGGTTGGTCCCTTCCGTGAACAGATCCTGTTTTCTGTTGGTTCTGTCCTCTCTGCTCTGTTTTGATAAAGTGCAAGCAAGGATTTTGGCTATATTAACCTGTTTTTGTGCTTAACAATCGATCCAACTTTAAAAACACGCCCGTATTTTCCGTCTGTAGTTAATAGTTTTTGTAGCTCATTTTTCTCCATCTGCTTATCGCTCAACCATGCGTTTTGAATCTGCGTTTACGGCGTAAAAAGACGTATTGCACCTCGTTTGTTTAAAGTGTAAACATGTGATTTGTCCGAACCAGTATTTATTTCAATTGCTAGCCGTCACTCGAACTCGACCTTTGCTTATCAACTTTTTTATGGAAGGGGTTTAGAAAAATGTACGGTTTGTACACTTCAGTTAATGTTGAAACTTTTGAAAAAATCAAAAACCTTGAACATGATGCTGTGGCTGCTGGGTCCGGCGTAGCGCCCCATTCCAACTCATTGAAAGTATGGTTTTGGCGTATTTGGGGTTTTCGCTGTGAAAGGTTAGCAAGTAGGAAGGTTTGGGTCATTAAGCCAGAAAATTGAGCCATTGGAAGAAACTATGCCACAGCAGATAACGTATATAAAAAGGTATTAGACGGCCGTCGGGCCGTTGCTAGAGCCGATATCCGACCTCACGCGAACGCGCCGAAGGCAACTCCTATAGTTAGTACATCCTCCTACTAAATCATTCACAAACGACTTAGTTGAAGCTCGGTGTGTCGTAATCACTAGAGCAGCCTTTCACTGCGATTTATTGAGATTAGGTCTCAAGATCTATCGATTTTTCCCCTTGGACCACGGGCACAGAATGCTGGATGATCACGACGACAAAGCTTTGAACTGGATGATCACGACAAAGCTTTATTGTGCAAAGGATCAAGATTTGCCCCTACACCTAATTGGAGTTGGTCGGCAGAGAACGCGGAATGGCTCAATACCCAGCAGCACGTCAGACGAACAGAATGGCGTGCAGTGCTTGGAGAAAGGAAGAATGTAGACTTTGTGTTGCCAAAAAAGTGAAAATTCCTAGAAGCTCTAGACCAGGGCTTCTCAAGTGGGGGTCCTCGGACCCCTAAGGGTCCATGGTGACCTATTCAAGGGGTCCACATGATTTTCTTTTGAAGTAATACTTTCGTTGCTGACCAGCGATAAAGTCCATGATGTCTAAAGAACCCATATGAACAATGACTACCCACAATTTTTTGGTTATCTACTGGGGTCCACAGAGTTATCTGAAAAGGCATGGTGGTCCACGGACGAAAATGAGTCGAGAAGCCCTGCTCTAGACCTAATAGGGATATAATTGATTAAAGAAACCAATGCATACGTGGACATGGTTTTTACAAAATTAACGAACCTGAAACATTTGGCGTTGTGCCCGTATCGAACCAAGAACAATTACCGAAGGAACAAAGAGACATTCTAAGTAAACTTGGTAAACTATCAGAAGAGAGGAAAATTGTGATTTGCCGAATGGATAGGAACGGGAAAATTGTTCTTCTTAATTACGAAGATTACAACGCTATAATGATCAAAGAACTGCAACACCTTGAAAAATGGATGCGCGTACGTTGATAAAATAAGAATATATTGTAACGATTTTGTTGTTGATCTATGCTATGTGTACACTCTGCAGTGAGTGATGAAATGCTGCTACACGCAACTGGAATGAAATGGAAGAACAACTCATACCACAAGAAGATCAACGGTGCATCAGCAATATTTTATCGTTGTAATACACTTTCTTACGTTTATCCGCTTTTCAAGACACATAAGTTAACCCCGGAGAGTTTATTTGATGTTGTTATCAACTGCATACCGGTACGCTCGTTACAACCTGCTGGGAACATCGGCACCTCACGCATTATTGCAGTTTACAATATATATTTGAAGTAATTCCGCCAACGTGGGCCTGTTGTGTTGCTCGGTACTTGGCGTCAGATAGTTTTACAGTTTCAGTGAAAGCAATTCTTATGCAACGACATATATTCCACTTTTACTTGCCGCAACTTGCGTTTTGCTTTATTTATTTTAGTTTTGAGTTTGCTTACTTTCTCTGCTCTTGCTTTAGCCTTTCAATTTCACACCCGTATGCATTGCTTACAGATTTCAGGACTGAGGGTGCATGGTATTAGGTGAGGTCGATTTGCTATTTTTTTAAATTTGCTGATAGATTCAACTTCGTCCCCTTTGTGGAGACTATCTTGAATTTAGAAAGAATATTTTGCCTTTGGTTTCACTTTCGGTACTAATCGGCGCTGAAAGGCTGCAAAGTTTTCGTAGTGGCAAAGTTTTCGCCAATAGAAGTTGAAGTCAGCAAAGCAAAAGAGTACCTCAAAACAATATATTTTACAAAGGATAGCGTTGATTCTTTTTGTTAGAAAAAGGCTCAGCTGAGAAAGTTGGGACTTCGCCGACGTTCAGATTCACCAAAACGCAAAAGCCCAGTTCGCTGAAACATCTCATAAGGTTGCTTTCCACAATGCCAAACAAAGGAAGGCTCATATGATTGGTGAAACGCAGATAAAACCGTGTGCCCTGGAAAGGACTGAGCTAGATTGCAACATATTGCAAAAAAAAACTTGAAGCCGTACCTTCGTCAAATGATACCATGAGCTCCAGAATTATTGACATTCTGGCTAATATTCTGGAATAGGTAATTCAGGAACTAAAAATGACATCATTTCCGTTTAGCATGCAACCGTATGAAACCACAGATGTCTCTCAGTGCGACCAGCTTCATGTATGTGTCCAATATATGCACACCTTTCCACATCGACATGGCATCAAAGACCCTATCAAAACCCTCAACAGATATTTTGTCCATTTCTGTGTAAGTCGTCAACTTCTGCAAAGCTCGAGCATTGAATAATCGCGTATTTAAAAGGTTTTGTCAGCAAATGCCTTGCGCAACATGAAGTTCTTCTGTACTACCCTGATATTGGATGACTTTCAAGACTTTCAATGTCTGGGCAGTACAGAAGAACTTCAGACCTAAAAGGTTTTGTCAACAAATGCCTTGCGCAACATGAAGTTCTTCTGTACTACCCAGACATTGGATGACTTTCAACACGTCAAGTGTCAAAGCGGTTGGTGGAAACAACAAAGGAAGTTTCACTTCTTTAAAGGATAAAGGAAGCGCGCTCTCTGCGCAGTTTGAGTAATAATTTTTTTAAGACTCAGCTTATTTGACAGATATTTTTAGTCATATGAATGAAGTAAACCTGTCAACGGTCTGCTGTAGCGATTGTGGACGTCACCGAAACCTTACAAGCTTTCAAGCTAAGCTTCCTCTTTGGAAAAGTAGACAGACAACTTAGCTAAGTTCTCAATGATTGAGAAAGTGTTTGTTGCAGCCACAATGCTGCATCGCCGTGAGCAAACCTAAGAGAGAGTCTAACTGACGACCCTCCGCACAACAGCAGTGGAGATTCCCCACTCGACAAGGTTCACTTTGCCATTGCTGCTATGAATTCAACGTTATATGTGGCCACCACGCCACATTTTCTCTCAAGATTAAATCGATAATAGCAAACAGGATTGCGGAGTCGGTGTCGGAGTCGCAAGGAGTCGAAGGTTTATGGGTGGAGTCGGAGTCGGATTCTCAAGAACATTAGGAGTCAGAATCGGATTTGTTTGTCCGACTCCGACAGTCCAAATGAATCATTTTTTACACCACACTCCTAATTTGGGAATTCCTGTTGAAATGGTTCAATTTCTGAAATGGAAAGAGAGCATCGCTGCTGTTGTTCCTTTTGCTACAACTAACTCTATGAGTCGGGATTTTCATCTCTTCCTGCAATCAAAACGTAAAATAAAATAGGTTGGATGGCAGGGATAACATGCGTGCTTTAGCCTTGCCAAAGATCACTCCACAGTTTCATGTTCTTGTTGAAGACAAACAGCAATTGTCGCGTTTGAAGGAACAACTTAGGAAAATAAGCTCGCATTGTTACACGTGTGTGTTGGCGTCTTGCTTTTAGCTTCGGGCTGACTCAAACTGCCGGACAGGCTACTGCTTCTTGCTTCATTGAGTCTTTTTTCTGATTCCCTATGTTTTGTTCTTTCTATATGGTTTAGTTAATTGTGCATTGAGTCTATCTTCGAGTGCTACGTTTCGTTTCACGCACAGACTTTTCGACTACGACTAAATCGATTAAAACTTAACGAAGATTATTGAAATATGCTTCTTGTAAGGGTTCCACGGCTTTGTCAGAATTTATAGGGCAGGGCTGCTCAATTATTTTAAGAAAGAGTCCAGTTACAAATGTCAAAATTTTTCGAGGTCCGGTCACTCTTATAAAACCAAGCAAATGTGACAAGCCTTGGATTTTCCTAACAAAAAACGTAACATGAGAATTTAATACAATTATACTGTATATAGATATACAGAATCCGGTAAATGGATGCAAATATTAGCAAACGCTGTCAGCGTTATTTATTGTTCTGCCGGTCGGAGCAATGGCATTTTGTGCTTCTTGGCAGTTACCTAAATTTTTGTTCCAAGGTAGTGACAGTGAATAGAATGTAATGGTGAAGGTTTTATTCGTGATACAGATGCGAAACTTGTTCCTTATGAGCTTCTTTTTTGACAGTGCGGACTGTCAGCAGTCAGTGGCGTAACTAGTTGTTTAGGCCAGGAGGGAGAAAGTAGCTGAAAAAGGTCCACTTCCCACTGTAGGGGGGTTGCTAGCAACACCCAGAAAAACCCTGAGAAATGACGGTGAATCCGGATGTGGGTGGCTATACTAAAATCATCACCAACAAATAATCCGAAAAACGCAAAAAACTACTGAAAACCAAAAGAATACTAAAACTGAAGTAGCCTATAAGCCAAGGGGGGCCCGAGTTTTTTTACAAATACTGTAGCTTGCAGGAGGGGACAATTTGCCCCTCCGGCACCAGCAAGTAGACCCAAACAATGTAAGAATTTCCATTGACTATACTTGCGAGGAGTGGAAAAAATTTTGGAGATACCTTCCTTTGACAAGAAGTTCTCAGGTGTGCCATCAAAAAATGTTTCTTTCACTGCTACATTCTATTGAAATTAAATTAATTCCAACTGAGTTTTGGCTGCGTCCACACCAGTGGTGTCAAGCTGCCGGAGCTCTGCTCCGTCACCTTCATCAGTG
>JGI24158J21664_10009036_pt1 | contig 13299 bp, 8 predicted proteins | sample Ectturendosymbi3_FD_21664 | JGI IMG/M metagenome (IMG submission 21664) | reverse complement strand
ACGAGTACAAACAATCTGACTGCATCAAAGCACGTAACCATACGTTGTTAGATTTTCTGCATCTTTCGAGAAATAGGTACTTGTATTTACGTAGCAGAGCCGTAGTAATGATTTTTAAGTAGTAATGATTGCCATTCAAACAAAATAGGCCTCATTCAATAATTGGTAAATTAATCAGTTACTGCGTTGTGAAAGTAAGCTGTGAATTTCTGTGAGCGCTTGCTTTTGTAATTTTCCCCGAATTCATCACCCTGACTTTACCGTGTAACTGTAACTTGCTCACTTTTAAGGAGAATTCGCGCGATAAAAGCTTAAAACCGTTTCAACCCTGGAGCAATGATTTACCAGTAGGCACGTTTAACGAAATGACTAGTTGCCATGTATATGGCCAATTGCCGCAATGACATACTCGCATTTTAACAAAGCTTTTGTTATGTGAATCATATACGGCAGTCTGTTAAATTGTATGTTAGAATCCAGTGTTTCCCAACAGTTTTTAGGTTTTTGGAACCCTACTGAAAAGAAGTATAATTTGGGAGACCCAGTAACGAACTCATAGCAATTGGCTTTACGATTTGGTGAATTTATTTTTAATGATATATTAAAAAACGTATTAGCTCGTGGCAACCCTGGGTATTTTAAATGGCACACTGCTTGGGAAACACTGCCAATTTTTTTTGTAAATACCTATCAAATATTATTTGTAAAATATTGTTAAAAAATAGAGATTCATCTTTATTTTAATAACTCAAGCACATGTTATTAAAATAGTAAAAAACCTTGGCTTTATTTGTTAATGTGCATTAATTGAAAACATATGCGGCAAAAAACATCCATTAGGTAGAAATTTTTATGTTATTTAACATCCCAGTATCCTCGCAAAACAAACGTTGCCATTAGACCTGGGCTAATGGGTGTCTTCAAATGCTAACCGCAACAGTGTATTGGGCTTTTTAAGCAGGCGCTTATTGAGTTGGAGATAAAGAGAGTGTCAACTAACTTCACACTTCTTAGCGAAAGTGGCAGAGAACAAAACAATGAAATTGTGCGTGTGATCATCCATAAACGGCGTGTGATTAAAGACTATGTTACAACACTCCAAATACGTTAGTTTACGTGGGCTATACGACTAAAATTTCATTATTTTATGAGTCATTTTATGTGGAAAATGACTGAAACCTGATATTAGGAGTTAACAGCAAGATTTTAGCGACTTTGCTTCCATACCTTTTTCAAAACAGACCCTCGCTTCAGGAACCACTTTAATTTTACAGCAAACGTTGCAGCTACCACGCGAAAATATTCTGGGTAGAAAGAAATTGAAGAGAAAGGCACAGTCGCGTGCCTGGTCATCTTTTTTTGATGGATCATCGAAGTTCGCTGAAATGCAGCCAACCATGATCTACGTTTACTACTTGAGTTCTCTTGACCTCAAGCAGGTGTTCATTACAATAAGCACCTATGCACCTGCTGTGAGTTGAATGCATTTCAGTGGAAAAACAAATCAAGCTTTAGTTCTGTCTCCCACATTGCCTGACGTCCTCCGTCAGAGAATGACGTTGTTAAACTTTAGTAGTGACAAACGTGGCCCAAAATATTTTGTAAAGTGACTCTCTATCGCCTGTCTTAGGCCATATTGCAGAGGAAAAGCGCAGTGAAGGTTCACTTGCAAGTTCTCTGCAGGACCACTCTACATAATAGTTTTGTCATAACACCTGAAAAGGTTACAATGAATCCGGGCTTCCATCCTCAGTGGGGTGCAACCGGAAATGAAGCATCGTTGTACAAAAAAATCTTTTTGCAGAATTATTGAATACACCACAAAATGTTTTGCTGTTCAGCAATAGTGACCACTGTATTAACCAAAATGTAAACAACCATGAAAATTTTGATGATGTGAATGATCCAGTGTCCAACAGTGATAAGCTTGCAGCACTAATCCCCAAACTCTCCATAAACCAGGCTGCTGGTAAAGATGAAATTTTGGCTGAGCACATAACTGTGTTTTCATTTTCTTTTCAATGCGCGTTTAATGCGTGGACAAATTCCTTAACAGTGCATGAAAACTGTTATTATACCTATTTACAAAAATAAGAATGGTGACGCAAGTGATGCTGGTAATTACTGACCTGTTTCTCTTGAAATAATTATCTCCAAACCATTTGAGCAATATATTTCATCCTGCATTTCACCACTTCTTACCACCACTGATAATCAGTTTGGTTTCAAGCCAGAATATGGTAATGATCTGTATGTAATTTTACTCGAGTAGACTGTACAGTAATATCTAATCAAAGTCCCCAGTGTTTGCAGCATTTCTAGATCATCTAAGGCAGCTATGTCTAACCCAAATGGCTTACTGAGCCACAAATTATGTCACTATCTTGGCCAGGGCCGCACATTGATTGACATATTATTGAGGGCCGCACATTGAATGGCTTACTTTGATCTTGGCAAACTAAATTTAGCTTAAGCTAATGTACTAAAAACATTCGAATCCAAACTGCAATGATAACAGACGTGATAAAGCGGCACTGAGGACCACCTGCATTAAAATTTCAAATTTAAAATTGTCAAAATAAAGACAGGTTGTTAGTACATGGGATACTTTCACTACAGCGAAAACCTAAACTGGGCCGCACAAAACCTTAGACTGGGCCGCATGCGGCCCGCGGACTGTGGGTTGGACATAGCTGATCTAAGGCATCCGGCGGAACCAACCACAATCTCTTGTTTACAAAATTAATCAAGCCCATGTACTACGTGTATATAAAGACAGGTGGGGAGCTGATATAAGAACCAGACCATACAAGTGAAGTGGGGCGCTTGTCTTTCAGACCCCTTCGCTGTAACTAAGGGAGTGAGTGATGAGACAAGTGGGAGCTCTCACTCATATCTATTCCCTATTTGCATTGACAAATTCTAGTTCTGTTGGGCTAAGTCAGAGCGGGGTACACTGTGGGAAATATGGTTGCGATCAACAGATGTTCTCTGATGTTGTACGTGTGATTGGGCCTATAACATCACCACTCTTCAAAAAATTTTGAATACTTGTAGTGATTATGTTGCTGAACATCAAATTGCTTTTAATTGCAAAAAGACACCAGGTGTAGCTTTTTCCCAGAAAAAAATAACAGTTTGTTACACCAGTTGTCAACTTGGTGAATGGCGCAGGGTATTAAGTTTACTGAGAAAGTCAAATATCTTGGTGTGTCTCATTAAAGGATGCAATTGCATTCAGAGTTAAGTGGAAAGAGTTTATTGCGCGGCAGATAAACTCAACGACACCTTTGCCCAGTGCTCTACTCAGGCCGTAGCCACGGCATAGGCGTAGCCAAGGGGGACCAGGGGCCATGTCACCTCCAAATATTTTTAGAATATCTACTCATTTTATGCTTTGAGAGGCGGTGTCCCAAACAAAATACTGCTGATCGCTCAAAGTGAACCCCCCCCAAAATTTTTTGCCTCTCCGCAAATTTTTGGGCTGGCTACGCCACAGGATGACATTCGGGGGCAGTGTCCCCAAATATTTTTGTGCCACATCAAATTGTGTTGTTACCAGGTAAATCTGTTTCAAACATATAGTAAAACCAAACATCTTGCCCCCTAAAAATGTATTTTACCCCACCAAACTTTAAAACCTGGCTATGGGCCTGGTTCTACTGCAGTTAACACTAACAGCACCCTGTTTCGTGCCTACTGTATGCTAATGTATACCTGCAAACTGTAGTACAAGTGCACACAGTCTAGTAAGCGCCTCCGAGGTGCGTACAGTAATGGCTATCGTATTTTGCTTTACATCCAAGCAACGTAAGTGTTCGGCCACATCAAGGTACTTATTTTTTCATAACTAGGGCAACCAATTTTTTGACCAAAAAACTTAAAATCTTGACTTTATAATTTACAAATTTTGACTTTATTTTGACATATAAATTATCTGCATTTGCAACTCGAAATTTTGACATATTTGGTTGTTTAACTTTGGGAATGATATATTGATAAGTACATAAATAACTGCAGTAGAGTCAAACCTGAGAACATCATAAAGTTGAAACGTTATATGCAGTGGCGTACGCAGAAAATTTTCATGGGGGGGTTTCGTTCAGTGGCGTATGGTGGTGATTTGTGTTTGGTGTGCGCTGTTTGTGACGTCGCAATTTGACGTCATATTCATGTTTTCAAGCGAAGTTTGTTGACATAATAGACATTATCTTCTACACACACTCCCCTTATTTTTGTAAACATCAAGCCCTATACACTCGCCTTATAATAAAGTCTTTGTAAAATATCAACATTCAGCGGGAGGTTTTAACCCAAACCCCAATCCCCCTTGTGTACGCCCTTGGTTATATGCATAATGGATCGAACATTTACCAAACCAAGTACTGTAAGACCACGTTTCTTGCCTTACCAGGCGTATCCTACATACTATTAAATCGTCCAGTAGTGGGCAAACAACATTATTACGCCATAAGCCGCAAAAAAAACCACTATTATTGCAGAATTGCAACTAAACTTGCAAAAGCATATCAATATCTGTTGTTGTGGTTTCAATAAAGTAACGATGAAGAGAAAAAAACTCTGCAAGAAAATTTTGATCTAACGATAAATTTTGACCTAATGATAAATTTTGACTTTTTTTGACCTAGTAACTTGGGATTCCCTCAGGGTATGAGCGTGAAATTTGGTTTGTGGATGTTTCATGAACTTTCAAAAAGGCAGAAAATTTTTGACTTTATTGACTTTTGGTTGCCCTAGTCATAACCCTTGATGCCTTGATAAGAAACAACTTATATGCTTTTGTTCAATGACGTGCATCTTCATCTAACTTTTTATTCGCTCACTTCAACTATCTGATGCCTTTTACGAATCTCCATGTTTCTTCCAGTATGCAACGCATCTGTATGAGAAATAGGGAATGCAGTACAGTACTGGTGCATTGTCTTTCTTTCTTGATCGTCAATATTGTCTGTGTGTATCACCTAACACCTGACTTGCGATGTGTTGTGTCTAAGCATCGTTTGTGTCCTTGTATTCGTTGAATAACTCTTGTGATGTGGAGCATGTAGCTGAGGCAAACAAACAAACAAATAAATAAAATTAGAAATAAAGTAGGGCTTACCCGTAAACATATGAAGATGTTTTTTCTAAAATGATCAATTCAGAAATCTGCGGCCTGACGATCGGATACGTTTCATGGTCCTTAATTTTCTGTTTTAGCAGAGTCAATATAGTCACCCAGGAATTGGCATCTCACGATCATAAAGACTTAAGTGCAAAACTGCAATGAAATCCAACCTTTTCATAAAAAAGTATTTCTAGAGTTTTTTCGGGAATAGTCTTTCATGGATGAGTTGACGATGAAACTTAGTTGATCCCGCCAATTGTGTCATGGAGTACTTTATAAACAGATTCTGTAAATCTAGGAAAGGAAAAAGTAAGCCATAAGCAGCTGCAATTTTTTCGAAGAAAAACTAGTATGAAAACAAATTGAATTGCTGAAGCGTTGTTCCTAACAACCTGTATTTTCCACAATTATGTTAACACTAACATTAACGTACAAAGCATTGTCGCACAGCACCGAATTTTTAAACTGGTGAAGTTTCATGTTAAGTAAAAACGCCAAGGAAGAAACAATAAGGAAAACTTTTGTCGCACACACACTACATCTTACAACTCGCTTAAAACCACTGAGCAGATCATCACTACGTGGATTCAACGTTTCTTTTTATTGTTTTAACATTAACAGCATTTTTCAAGGTTGCGTACATCAAGCTTATCATAATTTCATGATCCCTTGGTAGTTGTTTAGCAATGCTCAATGTTCGTAAAAATAGCGTTATATCTAAAGTTTGACGGAATCGCGATGAGAGTAAACTTCAATGATCGTTCAGCCATATACCGTCAATGTTTCGCCAACAGAAAATAATTTTTTTATGAATCTGACCTAAATGGGTTTGATTTGAAAACACATGCTTTAAAGCAGGGATGGGCAATCAGAGGCCCGTGGGCCAAATGTGGCCCTTCGAAACCTTCGAAGTTCATACAGCAAACCTTCGAAGTTGTGAAACCTTCGAAGTTCGTACAGCAATTAGAGCCAAAGCCTTGCAACAAGTCACAAATAATTTATTCTAGTTTTAAACCAGCTGTTGACTAAGGTAGCCTACCAACTGTTGACTGTTGCAGTCAACATTCAGGAAGCAGCGTATTGCAGCGGTATAAAGCCTGTCAGTGGTAAGTATATGAAGACTTCGAAATTAATACGTCATTTAGAGACAAAGCATTCCAATCGCGCCACAAGAAGTTATATAATTCTTCCGACGCCGTGAAGCAAGTATGAAACGTCAGAGACTTACCTTGCCGGATGTTTCTACCAAGAAGACAAGCATCATATGAAGTCGCACTTGAAATTGCCAAGCAAAAAACACACCACTGGAAAAAAAAACGCTTGCAAAACCTATTTGTTGGAAGCAGTGAAACTACTTCTTGGAAAAACTAGTAAGGCCAACACGAGACGAATATCTCTTTGCAGCGAAATTGATCAGAGGCGCACTTCAGATCTGCCGGAAGATGTGAAAGACCAGGTAATAACTGAAATGAAAACATCACAATTCCAATGCTTTTTGTGGATGAGTCAACTGATGTTGCTTCATGTGCTCAGTTGCTTGTTTTCATGACTCGTAATCATTCGGAAGACATTAAGTTCCTGTTTTGTGAGGAACTGCACACTACAACAAGTGCAAGATGTTCGGGAGAAGGAAAAATATTTTGATTCTGCAAAGTTGCCGTGGAAATACTCTTATGATTGTTACTCCTCTGTAAAATGTGCTGGCTTCCACGATAAAAATTAATTATCAATTGCATCAAATCTGGAAGCCTTAACACTTGCCCGTTTAAAGAATTCTGCAAAGACTTGATTTAGACACACGAGTTTTTCTATTCCACATGTCTGTATGCAGGCTATTTAAAAGGAAACTTTCTAAACCGCGTTTTTGTGATGAAGGATGAAATAAAGTTATTCTCAGAAATGAAAGCACACGAGGTGTTGTCTTGTATTAGTGACAATATTTGGTTGAAAAAGTCTCGCTTATTTGGCTGAAAATTTTGGAAGGTGTAAAGCTAAAGGTTACAAACATCATCCAGCTTCGCGACGAATCTGCAAGTATTTTACTCGATGTTGAAAAACTGACTTGGTAAAGTAATGAAAGGAACGTTGCTATGTTTGAGAAATTGTCAATTGTTGAAAAAACTGAAGAACTTACTAAGAATTCGAAGACATCTATAAGAGACCACCTTCAATATCTTGAAATTGAGTTCCAATGATAATTCTCTGAACGCAAGGAGAAGATGCTTTTACGAAATTCGTTCTCTACCTCTCTGGCTATAGCCAATATTCTTGATGAAGTACAGGACCAATTTTGCGATCTTGGGAATGATTCATCAGCACATGATACTTTTCAGGAAATGCCATTTTCTCTGTTCTGATGAGCTGTGTATGAATCTTATTCACATTGGTCTGAACTGGCTTTCGAAATGTTGCTTTTATTGCCACAATATATGCCTGCGAGAGTGTTTTTCAGTTCTAGCTCACATCAAAACGTAGGCACGAAATCAAAGGATAGTCGCGTATGATAAAAGATTAGCACTGTCAAGCACTCGACCACGAAGTTCGAAATTGGCTATACGGTTGCAAAGTCAACCGTCGCATTGAAAATGTTTGTGAAATTCAATTGCCGTTTGAAGTTAAATGTTATGAAATGTATTTTTGTGGTACCGGGGTTTCCGGAAAGTCACCCAGTCTTTAGACCGCCCACGGGCGCTTATTTTATTTTAGGTTGTCGTTTATGTCGCACTGATATTTGAGTTGAATTATTAGACGGTACGTCAAACGTTGTACCGTATACGTCCAAAGTTATACTTACACGGTACGTCCAAAGTTATACCGTACTGAGTTTGAATACTATTTGTGGACTTTATGATGGCTTACAACAACCTTGAGTAAAATTTTGAAATAAATATGGATTATAACTTCTTCATTTTTTGATTATTACCGTAACAACTTCAAATGTGTGGGTTTTGTGTGCATGTGTAGTTGTTCAGACACAGGCAATATGCAACTGCCGTATAAAAACCCTGGCATTTATTTGGTTCCCGTATTATTTTCCCAATTTGTCTTTTTTCCAATTAACGGCCCAGGGCGGACTTCCAGAAAACCCCGGTAAAAATATTGTGATAGATTGCTGCATTCTTGTAGAACAGCATTTTGTTGCAATCGTTATGATTATAACAGGTTTTTTTAAGGAAAATGTTAAGTACCCGGTATGGACCTGACCCGCTTTCTCTGATTCTCCGGAACCGATTTTCTCTGATTCTAGGGACCCGATTTTCTCTGATTCTAGGGATCCGACTTTCAATTCTATCGGGTCCCTAAAACACCTTAAAAAAACCTGGTTAAAATATCATATGTATTGAAAAAAGAGTAGGAAGGGGTCACAGGTTGTGCAAAAATACCAAAGGGGTCACGAACCGAAAAAGGTTGAGAAACACTGCATTAAAATAGAAGGTACGGCCCTCCACTAAGTACGGCCTTCTCCAAGTGGCCCCCGAGACAAGTTAATTCCCCAGCCCTGCTTTAAAAGTATGTGAAAGGCCGCTAAAATGTGAAGAAATTTGTCACATTTCAAACTGTGAAATTTTTTTTATGAGAGTGAAGCGGCGAATTTCTGAAAGTAAGATCCACAACAGAACTACCAAAGTTGCGTCTGGACCAGGAACAAAATTTTGAAAGAACTTGAAGTCATCAAACCTTTTGCAATAATAAGACTCGTTGTCAAGTTTCAAAACATTTGTTGTTATGATCGAAGGTTATTTAATGGAAACACAAAAACAGCCTATCTTGACTGTTGCAGTGCGACCTTACTTCTAGGAAAACAATAAGCTTTAATCTTTTAAGCGCTTGTAATATGACCCGCGTCTACAAGTGTGCGGTGAATATTTGAAAATGGTGATTTCACGATCTGTGCGTAGAACACGTCGCTGTTTTACTATCTCCTTTGCGAAATGTTTTCCGGTTGATGGGTAAGCAGTTCTTGAACAGCACCAAAGCGTAGCTACCTGTTATTTATGTTCCCTCAACCTTGCTGAGCAGAAAAGCAATCAGTGGTTGTAGACCATTCCTATTATAGGGTAGCCCACGGCATGCAATTTACGGATTATTTCACCATGATGGGGATATTGATGTGGTTAAAAGGCGTATTGCATCGATAAGGTGGAGTAAAGTAAGTGTCAATATCGGACGGAGATTATGTCGAATAACGTTTTCGAATACCCAACTGACCTGGACATTGTACCTGATAAAGTAGTAAATGTTTAACCACTGTAGCATACCATGCAAGCTTGAGGATCAACAAGATTACCAGCGGTTACCCTTGTTGCGCTGCACAGCACTATCTGGGTTTAGCAATATAGACTGACTGTTCCAACAGCCTATCAAGGTATTTTAAGAGAAATATGAGGACAAGAAAGGCAATAATTACGCAACTTTCTTACAAGATGCTACTTCATGAGAGAAACACAACTTTTACGTGAGAGTTTAAAAACCGATAACAAAGATTCAGACATTAGGTATATATGCAGCTAATAACGCCATGAAATTTGATATAGCTTTCGAAATTAGAAAAACCGAATCTGCATTATGATGCATTTATAAAGTCGAAAAACGTCAGGTTTCTTCTCTAAGAATACACTCGTGCCACCGACTTTTGGTAGATACCATGCTCGGTAACAAGTCCTATAGTTTAGCATAGCACCATTGCCAGAAACTTGTAGGCCTACTGCGACTGCTGCAAACAATAGTCGCGGTGTTTCAAACGGACACATCCGGTGTTGTTTTTGCGCCGTCATCTGCAGCGTACCTCACATCAGGCTTGCAAGGTCTTTTCAGTTTTTGTGAAACTGAGTCACTACCTCTGATGTGCAAACCGATACAGCTGTGCAAACCGATACAGCTGCGGGCAACTTACATTTTAAGCGTGCCCCTGACTTTTGCAATAAGCTTTGAAGTCAAGTGTGCGTTGATGAATTCAAGAAAAAGCGGAAATACAGGAAGCTGTAGGATATGAGCCGCAGCTTTTCATGCATTATTTGAAGCAGTAGTCTAAGCGGCTAGTAATAAATCCCGATGCTTAGACTTTATTTGAGAAAGCACGCAATACTTCGACTCAGATCGTAAAAGCACGCGATGCTTTCACCAACCTTTTCCAATACTTACAGGCTTATACTCATCCTGTATTGAAAATACACAAGCTAACCCCGAACAGTTTCTAAACGCGCATACCAAAAGCATTCTATAACGCTTATTACATACAGGAGACAAAACGACAACTTCACGTGTCACTACGTGCCTGGAATTTAACTTTAAGCCAGTCTGCGTATAATTTTGCAGTAACGGATTCAGACAGTTTCGTCATGACGATCGTCAATTTATTGAAGGTTATGAAAGAGGAAGCCACACTGACATATTTCCAGATGGGCGAAAAAGTTTCCCGTGTGTACAGAAGCACATGACGCAAAGTAAAAGGACCTTACGTCCCGTTCTAGCCGATGTTGTCCAGTTTTTCGGTTCATATCAAGGTGTACTGAGGTTTGTTATTTAACTGCCCCGGTGAAGTACAGTTTGCCCGGAGACAAGAGGAAAATTGATGGGGGAAAATTTGTGTTGCCGTTTCCAGAAAATGTGATGACCGTTTGTTTGCTGTTCACTTTATCTTGAGGAAATCTATAACAGAAATTTCAGAAACATTTCAGTAATTTATGCTGATGCCAGACAAACTCAAGTTGCAATCACCGCTCTTTGAAATGGTCATCACCTTAGTTGCGCCCGCCCATCATTGGAAAAATAAGAATATGGTCACCCTACGTGAAGACGCTTTATCCAAGCTTGAACAAAATCGCTGCTGAAGTTTTAAGCTTTGATAAGCATTTCGACTGTAGAGAAGAGGCCGCCCTCCAAACCGTCGTTGAAATAAACAGAATTCGACTGAACAACAACATGACTTAATAAAGATAACAGCCAACTGAAACAAGTGGCATCATAACCACTGAGAATCAGTCCATCTCACAAACCCACATTGCGGTCCATCACACCTTGCAACCTCTTTGCTGATGTTCTACGTAGTTCAGAGCTCTTTCGACGATTCATCGACAAAAATATTTGGATAGCAGCCTTCGGAGAACATGATACTATTATCCTCTTGACATTAAGAGCCCCATTTAGAAAAAAACGTTTTGATTCACGTTGAGACAGATCCGTTTGCTTCGCAGGACAAGTAAAGTTACTTGACATAAATCACTGCGTTACAGCCAAATAATTTTTTTTCAAGTAACAATTATCGTTTGCCTCCATCGTACACGCCTTTAATGTTTTTTTCGAGTACAGAAGGAAGGCTATAATCATTACTGATTCATTTCACCACCCTAATAGGACATTCAAGACGGTTATGTTTGTCAAAACGACTGGCTTGCGGTTTAACGACAAGAATTAAAGATACCTTGTCAGATTGGGATGCCTGAAGGCAAACGCTTATGTTTAGATTTTTATTTGTCAGTTGGTCAGTTGCTATAAACATTTTTTTAAGGTTTGACCTTGCTGACCGCAAAGACATTTTGAGAGAACGCAACTATTTTGTCTGACTAACCAGATGGTCGTAAAGCAAGGTTTTCGTGTATTTTCATGGTGGTAGTAAAGGGAGTTTCTACTGAATTTGAGAGACCGTTGGAAAATTCGAGAGATCGTTTCAGTCTTTCAAAAAAACTTAAAAAACTGTGGCTACTACAAATATGATCAAGCTGACATTCACTTGGAAAAGTTGACTTAATTCTACCTGCGGCAAGAAAAAAGATTGCGAGTCTAGGCAACCTTATTTCCTTGTTTACCCACGCTGTCAGTGAAGAAAAAGCGCTTGATCTCGATAGCCATGTTCATGTAAATAAGACTTGCAGCAGGCTAGCATCTTACTAATCATCATCTAGCATCTTACTGGTCAGGGTTTAACTCCCACTAACGATTTAAAGCAAACGGTTGTTTTTTGCGCCTTGCTAATACTGCATAAGCTGCGTGGTTCTTTAGGAAAATACAGCTAAACCCGTAAGCGCCATCCTTTGCAAAACAACATTTTCCTATCAAAGCAAAATCCATCATGCGCGAAATGCAAAACTTGTCTATAAATTTGCGCGATCTACGACCAACACCATCAGTCTTTCATCACGCTGTGCAGGCAATACAACGACGCGTCTGCAATGAAGCAGATGCGCGAAGGAACCTCGACTAGTTCGCTTCATTGTTGACAGAAGGCCACTGATTTGCGATTATTATACTGTGACATTTGTTGAACAACCTAATCATTTCTCTCACATCACACATGAAGTTAATGAGTTCATAAAATGAATGCCCGAGGCCGAAAATAACATAAAAATCACGGTTGCCACCTATAGATTAAACTAAGTTTCTCCGTTTTCATGTTCTATTTGAATAATATTTCAGTACTGAGGATACGTAGAGTTAGATGAAATCAATTTCCTATCAAAAAATTCACTGATTGATTAGCCTTCGTCGCCAGATTTATCGGTCTTCACTAATCGTAAGTTGTTGTATTTCCCTTTCATACCAGACCATAGCTTCCAAGTACTCTTGTCTCAGAGGTCTACACTAGTTTTGATGCGAACTTTCCGTGCTTTGTACTAATGTTACAACTGTTTCTGCTTCACATGCGTTAGTGTCTCGCAGAGGACAGCAAACTTGCTCTTGCCGTGATTTGCCACTTTCGCTGTTTTCCGACTTTTTTTACTGAAGCCGACCGTCAACTGATGACTTCTGCTTCTGTGATTTTCAATTGAGTCAGCTCATCAAATTTTGTTCCTTGCGCATAGTTTTGCTTTTTAGATTTTTACTTGGTAGTTTTATTTCGACTTATAAACGCGTTTCCGTTGGTTTGTGCATACCAAGTTTTCTTTGTAGGCTTTTGCATTGATTTTTATTAAGCATTTATCGTACCCCCAACTTTTGGACAAATGGGGATAACAATATTTTTGTTCCCCCGATATTTTGTGATAAAAAGACATGCCAGTTAATAGAATCTCATAGATACATGTTCACAGCCCCGTCGCCAAGGGGGGCTTTGGTGTGTTTAACCCCCCCAAACAAAGCTCCAAGCCCCCCAAACTAAAATATGAAACATTATAAATATCTGGAATTTTTGTTAAATTTGAATGTCAACCCCCCCCTGCACACACACCAAGCCC
>JGI24158J21664_10009034_pt1 | contig 13302 bp, 7 predicted proteins | sample Ectturendosymbi3_FD_21664 | JGI IMG/M metagenome (IMG submission 21664) | reverse complement strand
ATTAAGGTAGGGATGGATTAATGAGTTATAGACAACTTTAAGTACAGGTAGTGTTGTATAATGTTTAAGTTTGGATAGAATTCCACAAGCTCTTGATAATTCAAATATAGTTCCTCTTGCAAAATTTCCTCTGCAGTGTAAACATTAAAGTTTCTTTTGCAGCGCAAACATTTTGCGTGATATTTCGTTGAAGATTTTTTCTACAGGGTGTAAGTTTTGATCCGCGAGAGAGTGTAGACATATCTTTCCTCAATACATACGTGAATGGACGTTTTGTGCAGTGAAGATGATCAGAGAGTCTATGACAAAAAAGATTGTTGTGTTGTGTCACGGTAGCAAAACGACCGTTTTTTTGTGATACAACTATCTTGTGAACAACTTACCCACATACGAACTGCCGTACATGGGTCACTCCCAATTATCTCTAAAGTGTAGGCTGCCAAATGGTATCAGTTTTGATGTTTTTGACTAGTGCTTCTGCAAAGTTGAATCGAGAGCATGTGAAACGCTACGCAGCTGCGCTAAGCGTTTAGGGGGCCTCGTGGTCACGACTTTGCCCGGGACCACGAGTTCATTTAATCCGACCCTATTCCTTACACCCCTGCATGAAACGCTTTGCGGTGTGCTGCGGCAGTACGATACTGACGGTCGCATGTTGCTGGCAAACAAGCTATTGTAACTCTGTTGACGAGTTTGTTTCCGTGTCCGCGGATGTATATCACAACCGTTCACAATAAGTCCAACTAAGGGTTTGTCCTGTCACCGCTTCTCTTTACCTGATAAGTTCTCTTGATTTGATAAACAGTCATAGCCGGTTCGACAAGGGTGTGTCACTGTTGGAAATTTCAGGATTAGCCTTTGGATTTTTGCGGACGACTCGGTGCTGTTTGCATCCTCTAATTGGGGTTTTCAACGTACACGTGATCGGTTTTCAGCTGCGTGCAACCAAGCCGGAATAGATGTAAGCACTAGAAAGACGGGGGTATTATGTCTCTCCGAAACCCAAGACAGTGCACGCTGCAAGCCAAAATACAGTACACTGGAGCAAGTCGAAACCTTCAAGACCTTTGAGTGGTTTTCACGAGTGATAGAAGGTGGAATAAGGCGATTGATACACGAATTGGCAACGCAAACGCTTTTCTGGTTGCGTTTATCGCTGTGGTCTTTTTAGAGAATCCCTCCAAAATATTCCTGGTTAAATAGAAAAATCTTTAAGTCTGTGTTGGTTTCTACAATATCGATCATGTAATATTTTTGTAAGAAATTTTACCCTTGCAGCGTCAGAATAGTTTATGAAATTTCATAACTCTGGCGTTGAATTTGCTCACAGACGTATGGCTTAGCATTATCGGAGGACTTCTTCTGCTTTCTGGATGCATCGGTTTATGTTACCGCAGAAGATCAGCAGGTCGAGCCACACCCAGTACCCGACAAGCAGACGTTACCACGATTACCACCACCGCAAACATGACTTCAGGCGGAAATCTTGTGAGTAAATAATTCCCTCAAAAACAAACCGTTAAATATTTGCTTTGTAGAGATTTGCGTCTACATGCAGCAGCGTAGATCACGTGCATATTAATCAACTAAAGAAGTAGACTGCAGTATCAAGTCAAATTTTTTAGGTAAATATTGAGCTTCACAAAAGTAAATTTAATAACTCGTATAAACTTCTTTGCTTTTTCAATATTTCCTTTAGTCGCTTTGACAAAGACTTTACCAGTTTTTGGCGCATTTATTTGAATTTAGTGTCCCGATAACATTTAAAAATAGGAATGATTTGAAAGCTAGTGTTTTTTGCTTCTTTAATCAAATTAATTTGCTCAAGACTATATGTTGTGACGCAGTTTTAAAATTTCAATAAAGCCCTACTCTATTGGATCTTCCTCTGAAAGAACCACAGGCCTCCGCAAGGAGGACATCCGGAATTTACCCTTCAAACTGCTGAAGCCAAACCTATTGGTCAAAGTAAATCAAATGCAGAGTTTATTTGAAACATTCATCATGTTTTTAATCGACAGCCGTCACAGATCCAAATTATTAGAAAAAGAAATGTAATTTCTCTTTGTTTTTTTATTTTGTAAGCTACATTACTCTAGATAACATTTATCATTATTTATATTAAAATTAAACAAACAAATAAAAACTATAATCCATCTCACTTTGCCTAAACAACATTATTATGCTGCTCAGAAGTGAAACGATTTTTACCAAACATCCATTTGGATCCCAAAACAGAAAGCAAGTTTGTGGACAAGAAATGTGTAGCAGACACATAATAATGGTCTGTACATAAGCGTTGATCTGATCAAAAAGAAACAAAGTCCAAGCATCAAGCAACAGGGACAAGAGCTACTGGCTTCTAGTCCAAAGGCTGTGATCAGTCAAGCATGAAAAACGTGATATACAAAACATTGCTTTAAACAGTCTGACAAAGAAGAGAAACCTTCAGACAATTATGTTATGACAGAATTCCAGAGACAGACTGTGAATAAATTACGTTAACAAATGGCTAACGTGAGAAGCCAACGTACGAAGAATAACTGGCGTTATGGTCAAATCTGAAGAAGCCATGAAAAAATGATGTCATGGAAAAGTACTGGAAATCAGCCAAAAATGATGTCATTGAATATCATGAAGCAATGAGCCATTAATACTATGATGTAATGTTTTATGAGGAACCAATAAATGATTAATTAGGGATTTTCCATAAGATCTGGGTATAAAAGGGCCGATTTTGGCAAACCAGATCAGTTCACTCTTCGACTCTGAACTGAGAACTCCTTCTCTGGTCTACGCCAAACCTTGGTTTAGCCTTTGAAGTAAAATCGAAGACTCTACCTTGTGGCCCTTCCTAGCTCGACGGATTGGCTGTGAGTGCAATTGGGGTAACCAGGTTGTGCTCACCTTGGTCTCAGTAGCTTGAGCCTTCAGACTAAAAGCAATGTCAATGACTTGTTTTTTGGTCAACACTAGTGACTTTGTCCGAGTGAAGTTCTGCCGCTCAGAACCATAAATTTGGCTTGTCCGAATTGACCTATGCCACACAGATTGGCATTGTCCAAAGACAATCTCTATTGTCTTGTGGGAGAAAATTGGCTTTGTCCGAGGGAATTTCTGCTACCCTGTGTAACAAATTTGGAGTCGTCTAAAATGATGTTTGTTACATACTCGGAAGTATGTATAGAATCTGGCCCACCCAAAATTTAAACATAAAATGGGCATATCTTTCGACTAACACTGGATAGTATTTTGACTTAAGAAATTGCTATAGTCACAAAACTAAATACGTGACAACACTCGCGGAAATTAGACCTAACAACGTTCTTTAGGCTTTGAGAAATCCTGTCACGACTAACAGTGTACAAAACATGTTCGCCGTACATGGCATTTCCTTTTTAATGTTACAACCCTAACGAATAGGTTCAGAGTTTAACGTTAGCAAAGTATAAACTTGGGGTCTGTAAGATTGGTTGACCTTTGTAATAACTGTGTCTGTGTTTCTGGTTCGAGAGAGTTCGAATTGATTCACGTTCAACATGAAATGGTAAGTTTCTGTCATCTTATAGTGTGCATATCTTGTGAAATAAAAAACAATACAACTAAATTCTTTCAATATGTTTTATTGGGTGTCATTAGTTAGAAAATCAGAAGCTCCAGGGAGATCAAGCGAGCTTTGATTCGTAAACATCGTCCTTGTTACATCTAAGATCGAACCCATGCAGTGATTTTACGGATGTAACTAAATGCGGCAATCTAGGATCTAAAAAACTTAGAAAGCCATCATAAATGGTACCCCAGGTGGATCACGAGTTTAAACCCTACAATATTTTTAGCGTTTATCTCCAAAGATTTTTGCCAAGTTTTTATAGACTCAGAACCTTTCGCCTTTCCTGTCGCTCAAACGTTCTACATATACGTTGAAACCTCCCCAAATGCTTTCCTAAAATCAAAAGTGGTGCTGAAGAAGAAAAATGTTAATCTCAAGTGTTATTTCTATAAGAAGTTCAAAATTCAGTGAAGGAAAGCACTCATTCATTTGCTTTGCTAAAAATTCTCGAACGTTGCTCATATTCACTGCTTCTGATTACAGCAAGACTAAACTAGGACAAGTCTATTTGAAAAATGCTACTCGTTTTCAAACTTATTTTTACGTTAAAGCAAACTAATTTTGCGGTATTCAAAAAATAACCAAGGTTGCGGAGTCGGAGGTAAAATATCCGACGCCGACTCTCCAAAATTTCCGACTCCAAGATTCCAAAATTTCCGACTCCCCACTCCTTAACATAAAGGGAACGAAATTTGGCTGTTAAAATCAATGGAAATCGTGGTACACAGCAAGATATATCTGTTTCAACAAAAAAAAGTGTCAAAATATATTGTACCATTTCAACAGGAATTCCCAATTTAGCAATGTGATGTAAAAAACTCGACCTCCGGAGTCGAAGTCGGACAAAATATCCGACTCCGACTTACATTGTTGTTAGGAATCGGACTCCGACTCCACCCAAGAACCTCCGACTCCGGCTACGACTCCGCAACCCTAACCTAAACTATACATTTTAGTGGTGTAGCACTGGTTTTGCAAAATTATGTCCGACGTCGGTCCTGAAATAGGTGATTTTTCATTAACGCTTTTTACAATCTATCGTTTCAATCTATGTATACCGACCACAAGCACTTAGAAACATATTTATCAGTGATAGAATACTGCTTCCCTTATGAAGTTTCCAAAATGTTATGATTTCACTTCCAGTTACTCCGATCAGACTTAATCTTTCGGGGCTTGAATAGGCTACATAAATAGCTGGTGGAATTGTCTCAATGTTTGATGTCTGCATAACCAACGGTCAGGCTTGAATTGATTTTCATTATTCATTTAAATTTGGGCACACCAATCACTGACTGCCTTCACAACTTTTTTCTTTTTAATTCATTTTATAAAAAATTTTCACCAATGGCTACAAAAAACTTGCAACAAGCTTACCGCAATTTACATTTCACCATTCCACCTAACTGATGACTGTAACAGTGATTACCAAAACGTGTATTATATCACTGACTTCGTTTGCTTCAGACGTAAGTATTTTTAACACTAGCATTCATTTAATTTATCCAAGTGGCATCTCATTTGATAAGTACTGGCATAGAATAGAACTGTTTCTCGAAACGTATACCGGAAGTGCACTAAGTCCAACGTTTACTACTTCTACGTGAAGTTATAGTTCCTTTTCTGGGAAGTTATTTTTCCCGTACGTCAATGTTGCAAGCTACGTATCAGACGATTCCGATATCATGTGGTGCTTTACTGCTTTCTGGAAAATTTTGGAGGAGCTCTATGAACACAATCGTACTTACTGAGTTGTTCCAGCTTGGTTATTTGTTGTTTTTTTTAAATCCAGATAAAAATTAGGAAATTGTTCTGAAAACTTAAAACTTATGCAAGATTTTTCTCATGGTACAGTCAGACACAGTCAATAACAGATCTGATACATTGCAAGTAAATAAACGGAATAGTAGTTGCTCTAAGTTACAAATCAACAGTTGCAAAATGTTTAATGATTTTCTCAAAATTTATACTGTGTAATCTCTGTCTATTTTCATGACTTTTCAGAACTACAGCATGGCACCTGAACAGTTGCCACCAACGTACTATTACAGTCAACAGCAAGGGGCTTCCAAAGAAGTGGTGGAAAAAGTTCCTCCTTATCCAAGTCAACCTCCCGCCTACTCTGAAATGCAGTGCACCAGTACTGACAGCCACGCGTAAAGCTTTTCATTCACGTGAATGCTTTTTCATAAGTTGCGCATAGTTGCCATCAGTGTTGCAATTATTCACAACATCACTTGTTATAACATTCATAAGTTTTCAACTTTTTGTGTGAAAGATCAGAAAACCAATCTTTTTTATTGAACGCAATTACCGTCGTTATTGAAAGATTGAAAACAAGATTGGAGAAAGATGATAAAATTGCTACATTTACGATGTGGTGGTTGATCGACTTCAAGCACGTTAGGTTAGAAAAAAATTTTAAGGTCATGGAAACCTTTTCCATGACAAACAGAGAAAATGAAAAATGAAATGACAGAAAGTTTCCTCATGCCGTGCTTCCATCCAGTGAAACCACATTATCATCATAGCCTTTGCTGTTCAGAAACCAAGCTTTTGAGATTATTCCGACTGAACACCTTCAAGTTTTTCTAACAACATGGGTTTTTATAACAAAGCAATGCCCGGTAATATATGTACATTTTAAAGTTTTCAAGCAACTTTGTCCTCACCCAGTCCATCTGCAATAATTTTGCACAAAGAAGAAGCAAGATATTGTGCAGTGGGATTCTTGCAACGACTACTGCAAAATTAGTGGCAAATGCAGCAGCTGATTTTAAACGTTTCACATCTTTGATTGGTGTATCGATGGTCTCATGTGGTGGTGAGACTGCTGCATAAACCTAAAGGAAACTCCCACGTGATTAGGCACCTATGGAAAATCTCGACGAAAAAGAAAAGTTGAAGCATTCTCCACGTTACATCGGCTAAGGCGCTGTTTGTGATAGTTTTGTTCCGCAGTAATCTCACTGTTGTCATAAGTCGAGTTATCCTCAATATTGCCAGATGATTTGTGCTGTGTCTAAGCATCATGTTGTCTGGGTGAGCAAATGGTTTGACTGTAATAAAAAATGAAAAACTGGTAACTCGATTCTTGTGTACAATGTGATGTCAAACATTCTTAATAATTGGAGAACAAGCAAACTACAGCTGCAAAAAAAACTTTAGCAAACTCAACGTACAACACCATAGTTATAGGCCATGCAAATATTAGACACCAAACCTGGACAGTCAAGTCACCAACACAATGCCCTCAGATGGCCTCAAACGTCAACTGTCTTACAGTATGCTGCATGCTTCGAAATTTGAGGTAAAATGGTTTTGCGTAGATTCTATGCTCCTTCAGATCGCTGGAATAAAGCAAAGGAAGCAAAACTGCAAATTTTTTGAGGTGATTTAGGTTTTACTGAAACAAAACACTTTTTATCAAACATATGTGAAGCCTAAACTAGTTTTTTTTCTGTTCAAGGTAAATGAACGCAATTGAAACTTTCTGCTTTGCTGAAAGCGTTCCGAATGGAGCTTCAAACCAATGTGCTTTCGTATGTTCGATTCGAAAACAAATCAACTGTGCCAACCTAGGCTACATACTTTCGATCACGAAATAGTTACATAGTTACTATAGCAGCAGGCTGAATTCTGGGCATGACTCCAAGTTCAAGCGATTGCGGGGGCAGTTGTGCGCAAACTGGATTCACTTTAGTCATTTCCAGGTTCTCTCTGGCCCGCAGTGTTGATACCTGATTAGTGCCTTTCAAGTATGGACTGAACCCTTAACCCATGCAAGGTAGTTTACGTTTAGGCAACCGACATGTAACTGAGAGATATTTCTCCGTTTTGGCAATCCCTGCGTTTGACCCTGGCTCTATCCTTCCTTGGAATACTCTACTAGGGGATGTCTTTTTCGATCTACTAATGACCAAGCAACTCAATGACTGCAATGCTTTCCAGACCAGCAAAAATAGAAATTTATCCCAGGACGAGATTTCACAGTTTTGATTTAAAGTGCACTCTTTGGACTTTTTCTCAAAATGATCATATCTCGCATCAGGTTGGGAGCATTTGGGGAATATGCCCCCCCCCCGAAAATTTCAAAACATTGCATAGCAATTTTGAAATTTGCAGTTAAAGAACAAGGATGAAATTTTACATTCTAATCATTTTTTAAGAAGTCTTATTTGAATTTTTCTTTGTCCTACTGATTAATTATCTCCTTACAAAATTTGTCTTGAGACAGGACATCTGATCGAAAATTTCGTAAATGATTGATATTTAACCAAAAATACACTGGAATTGTCAAAACTTGGGAGATAGTTCAAAACATTGGTATTTCTAAGGCATTTTTTATCCTTTTGTTCGTGTACCACTTTCTTTCTGAGACAGGCTTCAATTTGGCTTCTGGAAACTTTATGACATTAGGACACTGTTGAACCGTGCGAACTGCTAAAACTTTCAAAGTGTTGAGAGACATCTTGACATTTTTGTTGTTATAAAAAGTCTGTTGCCGCGTCAAATCGCTTGTTCTTCTACGACCTTTTGATCATTTTTGTTAGGGGCAAAACAGATCACCGTTATTAACGTAGTCAGGGACGTCGGAACGAGGGTGCATGAAGGAGGCATTGGTCCCCTGCCTTTTGAAAGGGGGGGCAACGGGGCACAGGCATCCTTACATAACAGTATCATAAGTAATTTAATGATTTATCAAGATCGACTTGAAACAAATTTATTGCACCTATTCGCGCACACATAAAATTCAGAATAGTTTTCTATAACTACTGTTATTATTTTTGAGTTCAACATCGTTGCTGAACATGTAAATGCGAAAAAATGACTATTGTAGTGCATTTTTCACTGAACTCAAGCAAACAATTTTGAACTCGCTGTACGTCAAAATCACGGGCGTCCGTTGGGTGGAAAAATGGGCAATTTCTTCCCTGGAAATTGGGACTAAGAACCAAAGTTTTCTGGAAAACCTGACGTCAGCAGCTTAATACCCATGGAATGATTTTATTCTCGCAATGACTTTATTTGTCGGCATGACATTCACACTGCACAAGAGCCAGGTTCACAGCTCTGGTGCCAAGCAGTGATGAGCCTGCAGTTCACTCATGTCCACTCGGCAGGTTGCCAAACTTGTGAGCGGATTGTTCTACTGTTAGTTTTATTGTGTAACAATAACATGGCAACAAATCCTCTAATGTTCACTTCACTTTACGATAGTTAATACGCTATTCCGCGTGTGTCTGCTGAACACAGACATCTTGGCAGTTAATGAAGCGAGACAGTGACTGCTGATTGCGGTAAACAGGAACCAGATCGCGGGTACAATGCACCCCTGACTTTCCTAAAGAAGGAAACGGGAGCGGAGGTGTCTATTCCGCAACAGCATCACCATAGGTAATTTCATGGTATATCAAGATCGAATTGAAACAAATTTTCTATAGTTTATTTTTTGTTATTTTTGAAATCAGCATTGTTGTGGAACAGAAGCAAGCATATTTGGTAACGATTTTTTATACGTTTTCATTGGCATCAACATTTAACTGCCCCCCTGCCCTACCGCTGTTCCGCCGTCCCTGAAACATAGTATATTTCTTAAAAAAACTGTTGTTTAGTTGCATTTTCGTTTCGAAACCTGATAGCTTTTAACTAAATTTAGCGTGAGGACTATTTCACATTTTAGTCCCTTCCTGGGTTGGTACCGGTGCCACGACTTGGAAAAAGGGTTTAATAAAGTGTGCTTTCTTATTTCAGAAATGCGTTGTATGTTTACGCTTTGATTTTGGTTCTTGCCCTGTCTTCTGAGGAAGAGAGTTTGAATAGACTTTTGAAACGTCAAAAATAAATACTGCATTGTTATCAAACCAGTGGAGCAAAGTTTTTAGCCAGTAGGCTAGCTATGATGACAGAAGCAGTATGCTATGTTCACATTTGCGTTAGCTCTACGTTTACTTGGTGTTACTGTAGGCTACTATTTAAGAATTTTTGCATTTCATCTTCATTCCTTGACCGTTGCTGGGGTTTCACAGCCAAGCTCTAACGTTGCAAAGCAAATTCGAATTTCACAAGGGCCTCAAAGTTATTAGGTATTGTTTCGGTCAGGTATTCCCAAACTGGGGTACATGTACCCCTAGGGGTACATTTACCTATTGAAAGGGATCCATTTAACGTTAGCAATTGAAGGGAAAAATATGTTTATATGTTATTTATTTCCAATTATTTGTGCATATATCAGTGAATACAATGGGCGTCTAAATAATTGCATTTCCAGGGAGGACATCGTCAGGCTTTTCCTTACCCTTTTTAGGCTGCTATAGATGCAACGCAAATGGATGTTCACAAAACACTTCACCCTTTCTACACGCCAAAGAAAATGCCCCATGTTATGGCTACAGTCGCAAAAATGGGCTTCGTTGGCAGCCATATCCAGGTATATTATGATAATTTTCTCCATAGGTTATCTACAGAATTTCAAAACGGGGTGCTTTTTTCACAAAAGTATTGCCATTACGACTAACGAAACCACAAATTACGATTTTATTTTACCTAGCAAGACTTGTTAGCGTCATTTAGAAACAAGAGCTGCAAACGTCTTGAGATCTCGTCCGAAGCGATTAGTCTTTGAATAAAACATTGCCTGTCTTTGATTTTTTTATTTTTTCATGTGGAATGCTCATAGTCATCATACATAAACCGGTCAGGTAGACTGGTATTTTAACACGACTATCGGACAAGTCACTGAAGTTAGAATATCATGCAGGCTTAAAAAAATTTTAGCAGATGAATTATGAAAATTCGCCACAACAAATGTAGCTTTGCACTCAGTTCTCACTCAGAAGTCAGAAATAATCTACGATTAAGATGTATCCCCACAAACCTGCATAGACGTGTTCTAACAAGTCACGCAGTTTTATACTATGTGAAAAGAAGCCTGTATAAGCGTAGTTTGATTAAGCTAATCCTTCACGGCAAATAGTCCACACCTGTAATTTTTTCGCTGAGACATTTCGGTCGTTTGTTCCATCGTATTAAAACTGGCCGTAACAGTATTCACTAGCCTATCTGCTCAGGATTTATAACCGAATGGACATAATTTTTGAAAAATTTGATCTATGACTTAATAAACCCAGGTTCACACTCAAAGTCTCCCACTAACAACTGATTTTTCAAACTTGTGGAACCATTGCTACAGATTCACCCATGGAACCATTGCTACAGATTCACCCAAACTACGTGCATTTCGGCTATCAGCGGTCACTGTCTCGCTGCATTACCTGTCACAGATGTCTGTATTCAACAGTCACATGTGGGTTAAACACCTTTTACAATTACTTAAACTGAATCTTTGAAGATGTGTTGCCATGTTATTGTTACACAATAGAAACCAACGATAGGACAATCCGTCGCAAGTTTCGCAACCTGCCTCTGGCTCTTGTGCAGTTTGAGTGTCATACCGGCAAAAGAACTGTCAATGCAAGAATTTTATAAATACATCGGAATTAAGATGCTGACTTCCTGTTTTCTAAAAACTTTTGATTCTTAGTCCACATTTCCAAGGGGGTAAATGCTCGTTCTGCCCTCCCTGTGGACGCCCACGGTGAATATTATTGTTGAAATTGATTATATGCTTGGTAAATATGTTTTTGTTATTTTCCTCAGCCTTAATGTCATAAGAAATTTTAGGGGTACATGCTCATCTATCAAAATGCTGAAGGGGTACATGGCCAGAGCAAGTTTGGGAACCCCTGGTTTAGGTAGTCCTGGCAAAAGTGGCGAGGCGCATCCACGTTGGGTGGCGAGTCTGGCCCAACCATTCGTAATAAGTTCAAGTTGCATTCCTGCCTGCATTCATTTCAAAAGTGTTCCAGTTGGCAGATTAAATCTCGTATCTACGATTGAAACAATAGCATCATTGATTAAATTATTTAATCCTAACATCCATACCAGCCTCTTGTATCTGACAACTTTACCACTCGCAACATCGTCTGCAGAAATTATCTCACAGCAAATATTCAACTGAAGTTTCAAAAATCTCGACAATGGATTTGATGAATTTGCTAAATCAAGACGAAACGTTAGGCAGGTTTAGAAGTTAGCCTAAGCCTATACATCTGCCACACTAAAGTTATGACTGCACTAGTTGAGTACGGAACTAGGTGTTTGTGTTAGGCTACTAATATTTACGCTGTCCTGATCGTTAGGTCTGCATCTTGATTAAAACTGGAAAGTTCTCATTTTCGGAAATGCTGCGGAAATGACAGTTTGCGAAAAAGTTATACCACAGTTGAATAAGCACGATGACGTCATCGAATAAACTTTCGTGACCCCCCCCCGAAATGAAGAGCTGGTTGCGCCCCTGTCTCTCATCGACGTTTGTCACATTCACACATGCACAATTCCACGAAAACCTACCGAAACCTATACTGAACAATGATGAAGCTCATAAGAGAAAATACTGTAAATTCAAACAGATACGTGTCAGAAGTAAAAATTGGTATCGTGAGCTTGCGACAGAATGCGTCGTTTTATAAAACTTAAAAGATTTGTGTCTATGTTTAAATGCCGGAGAGCTTTGCACTTGTCAGAGAAGCGTTGCGTCTTACCTGTTTTCAACGCAGACTTAGCTGATACTGGTTCCAGTAAATATTTCAGAAGCAAAAGTGATATTTACATATCGGTCTGCATCAGTTTTAATCAAAACTGTCAAAATTTTCGGTCTTGAAAATTGGTGGTACATAAACATTTTTCCAATCAGATAAATTAAAGAAATGACAAGCAAATAGTACCTCTTTGCATAATGCGACGTTGAAAGAAAATGTTTGGAAAAGTGCCAAGCATTTTGAGAAAACATGAATCTGGCTTACATTTTCATATTTCCGTAGTCTTATTTCAGTATTTAATTTTTGCATATGTTACAAGTCTTGGCCCCCAAATATGAAAATCCAGCTGATCTGATTTAAATACCTGTTTGTTAAAGTCATACATACGTAATATCTTTCGAAAATATGGGAGAGAAACATTGAAATGAGCTTATTTTAAATATGTTAAGGGAGTCACAAATGTTTTCAAGTTTTCTTAATGTGGAGCATTGCTTAAGATTTCACATCTTAGCAAAAAATTACAAGAAAAGTTACCACGATTTACGATAAAATCAGATTCGACTATGTCTATTTTTAGAAAAAGATATAGACAAACTCAGGGACCGAGTTTATGGGGGGACATGTCCCCCCAACTTTTGGACAGGGGGACACAATATCTATTGTCCCCCCCAACATTATATGATAAAAAGTAATATAGTTGTGCAAATTTCATGCTACTTTGCTGTTGGAAACGTTTCCACAGCATAAAACCGGGGAATAAATGAGAAAAATGAACATTATCACTGGATTATTTGTAGACACAGTATACAGATTTCCTAGGTAAACTGAATTGTCATGATTGTTGAAAATTGTGTTGGTTCATTTGAATTACCGAATTGATGTGCATGTGGTGTATTTGCCGTGTAATGATCGCGGTGACGGGTAATCACCGGGCAACAAATTTTTGGTCTTGTTTTTATTACTTTGATTTTTTGGTGTTTCTTGATGTTTTTTGCTGCGCTGAGTCCGAAAATGACGTTAGTTTTTTCGTAGTGTCAGCCGTTTTTCTGTAATTTGAAAATTCCTGAACTTTGGAAATGACATAATTTTCCT
>JGI24158J21664_10009033_pt1 | contig 13303 bp, 7 predicted proteins | sample Ectturendosymbi3_FD_21664 | JGI IMG/M metagenome (IMG submission 21664) | reverse complement strand
CGAAATACTACCACCTAACGGTTGGCGCCCAGGGCCAGGCAAAGTGGGCCAAGGTGGCCTAAAAGTCCTCCACTTATGACGTCACTCACAGCCAACCCACACCCCCCAAGAAAAAATTTTTTTTTCGAGTACAATCTACTAGACTGGCCGCGTGTTTTGAGAGTTTCGCTGAGTCGCTAGAGCGAACAGGAGCGGAAATATTCATCCGCAAAGCCACGTGCGTTTAGGTATTTTTTTTGCCGAAAATCCCCAAAACCAGCCGAGTGCCAAAGTGTAACTAAAGGAGAATCACATCAGGATCACCGACAATCGCGTCGGCAACGAATAGGACGCAGCAACTTGTAAGACATAGTGCACCCAGTGGCGGACCAGCAGTTATCGGCTACTACAGTATCAATAGGTGACCGGATTCCCATAATGATCTGGCGGTCGACGCGTTCTGCTGGACCTTTTTAACGCAGCAGGCCTATCACCCACGGCATCATGTGGTACGTCGATCTCTTCGGAATTTTGGATTGACTCAGACGGCGATGTTATGGGCACTGGCGGTTCTTCGTTAAGAGGCAGGACAGTCGACGCGGCTACCAGCGGAGGCTAGATCTGATGTGGAGACCTTCGTTTCTCACCCATCCTGGAGTCGAATCAACGCAGACTTGGGATTACCGTCTAACAGGTCGACTTCTTCACACAAACGGTTGCTCTTGTTTCGGACAAACTTCTTCAACAGACCAGTCCTGGAGTGATCATCCAGCTGGGTAGGAACGACCTAACATCGACCAACGAGAGAATGGGAAGAAACTTTCCATGGTCAATGTGAACATAAGAAGGAAAACCTGCAAGACTGAACAACAGGGCAAAGCAGTTAGTCACGGATAACGTTGAAGTATCTTTGCAGCCAAATGCAAAAGGGAATTGGCTGTACTCGTCAACAACTATCAGAAGATACTTGTTCCCTTTGTAGAAAGTTGTGAGAGGGCCTTTGAAGTCGATGCTGACGCGTTCCCACACTTGACTGGCTTTAATGAACTTATTTCGTGGCGGTTGATAAAATCGCGGTTTTAAGGCGGAGCCAGTAGTACACTGCGCTCATGCCTCGCGAACCTTTTCCATTGAAAAAGCTAAGTTTTTGCTACGAATAAAGTTCCAAATGAGTAATACCGGGATGCCCTAAAGATTCATGTAATCCTGTTAGATCACTAGAACGATGAATGGCACCACATACTCGATACAACACGTCGGCTGTTGTGTTTTCACTTCCAGGTCGATATTGCACATGTTACGTATACATGCCAAGTTCGGCTCGCCATGCTTGAATCTTAGCATTCTTGATTTTTCCTCGACAGCTTTTGTCAAACGTGGATGCTAATGATCGTTGATCCGTTATAATTTTGAACGGTTTACCGTACAGAAAATGGCCCCACTTCCCAACAGCTTCAATAATCGAGGCACAACTTCTTTTCCTACCTTTGGATAATTGCATTCAGTTTTTGACAGTGTTCGAGGCGTCAATGCAAGTTCGTTCTGGTTGAGAGTGGCAGCTCTGGCAAAATCCGATGCATCACATTAAACAGTGAAAGGTTCTCGCTCATCTGTACAGCCTAGACAAGCCTTGACTAATTCTGACCGCAGTTGTTCAAAGGCAGTCAATGCTTCACGCGATAAAGAAAAGGCAACGCTGCTAACGGTGGAGGTTTCATTTTACCAGAATAGTTTTATCCATCGCGCATAATATGCGAACGTACCTCACCGTCGCTTCACTTCTCGATGGTTTTGCGGCACAGGAAGTTCCATCAAAGGACGTAAACATTCCGGATCAGGATTGACTAAACTGCGTGAAACCCGAGAATATCATTTCCGGCACAGCCATGACAGACTTTGCTTCATTAAAAGTCGAGTTTAAGTGCGACTCGACGCCCAGAAACCTTTCAAGGATTTGATCGTGGTCAGCTTTATTAGTTCCACCGATAGTTATGTTATCGAGGTAAGCGTAAGTACGTTGCGGTTATTTTGAGAAATGATGCCATTATTCTTTGAAAGGCGGATATGCTGTTGGCAACACCAAACGGAAGACGTCGGTTTTGGTCAAGTTTTCCGTCAGCCTCAAACGCGGTGTACGCGCGGTCTTCTTTCTCGGTCTAGACTTTGGAGTCTAGAGCAGAGGTTCCCAACCTGGGGTACATGTACCCCTAGGGGTACATTTGTCTATCCGAAGGGGTGCATTTAAGGTTAACAATAGAAGAGAAATATATATTTACGTATGTTTGATTTCCATATATTTATATATATATATCAGTGAATATTATTTTAAAAAGCCGTTATATGCTTTTTTAGAAATGTATCTGTCATTAATCATGATAAAATATTTTATCATAAGACATTTTAGGGGTACATGTTCATCTGTCGGAATGCTGAAGGGGTACATGGTCAGAGAAAGGTTGGTAACCCCTGGTCTAGAGGTATCAACTTGTATTTAACTAGTTCGTGCGCGTGATGGTCAATTTTGTGAAGAAGATGCGCGTCTAACTCTGTGAAACGATTTATGGTTAGGGAATAATCGATCACCATTCTGCGTTTGTGCCTTTCGTCCTTTGTTACTAACACTTGAGCACGCCATGGTCTTTCAGAAGGGTCTACAATCCCTTGATCAAGCAATCTGTTCACTGCTTCTGTTATAAACTCGAGTCTTCAGCATTGAATCGTCTGGAGAGACTGGAATTGGACGGACTTTCGGATTTTGAAACTGAAAAGTGCGCGGGGTATACCATTTGCAGCGGCAGCGCCGCACACTTTTGGTCGCCAACTCGGATCGGCTTACGAGGACCTCCGGTTGCAAACCTAGTGGACCGATGCATCTTTAAGAAATCTAAAACTGATATCACGTCAGCACAAAGGTTGTCCACAATGCCTAATTGAAGTTTGTAGGATCCCTTATGGGTGGAAATATTACTTGTTGCAACTCCACGTTACCTTTGCAAAAGAACCTATTGACGCTAAGGCTATGCTAGAGCTTTGACTCTTGCATTCTAACCCAAGTTCTTTTTACAATGTCTGAGTTAACGTACCTGTCCAATGCCCCAGTGTCCAGCAAAGCACTGGCTGGTAGTCCTTGCATTTACAATATCAACAACAGCAGATTGTAAGCAAGACGGAGCCCCGGTCATGGAAGCGATTTAATGCTCAGGCTGAAGTGCAACCGAGATATTCGGGCGAGTAGACGTCGAGAGACAAACCTTGGCAAAGTGCACCGTTTTTCCGCATTCGTTACACTCAGCATTCCGAGCAGGACAGCGGCGTCGGAAGTGATACTGGCCTCCACATAAAAAGCATTTCCTTTTCTGAGCGGGAGCAGAAGCAGACTCAGCTTTTTTGTCAATGCATCTTAGGTTGTAGTTACTGTCTGTTGATCATATAAACCACTACCTTGCTGAGGATCAGCAACAGACGCTGCGATCGGCTGCGAATTAATGGAGGATTGCTGCCGCGCTCGTTGGAAAGAATAAGCCTCTTCATACGGTGCTTCGAGCGAGAGGTCATCTTTTTCCAAGTCTCTGGCGGATGCCCTGCGAGTTAAAACCATTGAGTTCTTTAAGCGCCCCCGATAATTCTTCACGGTACTGTTCGGCACTCACCGCTTGCAACGAAGTATTTTTTGAAAGTAAGTTTCAAGCTTGGAGGAATTATTGAAGACTTTCTGCAGTTTGTTGTTTTCGAGTCGCAAGTAGATGTCTCGTGAAAACGTCGTTTTTACTGTTTGCGTAGGGCGCACACACGCTCAAGTGCAAATAAAGCCTCGTCGTATGTCTCACAGTCTTATACGTGTAAGAATAAACCGCAGGAGACAAAAACTTAACAATCAGTCCTTTTTTGTTCACCGCGATACCAATATTTGTCGCGGCTTGACCTGCCTCTACGGTTTGCAGGAATGTTTCGAAAGTGCCAAGCCAGTACTTCACCGCTGCAGCAGCCTCTGGATCATTCGGCGATGTTTCAAGGTCTTTCGGCTTTAGAAAACGAGTCATAGTATGGAAAATTAAATTCATCTGACCTGTAGCAACAACATATTTTTCTTAGAAGAACTCAGGCTTTCATGCACTATAACTTTAGACAAGCATAGTAACGCATCAAGCTGCAAGAAAGAAAAACAAAACGATTTAAACTAAACATTCGACTTAACAGTTTGGTCGAGCAAGCATACCAGACCGACAAAACACGTTCTGAGGCAAACAAGCAGAGAAGCTGACAAGGGAGCAGTGGACGGTTGTGGCAGGCTGCATTCCAGCATGCCACGCAAAAATGCGACTACCATTATTACGAAAAAAGTACACCTCATCCCACTAGGAATTTTGTATTTTCATGGGTAGAATTTTGTTTAAAGGATTTTGTGTAAAATGTAATGTCACCATCATATTCTACCCAAAGGAATGGGGGGGTTTTAGCTGTGAATAACCGGTAAAGGGTCCATGTGATAAAAAGGGTTGAGGTTTAAGGGTTTGCTGCAGCGGAAGCGTTTTTCTCTTGTTGCAGATCGGGTGCTCACCGATGTCAACATTGAACTTAAAAGGCCGATGGGCAAAAGCGTTCGTCAACACCTTCTTGACGCCAAATCACACAGCAGTGGTTGTTTGAGAACTGTTCGCACCAATCAGTTGCAAGCATTGTCGGAGCTCTACCTGCGCGCAAGATGTGGAACAGAGGTTTGGAAATGCGTTTGCGTTCGATCAGGGCCTCCTAGATAGAGTGTTTTCTAGGAGGCCTTGGTTCGATGGTGTGTTCTAGCGTTGTTTTAGATATTTAAATAGTACCAACTTTAGCTAGACATTTATCTATCTTATGTTTCCTTGCTGTAAGTGTTCACGTAGTGAACGAACGATTTGTAAGTTTGCCGTCAGGGCCACCACTTCAGTGAAAAGAACGTTTTTGTTTCCATTTTGAAGACAATTTATTTTTAAGAAGTCAAAATTTGGCCTGTAACACCATGACATCAGGCGACTGAGTGACTTCTTCCACCCTTCGCAGCTGAAGCATGATTGTCTCTGTTGTGTGATGTCAGCTTTGCTGGCTGTGGGTAAAAATGTTGTTGAAGTGTTTTTTTGCAAGACCTGCGTGGGTTGAAAATTTTTGTGTATTCTCCCCTTGAACTTATTAGACCCGTCCCCCGCTCCTTTAATCCTCTTCCAGACCAGTAGATTAACTGTTGCAACACTCTACCTATTCCGTTTGAGCTAAACAAAGTGGTAAAAATTGCAGTAGCCGCATGCATCCTAGAAGTAACGTACAACAGTGTAGAATTTTTGCTGCGTCACAAGCCGGCCGCTGGTTTGGAGTCTGTTCGGCGCCAAAACATTTTGTGAGTTGACACCAATATGTTGGAACCTGTTTTTTATGTTGCGGTGCGGGTTAGCAGTCAGTAACTACTTGTAGGTAGGCAGGTTTCCCTTTATTCATCTCGAGCCATCCCCGCCTTTAATTTAAGCCGCGTCCTCCCCGCACACTTTCTGGTATGATCCGCACTGCCTTTGAAAATAGGATACCCGTGAATCGGTAAGTTGGACCCTACCTCAAAAGTGTCTAGTGCAGGGGTCTCAAACTCAAATTGCTCGGAGGGCCAAATAGGACTTCTAAAGTAACCCGAGGACCGCATTATGACCCTGACGCAACAATGTCAGTACCTAAACCTTACTAGAAACAAGTTTTACATCTTATTTCTTGTGAAAGGCAGCAAGAGTTACAGGCAAATCATTTCTAACCGTCTCTCCATTCGTTTGAAAGGAACATGTTCACTCGCTAGCTGGGCACTTTTAAACACCGTTGAATAAACAAAATTACCTTGATGTTTATTATTGGAAGATTCCCGAAACGTATCGCGGGCCGCACAAAAGGCCTTGGCGGGCCACATGCAGGTCGCGTGTTGAGTCCCCTAATCTAGTGCCTATGCACCACGAATGGGATCAATCTGAAGTTGAGTTCGTAGTTTGTGAAAAGTTTCGACGAAATCAGTATTTGAAGATATGTATTCTTCAGTAAATGAGAAATTGGAAGTCAGTAGTGCCGAATCCAAAAATAATTTTTTTTCATTTGAAGTTTTTCTGATCTGTGTGATTCTTAAGAGAATAGATTTTAGTTCCCGACGCAAATTATCTCGTTTTCTTGGTCTTAGTTCATAGTATTGAAAGCAGGATTTGTTTCTAGCGTATTGTTGGTAAATAGTGACAGTTTTCAAACAGTTGGGAACCTGTTTTTTGTATTCTTTTTTTTCAAGTAAGATCCAGCATTTTAACAGCAGTTACCCCACACTTTTATACAAATATGTGTTTTTTCAGCCGTTCGGAATGTGTGAACATAAGAAATACGTGGACATGAGCTCCGATATAATATCAACGTAAGTAAAGGCTGATTTTACTAGTTCCTTCTCGAAATCTATGATAGGTATTTGTATATACAGGTTTGAACCCATTGCACCAGTGGTGCTCAACCAGGGATTCACAAAGCATTTTCTAGGGGTTCGCAGAAACCTGCATTACTGAAAACCGTGAGGTGTTTCGAGGGTTCCTAGCTCTAGGACCTTGGGTTTCTGCCCCTGCGAACCTCCTAAGAGGGTAAGCGGGTATGAAAATGAATGAGACAACCTATGAGTACCGTCATGGTTACGTCATAATTTGACAAGGGTATTGTTGTTGTTCATAACGCAAACTACAGTTCAAAACTCTTCGTGGATCTAATGTGGCAGCTGGCAGGACAAATTGCTTTTCAGTCTAATTAAGTACTTTGTTATGATCGCAGAGCCAGCTTGTTTAACGCAGACTAATGGTTTGTCAATCAAAAAAAGCACTGTCCTTGCAGCTTAGTGCAGCTTGTTCTTGAAGTTACTCAGTACGGCAACACTGTACGTACATATTCCATTTGCTTCTACATACCATTGTAAACCTTAATTTTCCGCTCTAGTGAACATCAAAGTGTCGAAATAATTTGGGAAACGCAATTGCGAATTTCTAGACTTGCCTGTGAGTTGTAATAGCAGATAGCTCACCAGCAACAAGTGAAATAATCATTTTGAACTAAATGACATTTTGCTAATGAACTTAATGCACGGTGCTTTGTTTGTGCACAAGAAAGATAAGTGTTTGCAGTGTAAGATTAGGTGTTATGCTCTGTGACCATCAGCTACAGTGAACATTGCAGCATTTCTGATTAAACTGTGACCAAAGCATATTTTTGAAGAACCCATAAACTGCTGAGAAAACGAAGGGGTGCGCAATTGTTTTTTGGGCAGTAAGAGGGTGCCGACATGAGAAAATGGTTGAGAACCATTGCTTTAGAATTTAGATAAATCCAGTATTCGAATCAAAGTGGTTTACTGAATTTGAGGCATAAAGTACAGGGTTCTCTAGACTGCTGTATTTATGCTTGAATTTAATTGATTAGAGCAGTGGTTCTCAACCGTTTGGCTGAAGGGGGCCAAATTTAGACTTCCGACTTTGTCAGAGGGCCGCACTAAAAATATTTTAACACAAGTCAATTGACACACTTCATTTTATAGCAGAACGAAGTCTATTACACGACATATTGGGGGTTTTGTTGAAAGACTGCTCAGCGCCGCACAAAGGGTGCTTGGGGGCCGCATGCGGTTCTCAAAACTGGCTGAGAACACTGGATCAGAGGAAAAATCGCCATAAATATGCGCTAACGATTTTGTTGAAATTCTCATTTCGCTTGGTAGCTAAGCAGATAGGATCGTCCCTCAAAATGTTGTTTCCACCCAGATTCGTGCTTTTCTTGCTGAAATTCGTACTAGTTTGCTGGAAATGTACGTTTTTGGACGCTCAGGTCAATCAGTGCAGCTGCACCTTAAGTTAAACTACTTTTGACCTTTCTAGATTACGTCACCGGACGCATAGGAAAAAAAGCAAAGAGAGGCGAAAAGACTTGCATCGCCAAAATGCTCTTGCGCGCGATAGCAGGGAGGACAGTCAGTCTGCGCACGATGCTCAGCAAAGTTTTCGTAGCGCCGGTAGCATTGCTGGCGAAACACCTCCGATATCTGGTGCTTCCACTGATAAAGCTGACTATGGGCTTTTCAACCGTACCACCACGGATTTGGCCAGTGATAACAGGTTGAAGTCGGACACCATGCCGTTGCTTAAACGTGAAGGCGAAAGGACGTGATGCTCAAACCACTTCTATTTTTACCTTGTCACATGTTACAGTCGCACGGCGACGCCAAAACCCACTAGTATTTTGCACTCTGTACTAATATGCTTCTGAATTTTTGTGCTTGATGCGAGATTGGCAATTACTCCCGTTCCGAACGCTGTGGTTTCTTCATCGCTTGCGTTGCCGTTCAAACGACAGTGAACTTATTATCGCAAAGCTTTTAAAAGAACTCAACACTGCCGCGATATAAATTCACCTAACTGGCGGTAGGCACAATGCGAAATATTCTGTTTAAGTTTCAGCGAGTTGTATTAAATCAGCTGATCAAATCGTTGCTATCCAGTGACTTTGTGGCGTACGTTCGTATACGTTCTGATTCTTGCGTTTCACCATTGTGGTTTGATGAACTGAATTTTACCCACCGAAATGTTTAATGTTATCAGTGGTAAATGAAGAACAATTATTTAATCGGATAGGTTGATGGCTGTTTCTTTTGCCCAGTGTTGCTAAAACCACCGTCGTAAAATGGCATGTATCGTGTATGGAAGATGTTTGAAGTTGATGGTGAAATAACCTGTGGAACAAACATTTAAAATTATTTCAAAATAGCAGCGATTACGTTACATTCTGGCCATACGCATCGTTAGTTGTATCGTCTTGGCCGACTTCATTGAAAAGGATGTTGCTTGCTATTTAGAGGTGTTCAGGTCCCTTACATTAAAAAAAAAAGAAACTGAAATGGCATCGAGACTCAATGAAAACTTATTAAGAGTTGCTCTCTGGTATGTTGTGCTTTGCTTTAAGCCATAACCCCTGGTCTCTGCATCATGATTTTAATCAAGCTGCAAAATGTTTTATAGTAGTCTGGTTTCATTCACTGAGGAACGTGCTGTGTTTACAAGATATTTGGCACAGTGATCTCTTAAAATCATTTACATATTGCATGGATGCCGTTTGTCAGATACGTACTTTTGTTCCACGTTACTGAAGCCAAAAAATGTGTTGCATAGTGCCACTATTGCTTTTCTTTCAACAACACTGCATATGTCAAAGCTTTGCTTCGATGGCGCAGGGAAAAACCGAATATTTTGAGAGTTAAGCATTTTTCAGTTGGTTGAGGAAATGACTTTTTCATGCACTTTCTCTCCGCCAATGTAGTGGATTTTTGAAACATTTATTGAGGCAGTGCTTTCTTCCAGGATTACTATTTGTATTCATTTGGAGACAATGTCGCCGGAACCGACCGCTTTGTGTTCTTTATCACTGCTACTTACCGGATTGACACGGGCGTTTGCTGCCATCTTCTATGATAGTTACTGAGAGGTGTCCATATCTTGATGTTACACTAATTTAAGTGAGTTCCCTTTCCATCTCATGAAATGTTTTACAGAATATTCGTTAAAGCCATCCTAGCAAAGCAAAATGTTTGTCAAAAACTGTCTAATTTTCTTATTTACTCTCGGCTGAAGGGTGATGCGGTGCATGGTTTGAAAAGGATTTTCGTCTTTTCCATTTGGTCTAGGTGGTTCTTTGAGATACTTAACGAAAAGCAAAGCCTGACCTTCGATCCCGTGCTATTTTCAAGACATTGTCTTTCATGTTCTCACGCTGTGTGGTTTTAGTTTCCATTACTACTGCGTTTTAAACTTAGCGTTTGGGAATTACGCAACTGAACGATCACGTAATCAGCTTTGCAACCATTGGTGATGTGCAGATTCAAACACAAATGAAGAAGCTGCCATAACTTCCTCGTTACATTGGCAAAAGTTTTCTGAATGACCGACTCTTCACCAAAATTTTTAAAATTTATATTGAGCAAGTAGCGGTTACTTTGCATGTCGCAATTGTCTGGATACTGGAGCGTGTTATGTTTCTTTTTTATCTATGCAATGTGATGCGTATTCTTTATTACCGAATACTGAATATAAGAAACTTATTAAGTGATGCTGTATTGGGTGTGTGCGAAAGATTGTCGTTGGGCGCTAGTGATATTTTTTGATGTTTCAATGGAGCGTGGAAATTAAGATAGGGAAGAGCTTGATCCAGACTCACATGCCAGAAGCACGAGCGTCAGTTCGCCATTTACTACTTCCGGCGGAACAGAACATAAGATTGATTACATTTATGCAGAAGCAATTCGTCGATTTTCAACGAAACGACTTCTCAGTACGTCAAGTGCCCAGGTTTAGTTCGGTGCTCGCCCAGATGTGCTATAATTGAAAAGAAACAGATACATATGAAAGTCGCCCAACCTCATCTACTGGTCAGTGTTTGTGAGTTTACCTGTATATCTCACATTACACCTGATTCGGTGCTTTTCCGTATGCTGTTTCTTTTCCAGCGCTTCTTCGTATACAGCACGACATTACTCTGCCTTTTCAGTCCACATGAAAGGTGAGGTAATGTCGTTTGTGCACTAAAAACATCGCTGCAGGAGGCATGTTGACCTTTAAACCGACTGAAAGTTTGTGAAATATCATAATCGCGAAATTTTCGAACAAGTATCAAGTTAGTCTGGGCTGTTCACCGTTGTGAACAATATCACGAGTGTACAAGCCGTACATTTTTCATAACCCTCATGAAAGCCTACGAAAAAACAGTCAGTTGTACGTCTGGACAAGTGAACAATTTGTATCAAAAAAGCACAACAGATATAACTCATCTTCAACCGTGTGCCTGGCAGCAGAGATGTGCGAATTGCCTTTGCTTGTATTCTGATCCGCTCCTTTAAGAAACAGTCAGACCTGGTCCGAAAGGTTTTCTGATATTCAGAACCCGATCCATAATCGCTGACTAGTTACAATCATAAACCGTGTGTTTGAAACTACAGTTCGTGTGCGTTATTTAGGTTTTCATCATTTCACCCATAGACTTTTGCTTGCATTTTACAGGCCTGAAGATGCGGAATCGACGCGAAATCGATTTCCACTTTGCGAGCAGCTTTTGCTGCGTCGCCCTTGTGGAGACTTGTTGCTTAACTGCCACTGATTTCGTTTTTCAGACCAGAAAAAAAACACAACATGCATACATTAGTTGCAGTCATTGTTCTAACTGCGCACCAATTATGCATGTTACTAAAATTTAGTTCGAGCTTGAACACTAAGCTGATGAGACAGACTTGAAGAAGAAACGGAAATCTGACACAGGACATCCATATGTTAATTTTCTCGATCGCGTAAACACAAAATTCCCTTTTTATATCAGCTATGCTTCAATGGACTGGCATTTTTTGCATTTGTGAAACCCAACATACTGCCCTGTTCGCTCATCACAAATTCGCACAAACAGCTTCCAAATATCGTTTTTTTCTGTGCAAAACTTCTACGTGTACCTGTCTTCTTTTCAGGGGCGGATCCAGCCAGTAACTTTAGGGGGGACGATTTCAGTAATATTTGGCAGTCAAGGCTGACTACTGTAAGAGATGAAACATACTTCACAACACTGCTGTGACAAAACAATGGACGACTAAATGGCCTTATATCAGGAGTGTTGTTTTCCGAATTGTACAAAATCATGCTGAAAAAAGTTTGTAGGTTTTACGGGGGCGATCGCCCCATTCGCCCCTGCTTTTTTTGCAGCAGGCTTTATCTCCTCGATTTCCGAACAACTCGCCTTTATGACAAATCAAAAATTTCTCGCTAGTCTTACAACCCACAGCCGAAGTTCATTCTGCAGAGAACTTCAAATATTATCTATTCAATTGTAAGTTTTGATTCCGCGTCTGATAGGCTTGCCTTTATAAGGAAAATTCATTAACACGCGCAGATTTTAGTTCTAGAACAGTACAGTATACATGTGTGCAGAGCACGCTTGTAACGTTCACTACTGCTAGTCAGAATGACTTACTGTAAAATTACAAACTGGGCAAAAAGTGGGCAATGGGCATTACACAAAATTATTTTTTTGCGCGAATAGAGCTCAATTGAGGATCTACGTTGGGGTGGAAATATTTTAATGCAAACATGAATACTTCCAATTGTCGTAGTTGTAATTTAACACCCGATATTTAGAATCAGGGTTGCACAGTCGGTGCCGGAGGTTTTTGGGTGAGTCGGCTTCTTAACACTGGAAGTCGGATTTTTTGTCCGACTCCGAATGTCGAATTGGATTTTTGACATCACACTCCTAAATTGGGAATTCCTGTTAAAATGATACAACTTCTTTCGAAACGTTTGTTGAAACAGAGGTTTATTGCTGTGCACCACGATTTCCATTGATTTTAACAGCCAAATTTCATTCTCTCCCACGTTAAGGAGTCGGAGATTTTGGAAAGGTCGGAGCCGGAAATTTTGCGAAAGTCGGATATTTTACCTCCTACTTCGCAACCCTGATTTCAACTGTTGAAAAATAACAACCATCACAGTACTCCAGGTCGGCGGTTACAAAAAGGTAGGGGCCCACTGGGGCCGTCCATAAATGACGTCACACTATTTTGGGCACAAATCTACCCCTGCCCCCCTTGTCACATTTCGTCACAAGTGTTTAACCCCCCTTAAAATATAACGTCACAATTTGCAATCCACCCCTTACAGTTGCAGTTACAAATTTCTATCTATTTTGTGTCTGCCTAGACAAAAATTTCATCTGTTTTATAGATTTGATTTGTGCACGTTGTGGAAAGACCAACATTCTATTCGTAAAACGTCGAAAATACTGCACACATTGCTAAGCAAAGATTAACCACCAAAGTGTTTTCTACTTTGTTGAAGACCGAAACGAATGAATTACGTTGTGCGAATGTTTGCCATGACTGATTGCGGTTGTAGTCCTGTGCATGGATTTACCGTAGTGGTCGCTTTGCAATATTGAAGCAAAAACAAATCATACGAGCTTTTTGCAGTATAGTCTATCTGCAAGAGCGATTTCACAATACCGCACAGAAAACAAGTATGGCGCGCAAATGCAACACAGGACGGTAAATAACTCCTTTTGAGAAACGTTTAAATGATGGTGTATGCATAGGCTGTTAGATGAAATGAATTTTTCTAAAAACTGTTTCCTTCGAGATTGGCGCGTGGCTCACGGGAGGCTTCACTTGATCGTTGTGATCGGTGCGCAGTAAACACCGAACCGTAGACCACAAAAATGAAACAATCACAGTGGACTTTTGAGGTCCACAACTGCTTATGTTTTTCACAGAGGTTACGGCGTT
>JGI24158J21664_10009032_pt1 | contig 13303 bp, 8 predicted proteins | sample Ectturendosymbi3_FD_21664 | JGI IMG/M metagenome (IMG submission 21664) | reverse complement strand
CTGAAAGCGTTTTCACTTTTACGCGAATATAATATAAAAATCTCTTTCAGCAAACCCACTTTTTCTCCATTAGTGAGATCCATTATCAATATTAGGTCAATGCACCTTGCGGAACACGAGCGATTATGCACCAGTAATGCAACGCTTTTTTAACTAAAATTGATTAAACTCCCTGCTCAAAGTTTGCAAAAGGCCAGTTGTTTTTATTTGAACCTTCGAGTCTTTTTTCTGTCAGGTGTCAATGTCTTACATGAGGCAACTTAATTTTCTGTTCGTCGGCGGCTTGATCATGGCTGTGGCTATCGAAGAATGGAACTTACATCGGAGAATCGCACTTCGTGTTCTTATGCTCATTGGATCGAAGCCCTGCTGGTAGAATAAATCAAAATTAAACTAAGCTGTATTTGAATTTGAGTCACTCTGTCTTTCTAGGTTTCATTTGGACGTGACACATTTGTCACGGTTGCAGTTCAATTGACGTTTTTGAAATAGTGCTGTAACTTCCAATGCACCACTTTAATTAATACCTTGAAAAAAGTATTAGATTTTCATCCAGCTGACGAGTGAACTGTCTTTATCATGATAAACCACAACGTTGCTATTATTCCCGTTATAGATAGCAGTGGCATATCTTGATACGATTCGTTGATGGACTTCGTGCATATTAGCAAGTGGCAAGGTCGTTAATTGTGTTGTTAAATTCGCAGGGTGCTGATGGGATTCATGTCTGTCACTGCACTTCTGTCGATGTGGATCAGCAACACTGCTACCACGGCCATGATGATACCTATCGCCATGGCTGTCCATCGACAAATGACTAACATTCGCGTAAGCTCATTTGTCAAGCAAAATGCTTACGTGTTGTGTGTGCATATACTGTACTGGAGTCCTGCGCAGGGCGGTTAACCCGCGCTGGTTGCGCGTACCAACACCGGCATTTGCAGAGCGGATGCTGGATCTGCAGGGCTGTGCGTGCGGGTGCGGGCGCATGTTGAACTTGGTGCGGGTCGGGCGCTGGATAAGAATTCTCTACGCGGGTAACTGAATGTTGACTCAGTGCGTGTGCAACTAACATGGCCATAGAATTCAGTGTTACAGAGAGCTTGCGGTGCAAGGGTGTAGCAACATTCTCCAGTGGTGGCGAGCACGGGCGTGGGAAGGGAGGAAAGGCCCCCTGGGTTTTGAAATGTTCAGCAAAAAAGTAATTTTCTTAGTTTCGAGAGGGAAAAAACAAATTTTGCCCCTTTTAACACGCCTAGAAAAATTTTGAAAATATCCCCTTATTCCGCCCCCCTGGAAAGAATCCTTCCGACACCCATGGTGGCGAGGCTACAGATTGGAGTTTCCAGCTCGCACTGATCTTGCAAGAAATACGTTCTAGGTGATAGCAACAAAGCGCTGCCAGTGAACGAGTGTTTCGTACGGCTGAGTACGCAAATTTAAAGAGGTTGTCACTGAACGACATACTCTTTTCGAACAGTGCTCTTAACCCTCTAAGTCCATTGCTGGCGACTTTATGACCAAGCGTTGCAACTCTATAAGTTGCCAGCCGATTGAGATAGAGAGTTGTTCAAACCCACAACGAATTTGACAAGTCTTCTAGTTCAAACCAAAAGAATTTTTTTTCGTTTTGGGTTTGGTCTTCTCTGTGGGTGAAGTTACACGTGGGGGTGTTTTCACGACTTTTGGCCGAGTTTACCTGGCCCTGGACGCCAACCCAACGAGCCATTTTTTGGCTCAAGTTTTTTGGAAACTGCGCTAGAACCCGCGTTCTTGGAGCCCTCCATTGGCTTTCTAGCATAACTGGAGCCAAACTTACGGCTCAAAAACCCAATTTTCGACAAAAATAAAAAAGTTATACAAACGTTCTTCTGTACCAGAGGTAGTGGCGTACAACGGTCCACCTCCAAGCAAAACCACAGTGATTTTTTGTTTACTTTTTAACAAAGTTGCACAAGCGGAACCGCCGGTGCCCACTGCCTTTATGACATAACAATCCCACAAGTAGGAAATGTCAAGTTCTCTGCAAGCCTGTGTTGGGTTTGATATACGCGTAAAAGGCAAAGCATTTCCTGTAAGTTTCATTGCGGTAATGAAAGTGAAATACTGGGCTGCTTTTTCCGAACTGCTATTATAGGTATCTGTTTTGTTTGCCATGTACGTAATTTTTACGTAACTATTTTGCAAGTTCCAAAACAAGAGAAAATGTTGGTCTTGGTGGGAGTAAATTATTCCGCTTTGTTTAGTGTGTGTGTCAGTTGAATTCTCCATATCGACGAAAACACGTCGTTCCGATGCTATTTTACAGAGTGAACTAGCACTGTGGTAATTACGAAATGCATGACATGTTAACAAATTTTAATCAGTCGCCTACCGGCTGGGGTAAGTGAGGAGTTAAGATCCTGTCATGTATGACAAAGCCACGATTTTTACAGCTACGACGTGCTGCATCAAAATCTTCCACCGGCCATGCGGTGGAGCGGCCGGATCCGTTTCAATTTGATTCGCATTTCGATAAAATTGGTTGACGCGTCATGTGCTCCCTCAAATTCTCTCCAGCCTATATAGCGGAGATACTGTGATGCTGTAACTCGTCTCTCATGCCACGTTGCTTTCTTGAAAAGTTTCGGAAATGATTTTCATACAGTATTTACAAAATTTTTCGGCCTTCATCACAATGCAACAGATTTCTTAACCAGTGCGTTTGTCGAACGAAATGTCTTTGAAATTCACTGGACTTGACTTGTGGTAGTGCTGTAGAGCGTTTACGTCAACTACCTGAACCACAATGCAATATACGGATTGAGTTGGGAGTGATCTTGTAAAAATTTTCTTGAACTTCTCACAGGTTTAGTAGATGTCTTCTACAAGAAACGCAGTGTCTCTTTATTATGCATCAAATTCAGAAAATATTTTGGATCACATTACTCTTTTACAGTTGACAGTTTCACAATTTTTCCAATAACAGTATTTCAGCAACTTCCTTTTTCTTTTGGTTTCTATCGATTCGACGGTGATATTTTATGTTTTCGATGAGAACTTCTGTTTCATTTCGGAATTTGAAACATTTTTATCATTGACTTTAAGCCGTGTCGTTATCAGTAAGGTTGCCAAAGCTTGATGTAAATAGTTTACGGGTGAAACGTAAAATCGTTATTAGGCAGCGATTCACTCAAAAAGAAGGCAAACTATTAGATGGCGAAAAATCTGGTTGATACATTTTGTTATTTTGTACATCATTAATACTTTTTTCAGAGCAACGCGAAGAATGTCAGCGTGAAAGAAGGCGGTGAGTTGATAGCAGAATGCTTCGTCACGTACACGTAAAAAAAGACATTTTAACGTAACTGCTGAGTGTAAAAGATTTGACGCCCTCCGTATATGTGATTCTCAGATTCGCTTAGTTAAATGTTGCTACTTCAAGATGTCAAACGCGTAAATCTTGAGTCAGTGTGAAATTTCGTAAAATTGAGAAAAGCCCACCGAGATATCTATTAATCTTTTTTGCATAGAGGAGGAAGGTTTGACAAATGAAAACTACAGCAACAGAAACGACATAAATCAAACTGTGGATGGTAAGTGCGAGTCCTGATTCTAGCAGATAGAGAGATATGCAAAATCTTTGCGGCACGTGCATGTGAATGCCTCGAGGTTTGGTTCCACAGATGGAAAAACTTTCAAACCGTTTTAATGTGTTGTTGATATCAAAACAATAAAAGGTTTTGTTTACATTTTGTTTTTAGCGCTTTTCAGCGTCTAGATCAGCTATGTCCAACCTGCGGGCCGCATGCGACCCAGTCGAGGGTTTTGTGCAGCCCAGTTTAGGTTTTCGCTGTAGAAAAAGTATCCTGCATACTGACAACGTTTCGTGGTTTTGATAATCTTGAACTTCAGATTTTTGATGCAGGTGGTCCTCAGTGCCACTTTATCACGTTTGTTGCCATTGCAGCTGGGATTCGAACACTGCCAGTATATTAGTTTAAGCTAAATTTAGTTTGTTAAGATCTACGTAAGCCATTCAATGTGCCGCCCCCAATAATATGTCATTCAAAGTGCTGCCCTGGTCAGAATAGTGACATAATTTTTGGCTCAGTAAGCCATACGGGTTGGGAATAACTGGTCTAGGCAGTTGCTATAACAGTAGGGGGAGGTGGGGCATAATGGGACCAGGGGTACAATGGTCAAAGTCGATTTTGTTAAAAGAATTGGAAACCCTGAAACTCCATGCGTCGATGGTTGTCTAGTATCCTATTAGCCGTGGTACTAACGTTAACTTTGCTTTTTTGCAAGACAAGTTTGTGAGTTATCCGGCAGAGTGTTTTTTGCGCATGAAAGTTGTTTTGAAATCCGTATTTAGATTTAAGTTTTGAATAGGTTTNGTAGCCACTATTGCTTTAAGTTTTTTTCACGTTGAAGTCAGAGCATTACAACATTATGTCATAACCTTACATGTCAGATTTTGTTTAAGCTCAGTTGGCATTTCCTAATTTTGTTCTTTAGGTATGCTCGGGGCAAATTAGACCAATATTTTTGGGGCACAATGGACCTTGTCNCATTTTTTCTCTGGTCATTATGAGACATTTTTGGACAATTTTCAGTTTTTTTGGTGTTATTGGAAAGCACCATGCAGAGAGAGAATGTATGATCTACGGCCATTCAAGGTTTATGCTGCATTTAAAGGCACTTCACATAAGGTTGATTTGACTGCAAATTTCTCTTGGTGTTGATTTGTTTTTTTTAACACCTTGCCGCCCGATCTACGGGAAATTTAGTACTCTTCTCGGAAGGTACGGACCTACAAAACTTGCAGTAGACTACGACTTTTCTGCGCGTGGAAATATCGACGCTTCTCACATACATTACGCTGCGGTTGACTGATTTTCGACAAACGAACTCCATTTGCAGGTATTAGACCTAAGGAAAAGATGAAAACGTAAGACAAAGGGGGGAGTTAACTCCCTGTGGTTGAAAACGTAATGCAAAGTGCACGCAACTCCGTCACAACTCTCCTTTGAGCGTGGTAGACCTAAGGAAAGGGTAAAAGTTCCAGTGATATAGTTAACAAATACCAAAAATATATTGTGGGCCCAACTAAGCCCCCCTGTACCCCCACCATGGCTACACGTCCGCCAGATGGGTAGGAGAAGGTCAAAAAGTGCTAAAGTTTTATTGCACCACATGTTAGCACTCTAAATCGCACCTTGATCGGAACAGTTTGCATGCCTCTCTGCACCAATGAGCACCACCGTCTGACTTATCTTTCACTTTTTTTTCTTTCTCTGTTAGCTGTTTACCTCAACGTTTTGATGTTAGAATGCCTTCATTTCTCTCACACTACTGGGTCCCAGTATTTTGGTGGGTGAATGACGCTACAGTTGGGGCGCTGAGTGCTTTGCTCCTATCAGTGTTGGTCGTGTGCAAACACCGATTCTGTAATGCGCTATGACTAACAATTTTTGTGCTCTTGTGTTGTATGATTATGCCTGTGATATCGACCACGAGTCTGCAATAAAGGAATTATTATTATTATAAAATAAAAGTAGCCTAATTAATAATGGACTGCTCCATTGTGCCCCATAGCTGTAACCATTTTGACCTATACATGGGGCACAATGGAACAAAAAAAGTTTTAAAATGGTTGTGAGTCTTTTTTTGAAGTAAACTGCTATCGTGTTTTGGTATGATATTGTACATAAACGGTTCCTATATTGTGTAACCAAGTTTGAGTTTAATTGGACTTAAATTAAAATAAAAACAGCAAAAAAGTGAAAAGTGTGCCATTGTGCCCCACCTTCCGCAGGCAAATTGAAATTCTCAGACTTCGCAATCTCCGGTCTTTTTAAGATGATTTCACAACTGAACAAAGCCACTGGTTCACTGAGAATTAAGGCTTTTTTGAATCGCTTATGCTTTGTTGTGAATCATAATTTTTTTGGCTGTCGTTCAACCAACTGTACATTTTTAGCATGATGTCTGCGATATAATGTTTTGGGGAAAGTGTTTTCACTTATTTCTTCTTTGTGTTTCAGCTGAGTTGGGTGTAGTGCAAGTGGTTGACGGCAAGAGCGAAAGATCTGAGGTCAGTTGGTCTTTTTGCGTTGTTATTGATATTGTCAATCAATACGTCAATGTTTATGATTGTAACGTCAAATGGATATATACAAAATAATATTCAGTGGGTCTCTTGTTCTATATGGGTTTCGAGAATCCTCTTATACACTGTACCTCCATTTTAACGATTGTAAAGTATTGGAAATAAGAATTGTATTTGTTAGTCCTTCACTCTGCTAAAGTATTGAATGTATCAAAGGTTATCAAACATTTTGCATTATGATTCTTAATTCTTTGTGTTGATTGTTTCTTTTAATACTGTTCAAACATTTTTTTGATTTTCTTTCTGACTTTGTTTTTAAGTGCAGATGCAGGATACGCTTTGAAGGTGAACAAAAATAATATGCGAAATCGCAAAGCTTTTGTAAATGTAAAGTTTTGCTTCAAAACAAAGTTCTTTGCACCAGATTTGCTTTATTGAAAAATATCCGTGCTTACCTCATGCGCAGTGAAGTTGTTTATAAAAACCTAAAGTCGAGTTGAGGAAACAGAAGCTTTTATCAAACTTAAGACGTTTCTACTTGCGACAGACTCAACAACGTTTATCCAAAGGGATTAGTTTTATGTTTATTGTACATGATCGATAACACAGTGATCTGCTACTCGGGAAGAACTCGTTTAAAATTCCGAGTTTTACTGACTACTGACTTCTCTACCTCTTTTTTAAATTCTCTGTTTACAATTACGGGTGTGAGATGGGGTTGTAAGGATGGATGTGAAAAGTGCTTGTAAAAATGGGTCTGAATCCTGCTCGTACGGTTGTGTTTGGGGATGCTAAAAGGAAGCAAGCAGTATGTCCTTTTTGAACTCGAAAAGTACAAACACGCTTTCGGTTTCTTCCTATTATTGTTTTTTTTGTTAAAAAACGGATTATTTAATTAAAATCGTTCAAAGCATGTCGTCGAGGAGTGCATTACAAATAACCTAAGCCGTTTATGCCTGCAATTTTGCTGAGAAGTCGCAAATCCTTTTGCAGAAAATACGGCTGCATTAAGTGTAAGTGGAGCAAAAATCTTAAAGCGAAACATGTAACCTGCAAACGTTCTTAACTATATTTTCTTAATGATATTTTTTGAGTGTTGGCTTGTCCAAGAGCTCTCGACTACACCTCTGTTATCACTTGGTTTAACTAAGCTTTGTTTCTAGAGAGTTCTGGTAAAAGTGTATCAAGCCATCTTTCTTCATTTTCCCGACGTGGCATATGTGCTAGCTGTCGTGTTTTTGCAGTAACAACATACTGTACATAGCACTGTATATGCGACGGTACGTTTTCAGTCGCAGTTTATGGGAGCACGAGCAAAACTTGCGTCCGCCATTTCAGAAATTGGCTCTCGAAGGAGATGCGCAGTTGCTTTATTGAGGTATTCAGCCGTGCTTCTGTTGTTTCGCAACTGCAGATGAAAATGGAAAAGCGGAAGGCGGAAAACCTCCGCAAAGCGATGCTGCTCTGCGTGGCGTACGCTGCCAACATCGGAGGATTTGCTACTCTGATAGGCACACCGTCCAACTTGATCCTTCCCGGAGCATTGGACGCCGTGTAGGTGCCAGATGGAAGTTTTCTTTAACTCAGGGCCGTCGCCAGTGGCGCCTGTCGTTGAAACCGCAGGTCTCCCGACTTGGCGTTTGCTGTTTCATTGTGAATTGCATTTTAGGTGGAACTTCCTAAGAATTTGGGAAAGTTTGTCGCAATATGGTAATCGAATGTAGTGACAAACATTTTAGCCATTACTTAAAAATTAGCAAACTCTTTTGGAGAGTTTATTTCCTTCTCATTTCTTTGACAAGGGTTGTGTCATTGCAACGGCTTCGATTGCATTAATGAATTCCCCCTTTCTTGTCCACGTCGCTCCACCCCAGTGACAAAAACTTGGCGATGCAATTGTTTCAACTGCATCGCACTTGTGGTAAAACCCAATAATTACCATTTCACTTAACAAGTCTTTCATTTTCAGGTTCGGAACCGGAGCTTCAGAAAACGTGGACTTCCTTTCTTGGCTCGGTTTCAGTTTGCCGATATCTGTTGTGTGCTTGGCTCTCACGTGGATGTGGCTCCAGATAAGATACACCGATATAAGGTAATCCGATGTCTGGATTGATAAGCCTACTTTTTTCTTCTTTTTGGAGAAAATGCTCGGAACGCGACCGCTGGTTATCCAAAGCGACTTCTTCCGATCGTAGATGCTAAACAGCCCGAAATAGGAGATTGCAAGACGTAGCCGATGTGGAGTTTCCTTCGTAATACTTCACGCCTGTGTGCAGAAACCTCTGGGCAAAGTCTAACGCAGAGAACGACGAGAGTATATCACAGTACATGAAGAAGGCCTACAACGAACTTGGTCCCATGAAGTAAGTTTGATCACTGCGGTTGACTGCTCCTAGACGTGAATGAAATGTATTTTGATTGCAAGATGCACGTCTTTGTTAGGCTTCCAGCGTTGAAGTTTTGAAGCAGACTAATATAGTTGAAAAGCAGTCTTGCTAAACACAACATTTTGAAAAAAGCAATGTTTTTCTAGGAAACGTTTTCTTCAGAAAAAATTTTTCTTAGGAATTGTATAAAGTTAACAAGGCGTTAAATGCAGGCAGATAAATATCCACGGAGCAAAAAGGCGCCCAAGAATTGAAATAAAAGTTTAATTTTGAAATACGTCTTCATATATTTTTGATTCTATACCTATTATTCTGAATGGTTACTTAACGAAACTGCTTTAATAACAGTTTAATAAGGACAAAACTGACAAATTCACTTTACAAATGTTTCACGGTTTGAGGGCGATACATTTTCAAAGCATTGCTAACATCCTATTTCGGTTTTATTCGTACACAGTGAAAGTGTGTACTTTTTTGTATAACGGTCAAAGATAATGTATGGTTTTCTAAATAACGTTTATTCACTTTTTCTTTAAAGATATGTACTCTCTTTGCAATGTAGCGAAGCAGTTATGCTTGGATTGCGTTTTACTGAAGATATTATGCGGTGGTTTCTTACAGTCGTAGCCTACAACCGCAGTTAACTTAAAACAGAGATCAAACGAATGAATTTTCAAGCCATTTGATGTTTGACAAAATGTCTAAATTTTATAGAGATTTCAATTTTTTAATTCCTCATTTATTTGCCACCTTCAAAGTTTTTGGCTGGTTGCGACCTTTGGACTTCAAACCTTTTCTTCCCCAAAAGAACATAACCATCGTCGGCCTGAGTTAACCAACGGAAAAGTGTTCGCACAAGGGTTCAATATTGTCATTTACTCTTAAGAACCGTTTTCTATTTCAGATTCGGTGAATTTGCTGTCCTTGGCCACTTCCTTGTCTTAGCAATCCTCTGGTTAACCAGAGATCCAAAATTTGTGGACGGATGGAAGGTGATTTTCCCGAATGGGTATGATCTTGTTAATTAAGCTCTTGCGTAATAAAGTTCGCAATAACAGTTGGCGTGTATGGCTTAGGAATTAAATAGCGTTGTAGTGCGCGACTTTCAAATGCTTAAATAGCAAAGATTTTGCACATGTGTGATAATAATTTTCATCACCGTGGTCCGACAGGTCGAGAAGTTTTTAAGTGCCCTTGGGTGGTGTTCACGAATGGTGGAAAGCAGAACAGGGATATTAATACAGGGATTGGTCTAGCAAACGCAGTTCTGCGTGAGCTTTAGTTCCGTGGTCACAAAACAGGATCTTTCAAACACCGAAAAGCTGCCAGTTTTTGAATCGGTCCTTGCTCCGATCCTCAGCAGGTAATGAATCTTGGGTAATGATTGAAAGAATGATGTCTCAAGTGCGAGCGGCAGAGATGAGATTTCTACGAAGACCGCATGTGTGACACCTCGTGAGAAAGTGCGCAACCGTAAAGTTTCGTACATCCCTAAATGTTGAGTCCCTTCGCCTCCGAATAGGGAGGTCCCAACAACGGTGGGTCGACCGCGTGACCATATTGCCCCTGAAAAGATTGTCAAGGCACGATCTGCTGGCAACAACCAACAGAAAGTGGCCTACAGGTCGACCAAGAAACAGATGTGGTGTAAATACATCTCCGACCCTGCTTGGTCCCGTCTTGGTGTGGAGCCAGCAGAACTATCAGAGATTGCTGAAAACCGTAATGTATTCCGAGTCGTCCTCGAGCTGCTGTCCCCGACCCAGCTGAGTGGAAAGCGGGTATGAAATACATGAACGAATGAAAAACCATGGTCCGGCCGTCTCATAAATGGCGATGCGGCGACAATGAAACACCAAAAATGAGCCATACTTTGCGACTGAAAATCGAATTCTAGGCAGCAACACTTGATTCACCCCAATATTGGGTTGTAGAGCTTACTAATCTTCTAATCTTCTTTGGTGCAACGAAGTGGATAATCTTATTTAAAATCTGTGTTTGTTCTCTACTATAAAATCATGAAATGTTCATATAAAAAGATTTTTTAATGAAATGTTGATACGCTGTCGAGTTTGACGCGTTTTTATATTTTTTTTCGGAAACATTATTTTCAACCAGTCTGCTTGAAAGATTTGCATATTTATTCTTAAGTGTTACAAAGAATTACAAATTGTCTGCGGTACTTTGAAAAAGAGTTTGAACGTTTTCAGTAATTACTGTAAAGCACTTTTTCAGTTTCATTTATTCCAAAATTATAGTTCAAAATTACTGGACGCAAACCTTACAGTAATCCTGATTTTAGCGTTACTGCAAAATTCAGTTGAAGCAAATTACAGCAAATCATTCTTGTTCATCTTATAAGTTATGAGTCTAACTTTTCAATCAGTAAGTAGAACAAGAATAATCGATATTGTCGTTTTTTACCCTAATTCTTTCAAACGCTTGGTAACTCGATTTTGTTTCAAGATAGTCAAATTTCTCAGGGTTTGTGGTGATGCCCTTATCACATTTTTGAGTCTGAGTTTGTCAATTTGTGAAAAGGTTGATGAAAGACTCTACTGCAGCAATGCTGGTCAGCTTCAGCCTATTTGTTTTTCCATCAAAAAATCCCTTGAGTTATATCCGCAAATCAGAAGAAATCGATGAAAAAGAACCGACTAAAAAGAAGGAAATTCGTCCCTCGCCAGCTTTGCTGCCATGGAAAACAGCACAATCCAGATTAGCTTGGGACGTGGTTCTGCTTCTTGGAGCAGGATTTGCTCTAGCAAGAGCGTGTGAAGTGAGTTTTTAATGTTTTCCCCCAGAAATACGGTGATGCGTCAGTCAATCAAGTGTTTTTCAAGTTGGCGCTTTTTGTCAACAGAGTTGATTAGAACGGGCAAGCAGGAAATTTGCCAAAAATTACCTTCAAGACCGCAGTAAGCTCTTTTTTTTTCCAGGCGTTGCACAACTTACACATCTACGTTTTTTCATCTACTTCGTCGCAGTTTAATGTATTGCTGTGAACATTTTGCAATTAAGATATCGACAAATAATTTTTTGTCACTATCTGAAAGATTTTTAGATTTCACAACGTTGAAAAATCTTTTAGTCATATTTACTGCTGGAATAGATTCACAGACAAGACGATTCAAAAGTATTATTTTTTATGATAAAACGGCAAAGCGAACAGCCACCAACTTGCAGTCCTGATGGATGTCTACGGATTGGATTTAACTGGTTTTAACGCATCAAAGACGGCAATATTTGTAATTTTTTACTAAGTATTTTCTGCAGGTGTATCACATTTTCGTAGTGGTTCTGACTTTAGTACAGACTTTTTGTTCTTCTCTCACTAGTGCATTATCAAAATCACTGCAATGCCGATGTATACCCAAGTATGAATTTTTAGGGAACATCGCTCTTGTGTGAGACGTGCCCAATGGTGATTTGGTTACGCTGGTACTTTCTGGTAGTCGTGAGTTCGATTCTCACTGTAGCCGAATTTTTCGGGGCTTCAGCGCTGTTTTGCATTGAAATATTAGAAAATCATTTCTTGTATCTTTCGTAGCTGCATATGATATGCTGCAGAGCTGTTTAGTGTTTGCATTTTTCTTTCCTTTTGAATGAATCTCTACAAACCTATATGAAATGATTCAGGTGCAGGTAGTATGTGGCAACATTTGCTTTGCTGTTAGACGAACTGTCGTAAAAAACAATGATACAAAAACTAATCAAGTTATGTAACTGAGTTGTAAATGTAAAAGACACCTTTATTTGACGCTTTAGTTGTTGGGCTAAACTTTACTGCAACGAATTTCGTCATAGGCCAGCAAATTGCATCAGCCAAAGACCGGTTCCCTTACTTAACGGTTTTGGAAAAGTTTTTGTCTTGAAAAGAAATTAACTTGCACAGCTTCGCTCAGTGAGAAACCAAAAGCTTGCTTTACGAAATAGACGTGGATCGTATAATCAGAGTGCGTCAACAATATTTTATTGAAAATACGAGTGAATTTTTGCAGTTTCGACTTGTTGAGTTGTACAAGAACGATTTACCTCTGATATCCTCTTCCAAATATAGGTTTAACGCATGTGACCAAATCTTCCAAAGCATTTCAGTATGCTGTATAGAAACTGTTTTCCTACCTGAGGCACAGCTTTTTAAAGCTCTGGACTTGCAGTTTTCATTGGTAGCGATGTCTTGTTATGGACTTGTGTTGTGGATATTAATTCAATCATCGCGTACCCTACAGTAAGTTGTAAACCTCTTTCTGCTTGCATTCATCTGTCAGCTTAGAACAGGGGTCTCAAACTCAAATTGCTCCGTGGGCCAAATAAGGACTTGTAAGTAACCCGCGGGCCGCATTATGATGCTGACGCAACAATAGCGCTACCTGAACTTACTAAAAACAGCTTTTACATCTTGTTTCCTGCGAAAGCTATCATGAATTATAGGCAACGCATTTCTAGCCGTCTCTACGTTCGTATTAATGAGTTCTAACCGCCTACGGAAATTGTTCATTCGCCAGCTGAGCACTTTGAAACACCGGTGAATAAACTGAAGAAGCGTAAATGTCATTCATTTCATCCATTTTCAAGCCCGCTTTTCCTCTAGGGAGGGTTGCGGGAGCAACAGCCCTAGGAGGACTTGGAATACCTTTCGGTCAACAGCAATCTCTGATAGTTCTGCTGGCTCCACACCAAGACGTGACCAAGCAGGGTTGGAGATGCTAGTCACGCCATCTAGGCCTTGGACGACCTCTGACTCGCTTTGCCGTGGGCTTAACCAGCAGGACTTGTCTCGCCAGTATTTCGTGGGGCATTCTGGATATGTGGCGGAATT